>Ga0180009_10000909_pt1 | contig 37736 bp, 42 predicted proteins | sample OS_PC_MetaG_FD_123537 | JGI IMG/M metagenome (GOLD analysis project Ga0180009, IMG submission 123537) | Groundwater microbial communities from the Aspo Hard Rock Laboratory (HRL) deep subsurface site, Sweden - OS_PC_MetaG | ecosystem: Environmental > Aquatic > Deep subsurface > Groundwater... | reverse complement strand
CCAAATCGTTCACCCTCGAGATCTTTTCGTCCGACATGCCCATTGGCCTAATTTTCCTCACTCTCGGCCAGGATTGCTTGGGCGAGGCTGCGGTATTCGTCGAGCGCCGTGGATGCCGATGTTGACGTCAGGCGTTCATATCGCTTTGTGCCGAATACGACATCGTCCCATTTCAGAATTGGATTCTCGCTTATGCCGGACAAGTAGCGCTGGATATTGCTCCAATCACGAAAGTCCGTGCCGGGCGGCGCGTCTCCTAACAGACGAATTCGGCTCGTATCCGTTTCGTGGTTCATGCTGAATTTCCGGCTCGCTTCCTCGATATCCTTGACGAAAAGACCGGCGCGGCTGCACAGGCTCCGTAGGACCGCGGGATCTTCCGGCATTTCGGAGGGCACCGCCACCGGGATCACAAGAATGCTCTGGATACTGCTGTCTTTTCGTTCTTCACGCTCATTGAACTCCATGATGAACCTTGTCGCGCCGCGAATGAACTGGCGGGACCATCTGACAAATTCGCAAAGATGATCGCAGAACTGCAGTCCGAACAATGCCGGCCCTTGGGTGCCGGACGGCGAATCCACTAAAAGAATATCGTATTTTAAGATTTCGTTCAGGTAAGCGAGAAACGCGCCAAAGCTTCGCGTGTCCGCCGTCGAGAAGCTGGTGCGCACCTGGTGTCCCTTGAGGATCTGGAGCGACGGCATGACCTTCAGCCAGCCGCCTTCCACACGCCCGTGCATGAGCGGAATGTCGCAATGCGAATTCCGCCACATTTGCTCGAACTTGTCCCGGCCTAGGTTTGCCACATTTTCGCCTCCCAAGATGCCCTGGACGGAATTGAAGTCGTCAGTTTCGCTGCGCTCTTCGACGTCGAACAGCACGCTTGTGCCGGCGCTTTCCAGATCAAGATCGATGATGAGCACGCGTTTGCCAAAATCCCTGGCAAGCGCGGTTGCGACATTGCCCGTGGTAACCGAACGACCAGCTCCTCCCTTGAAAGAGTGCATCAAAAAACTCTTGCCCAATTTGGTTCCCCCAGAGCCTGCCCGTGGTTAGGGCTTTTCCCTCGGCGCGATCGCGCCGAGAAGTGCCTGCTGATAGTTTGGCACGTCGTCGGCCTCGTCGCCTTCGAGATAGGCCTTTTCGATTTTAGCGAGACCGACCAGCAGCCTGTCGAACCGGAGAGCCATGCTCTCGCCACTTTCCTTGGCCATCTCTTGGGCGCGTACCCGCACCGCTTTGCCTCTGACATTCGGCGTATCCATGCGCCGAAGCGTCGCCTCTTCCAGAATTTCTGGAAGAAGATGCGTCACCGTGACAAAGACGAAAGCGAGCATCTCCTGCGCTAGCTCAAGCTCGTTTTTATTGTCTTTCAGTCGCGGTATTGTATTCTTTCTGTCCAGAGGAGTTGACTTGATAAATTTCTGAAAAAAATCTTCGTATCCCTCCTTTTCAGTTCCAGCCTCAAACAGAGTTTTGCTCACATGTTTTAGCGCAACCGAGAGAACTGCGTGTTTTACCATTAAGCTAGAAGACTCGCTTTCGTGAGACTTTGCCTTTGAAGCCACCCCACCGGAGACAACGGATTGCATGGCCGCAATCCTTTCGTCGACGAGTTTTTCCAACTCCGGTCGCAGCATGTTGGCGATCAACCGTTCCAGCGATGCGGCCTCGCCTAGCTTCGCATGGGCGCCGCTGCTGCTTTCCGTCTGCGGAGCCGTCTTGCTCAATTTGAGCAGGTAGTCGTAGACATCGATCAGCGCCTCGATTGACCGGGCCGTATACGCAAGATTGAAACCGAGACGGTCCCAAAGGCCCGGCGCATCTGCAGCGTCCTCGTCGCGGCGGTCGCCGAGCAGCATGGACAGAACGCTGCCCTTTCGCGCTACGATAACGGCCTCCGACTGATTCAGCCTCTCGACATAGTAGCGAAACAACGTGAGCGATCTCAGGAACTGCGGCCAAAGGCCGGCATCTACGAAATCCGCCTCCTGCGGTTTGCCAGCCCGTTTCGCCTGCGCGCCGAGCATGGTAACCTTCAGCGTAGTGTTGATCGGCTCGTTCATTATATCGAGCTTGCGATCCACCTTGCCGCTCAGGTCACCGAAGCGGCCGATCAGGCGGTAGAATAGTTGGCGAAGCGAGTCCTTGACCGCGGGGCGGTCTTCGTCGGCGCGCGACAAGATGAGCGATTCGAGCAGATAGCCCTCGTAGTAGCCGGCTATGAGCTCGTGCCTTGTGGCGCGGTCGTCATCGTTGCCAGTGGCACCGAGATCCGGGTGCAACCGGCCTTCGATCCTGATGTCTTCCATTCTCAGGCCGGCCGGCTTGCCATCGCGTCCGGCCGTCGCCTGATCAACAAAACGATCAATAAGGAAATTGACCGACGGAGCTACCAGGCGCGAATAGACTTCGTTCAGCTTCTTTGGATCGCCTTGGCCATCCTTTATCGGATTGTCCTGCCAAGCGGCGATGCGCTTGTCGAGTTCACCGCACAGGGCCTTTGCTGACTCGGAAATCTCGCGGTCATTGTCAATGCCGGACAGCAAATAGTCGTCAACGTCGGCAAAGGCCTGGTGCACAGAATAGGTGAAAACCAGATCACTGCCACCGTTCTTCATGCTGCTTCCGGAAAACGACCAGCCGCCATCTGGCAGTTGAACGTCCGCCAGCACCCTGATACCGTCTGCGATCAAATCCAGCGACTTGGTTTCCATCTCCTCCGGAAGTTCAAGATCGAACTCGTCGGCCACGCGAAGCAACACAATCGCAGTCGAGATGGCCCATGATGCCGCATCAGTGTAGACTGCAGGCCCTTCGTCGGCTGAAATCACACCCTTGAGCGTGACATCCTTGCGATAGGGCTCCATCGTCGTGAAGCCCTTAGCGAGACGGTCGACCACGCCTGCCCATTCGTCGCAAAGGGACGCCCAGTTCTCGCGCAAGCATTCGCCGGCTGGCGCGAAGTCCGGCTCCTGTCCGAGAGCAAGCATGGCGCCGGCCACACTACGCAGCCCTTGCATTGATGCCATCGGGCCGCTTCCGCCGGCGCAGCCGCCCAGTTCCTCCTCGTCCTGATCTGAAAACCGTCCTTCGGGACTGTCGCTGCGATATGCGAGCAAGCTGACAACGGTGCGCGACGTCATTGTGATGACTTCCTGCACGCTGTAGTGGGTGTCGTCGCCGCCGATTTCAGTCATGGGATATCCAACCAGTTTTTAGCGAGTTCTCCATCGACGCCGTAGTCATCAGGCGCGAATAGCCTTTGCCGCGGGACGTACGCCAGATTGTTCGCCTGCGCCCGGGAAGGAACGCAAGGATTTTTGGAAGCACCGCAGTTTCATCGAAGAACGAACAGGAGAAAATGTCGAAGTAGGCCCGCCTTTCTTCCGGAAAGACATGCAGGCTGATATGGCTTTCGGCGATCATCACCATGGCGCTGAGGCAACGCACTCCGTCCGGCGTTCGATTCTTCAGCAAATAGGGCCGCATGATGGGCGTCATGCCGATTGCAAAAGGAAGCGCCTGGATTACGTCGAATATTGTGTCGAGCGTTGTTGGCCCTTCATATCCTTCCGCCTCGATGACGATATGCGGCCCGAAATCGTTGTCGACATCGATCGCCTTGTCTTCGGGACGGCCAGATTCGGTGGCATAGGTGTGCGCGTTGACGATCTCGCACGGCAATGCCGCCTCGAGGCGATTTTGCACCTCATGGTCATTGAACGGGGCGGGATAGAGCAGGTCGGCGAAATAGGCTTCGCGGTAGGAAAAGGTGTGTAGAGTGAAGTGTCCGCCCTTGAGGAACACGAATGCGCTGATACCGCAGTCCTCCGGCTGGACACCATTGTAGTACGGTATCAAAAAGGCCGGCATCACAGCATCTGCGCCTGCGTGTGTCGGAATTTCCTCGAGAAGCTCCTGCACGAGTTCGACATCGTCCATTCGTGAACGAAATCCTCGAAAGCCGTCGATGATGAAGTGACGCATTATGCTGCAATTCGCTTGTTCACAACGGGGACCATGGTAGCGGGGCGCTTCTGAAACCGCAACGGCAAGTCAGTCGCAGGTCAGGATTATGCTTGCTTCGCAGCGGCATAGCGCACACTGGCCATCGTTGGAGAAAGGTGTTGACCTGCTCCCCCCAACCATCGCCATGCCCATGAGCGCTCCTTTCCCGGCAATAGAGCCCGGCGCCACCGCCTTTGGCAACGCCACCTTTTCGCTTGCCTCGTGCAAGCGCTCGGTGGGCGCCATTCAATGGCGGCTATGGCTAGGCGACGCGAATGCCCTCTCCCGGTGAGGACCGAACGATGATCGGGCGGTAGGAGCTGGTCTCGCTGCCACGATAATAGACGCGGCACTTGCTCCCGAGGAACGTGCGGCGTCCGCGCTCCCACCCGAGCGTGCGCATCGCTGCTCCGAATGGCTCGTAATGCATCCGCCTCTGCGCGGGCTGGATTCCCAGGATCTTCCAAGCATCATCGCTTCGGATCATTCCCTCCATGTCCCCCAGATGATTGTCGTGGGTCTCTTCGAGTGGGTTCTCGATGGAGTGTTCCTCCTGGATACGCTGTGCCTCGGGCCAATATTCCTCGGGCAGTTCGATGGAATGCCCCTGCCCCTCCACGAAGCTTGCTTCTGCCCAGAGCTGGTCCCGGTTGCGGATAAGGCCCTGGATGTCACAGTGGCTTCGCACAATGCTCGGCCAGAAGCGGCGATTGCCTGTGTAGTCGCCCAGCGGCTTGTCCTGGTTGGTGGTTCCGAAGAAGACGAACGCACGCGGCACCTCCATGACCTCATGGCCATAAGCCATGCGGGCGATGTCGACCTGGCGGGAGAGCTGCGCCTTGACCTCGGTGACGTCGGCTCTGCGGTTGCCCATCAGGTCCGAGATCTCGGCGATCCACTTGCCGCGTGTCGGCGTCAGCAGGGAAGGCCGGTTCAGGCCCAGCCCAGATCGCGGCACAGCGGACGCGGTCGGCAGCGAGCCGCTCGGCCTTCAGCGCCTTGATGGCCTTGGCCTTGTCGGCCACGGAGAGACCTTCGGGCTTGCCGCGATAGTGCTCGGCGACCTGTTGCTCGATGTCCTTGATGAGTTCCTCGCGGTGAAACCGCCAGGTCCAGGCATCGACACGCTGTGCAACCGGGATCGCATCGCGGAGGAGCGATGAGGGTTCTCCTTCACCACTTCCTTCGAGAACGTTGACGACGACTTTTCGCCAACGTTGTTTCCCTGCGCGATGTTGCAGCCCCTGGCGCGAACAGCGCCCGGCGTCGCGTCAGGGTGCAGCCGTTCATAAATCGCCTTGGCTTCTGCGAGCAGAAGCGAAGTCTTTGCCGCTCCAAGCCAACCGCTGCGGGAGAGCTTGCCGTAGATTTCATTGAGCCGGTTGAGTTCCATTCGAATATCTCCTGTTGAATGCATTTCGAATGGATGATACATATTCACTCAACGAGCCGAATCAAAATTCAGATTGGGTTTGTAGTTAACACTCAAACAAGGATTTCGGCGCACTATGTCGTATGTTCCCGACTCGGAATGGGAGAATGGAATGGCCAATCAAGCACGGGAGAACGCAGAAAAGGCAAGGGATCGTATAGTTGCGCGGCTCCATGAGCTTGAGGCGGAGTCGGAGACGCTTCGCACTCAGCTTGAAAGCGTGAATGCATTCCTGGAGACGCTCAAAGGATACGAGAGCCTGAATCCTGATGAGGAACTGCCTAGCGTACCCATTCAACCCAAGCACTCACCCAGGAAGCGACCGAACAATCCGCCTCGTGAGCAAGTAGCCGACGCGGCGCTCGAAGCCTTGGCGAAATCAAGGACGCCAATGTCGCGCCGCGATCTATTCGAAGCGGTGCGCAAGGCAGGGTTCGATATCAAGGGGAAGGACCCCGAGGTCGTCTTCTCGACCATGCTTTGGCGGGAACGACATCGGATAGTGCGACTGGACAAGCTCGGCTACTGGCCTGCAGACAAGCCCTATGAGCCCGCGGGCTATGTTCCAGGCAGCGGCGATTAGCCTTCGAGGAACCGCGCCCACTCGGCCATCAAGGCTCTGCGCCTCTCTAGGTGATCAGTCCGCAAATATGCGGCGACCGTCTTGCTGGAGATCGTGTGGGCGAGTGCCGCTTCGACCACCTCGGCCGGCGCGTTCGAGCATTCTGCGGCCCAATCGCGGAACGAGGACCGCATGCCGTGGACGGTGAAGCCCTCGCCGCGCAAGCCGCGCAGAAGTTCGAGCATCGCCATATTGCTTAACGGCCGATTAGGCCGATCGCCCGCAAACACATGCTTCTTCTTGCTCGACTGGCCTCTGACGATCTCAAGGGCCTCAGCGCTGAGCGGCACGCGATGAGGTCGCTTGGCCTTCATGTGCTCCTCGGGCACTTGCCAGACCGCATCGTCCATGTCGAACTCTGTCCATTCCGCCTTTGTCACTTCGCTGGTGCGCGCGGCCGTCAGAATAAGGAAGCGCAGAGCGCGAGCGCTCTCGCTGCCGTTCTTGCGAAGTTCAGCCATGAGTCCGGGCAGCTCGGTGTAGGGCACCGCCTTGCGATGCTGGATTTTCCGAACCTTCCCAATGGGTGGCAGAATGTGCTGAAGCGCGCCCGACCATGAGGCCGGGTTGTCACCGGCTCGATATCCCATCGCTGTCGCCCACCCCAGCACCTTCTCGATGCGGCCACGAAGCCTCGAAGCCGTCTCGGGCTTCTCGGTCCAGATCGGCTTGAGCACCTTGACCACATGCTCGACGGAAATCTGGTCGACTGGAAGCTTGCCGAGCACGGGCTTGGCATACATGCGGATGGTGGATTCCCACTGCGCCGCGTGCTTGTCGCTCTTCCATCTCTTGCGGTTGTCTTCGATGTACTGGTCGGCACAACGGGCGAAGGTGGGGACATTGGCTGACGCAGCGATTGCGGTGCGCTTGGCCTCTTTAGCCTGCTTGCGCTGCTCGAAGGGATTGATGCCCTTGCGGAGGTCGACGCGGATTTCTTCTGCTCGCGCCTTGGCATCGGCGAGACTGACGTCGCGCGCGGCTCCAAGGCCGCGCTGGACTTCAACTCCGTCAATCCGCCCGCGCCAGATCCAGGAGCGTGCGCCATTGGGTCGGACCTGCAGAGCAAGGTTCGGCGCCACGCCGTGAAGACCGAAGTCCTTTATGGCGTCCACTTCCCGCTGCGACAGAGCACGCATGCGCCGTGCCATCCGATCCTCTCAGCCCAATAGGTCATCAGCACCTTGGCTTGGTCTGCAGGCATAGTCCAGCATTGCGCCAGGACCTACGTTTGGACTCACGTATTCAGCATGGCCGGAGAGGCGCAGGAATTGGGGATTTGTTGGTTGTTGGCTAGCAAGCGGTGACGAACATGGCGGAGAAGCGCTGGAATTTCAGTGGCTTCACGGACGTCTACGGACGTCGTGGGACATCAGTGGATGGCTGGGTGCGATTATGGAACTGGCGGAGAGGGTGGGATTCGAACCCACGGTACGGTTACCCGTACTCCGGTTTTCGAGACCGGCCCGTTCGACCACTCCGGCACCTCTCCGTCGGTGCGGCGCCGTCTGGGGCGTGCTCGGCTAAAGTGGGTCCCACTTTTCCCGTCCGAACGCGCGACCATTCAACGTTGCGAACCGGGCCTCTTGGCGATGCCAAAAAACGGCACGGTCCGGTTTGCGCCGGTCGAATGCGGGCGAGCTTATGGCATAGGCTCGCGCCTGCTGCAACAGCATCGAAACGAAGCGGGGATCTTGCCATTCCCGCCCGCTCCGCCAAATGTGACTGGCACCTCGGGGCTTGTGCACCATAATGGCGCCACGCGCTTTGTCCATCGTGGCCGCCCCCATCGCCCAGAGACGAGGAGACCGGAATGACCCTCAACCGACGTGATGCCCTCAAATTGGGCGCAGCAGCAGCGGCCGGCCTCGGCCCGAGCCTGTCCATCGCCACGACGGCGCGGGCCATGACCATGTCCGAATATGCCTACACGCTCGGCGGCGGCGCCGTTTCGGTCCATCCGGTCAGCCACGCCTCGCTGGCGCTGACCCTGCCAGGCATGGTCGCCTATGTCGATCCGGTCGGCGATACCTCGGCCTATGAGAGCCTGCCCCAGCCCGATCTCATCCTCGTTACCCATGAGCACGGCGATCATTTCAAGCTCGAAACGCTTGCCGCGCTCATGGGCGATTCGACCAGGCTCGTGGTCAATCCCGCCGTGTTCGGCCTGCTGCCGGCCGAGCTGCAGACGGTCGCGACCGCTCTCGGAAATGGCGACGGCACCACCATCGGCGACGTCGCGATCCACGCCATCCCAGCCTACAATTCCACGCCCGAGCGGATGAACTATCACCCCGAGGGTCGCGATAACGGCTATGTGCTCACCCTCGATGGCGGCCGCGTCTACATTGCCGGCGACACCGAGGACATCCCCGCCATGCGGGCACTCGAAGGCATCGACATCGCCTTCCTGCCGATGAATCCGCCCTACACAATGGACATCGAGCAAGCCGCCAGCGCCGTGTCCGATTTCGCTCCGAAGGTGGTCTTCCCCTACCATTACCGCGGCAGCGACACCGAAGCGTTCGCCGCGCTGGTCAGGAATGGCGGCACCGCCACCGAAGTCGTCCTGCACGACTGGTATGCCTAGACTCTCCGCCCGCCCGGCACCGGATCCGGTCCGGAGGCCGGGCGAAACCCGTCGCCAGCGAGATGCGGCCGTCGTGCGGCCGCATATTCTTGACTCGCAGGTCGTTTGACATCATAAGCACGGCTGAAACGCGTGCCGGCCTGTCCGGTGCGCGGATTTTTGTTGAAATTGCTGCTCGAGGCTGCCCCGCCGGACACCCGGCAAACACCAAAGACCGCGGCACGAAATGGGCATCGCCGCGGCGCCACAGGGCGCGTCAGAAGGGTCCGGTCCGCAAAAGGATCGGCGAGAAGCACATGTTTGCAGTGATCAAGACAGGCGGCAAGCAATACAAGGTCGCCGCCGACGACATCCTCAAGGTTGAAAAGCTTCCCGGCGAAGCCGGCGACATCCTCACCTTCGATCAGGTGCTGATGGTCGGCAACGGCGCCGACGTGACCGTCGGCACGCCGATCGTCGACGGCGCCCTGGTCGCGGCGGAATATGTCGAGACCGGCAAGGAAAAGACCGTCATCATCTTCAAGAAGCGCCGCCGCCAGAATTCGCGGCGCCGCAATGGCCATCGCCAGCTGCTCACCACGGTCAAGATCACCGAGATCCTGACCGGCGGTGCCAAGCCGGCCGCCAAAGTCGAAGCAGCGCCCGCCGCCGAGGAAACCAAGGCCGCGCCGGCCGAAAAGAAGGCGCCGGCCAAGAAGGCCGAGCCCAAGACCGAGGCGAAGGCGGAAGCCGCGCCGGTCAAGGACGACGTCAAGCTGATCGGCGGCGTCGGTCCGGCCCTCGAGAAAAAGCTCGCCGCCTTGGGCGTCACCTCGCTCACCCAGATCGCCGAATTCACCGCCGAGGACATCGCGCGGGTCGACGCGGAACTGAGCTTCAAGGGACGCATCGAGCGCGAGGACTGGATCGGCCAGGCCAAGGACCTTCTCGCCGGCAAGCCGCCGCGCGCCAAGGCCGACCAGAAGTAAGACGACGAACCGAGTTCAGGAGAAACCAGAATGGCACACAAAAAAGCAGGCGGTTCGTCCCGTAACGGTCGCGATACGGCCGGTCGCCGTCTCGGCGTCAAGAAATTCGGCGGCGAATCCGTGATCGCCGGCAACATCATCATTCGTCAGCGCGGCACCAAATGGCATCCGGGCACGGGCGTCGGCCTTGGCAAGGATCACACCATCTTTGCAGTCGTCGACGGTACCGTGACCTTTGCCACCCGCGCAGGCGGCAAGACCTTCGTATCGGTCAATCCGATGCAAGCAGCAGAATAAGACCGGCGAGACTGTCAACCCGCCGGAGACAAGCTCCCCGGCAGGCATGAAAGGCAAAGCGCCCGGAATCCGACAAGGGGAGCCCCAAGGCTCCCCTTTTCCATTTCGGGCGCGAAAAGGGACAGGAGCCAGAACCCGCAAGGCGCCCGGCCTGCGCACGACCCGCTTCGGCATCAAGGACCTGCCGGCGGGCGGCGCGAAAAAAGCCGAGGAGCGCTTCCGATGACTGCCATTGCCGCCGCCGATCACGTCTTCGTCACCCGTCTGCCCGAGCCGATCGTCACCGACCGCCTCGTACTGCGCGCGCCCAATCGCGGCGACGCCGTGGCCATGGCCCGTCTCGCCAACAATCGCAACATCCACAAATGGCTGGCGCGCCTGCCCAATCCCTATGGCGAGGCGGATGCCGTCCATTTCATCGACTGCGGCGCCCGCTCCGCCGACGAGCACGCCTATGCGGTCGCCACGGACGACGGTGGCTTCATTGGTGTCATCGGCCTGCAACTCAAGTCCGAGGCGCCGGTCGAACTCGGCTATTGGCTTGGCGAACCCTATTGGGGCCTCGGCTACGGCTCCGAGGCCGTCGATGCCCTGGTCGCCGCAGCCGATCGCGCCGGGTGTGACCGGATTGCCGCACGCGCGCTTTCTTCGAACCGCGCCTCGCGCCGCGTCCTTGAAAAGTCGGGATTCGTTGAGACTGCCGAACGCATCGACGATTGCGGCCCGCGAAAGGGCGTCAGCGTCGCCTACTATTTGCGGGAGAGGTTGAGATGCGTGCGCAACTGACCACCAAAAGGCTTGTTCTCAGGGCACCCCGCCGCGACGACGCCGCCATCTATGCCGCCAGGATCGGCAATCCCGCCGTCGCCAGGTTCCTCGACCCTGTCCCCCTGCCCTATTCCGTCGAGATGGCGCGCGAATGGATGAAGACCCTGCCCGACCAACCGGGACCGGAAAACGCCACCTTTGTCGTCGAACTGCCCGACGCCGGCCTGATTGGTGCCGTCGGCATCCGCAACGAGCTCGGCTACTGGTTCGCCGAGCCGCATTGGGGCAAGGGCTATGCCACCGAGGCCTGCACCGCCGTCATCGACTGGTTTTTCGCCCGGTCCGATGTCGACCGCATTTCGAGTGGCACCCACATCGACAATCCGGCCTCGGCAAATGTCCAGCGCAAGCTCGGCTTTGTCGTCGTCGGCCACACCGACAAATACAGCGAGGCCCGCCAATGCATGGTGCCCCACATCGTGACCGCGCTCACGCGAACGGCCTGGTTCGGGAGGACGCCGTCATGACCCCCTGTCTCGAAACGCCGCGCCTGAGATTGCGCAGCCCCGGTTTTGGCGACGCCAGGCGCCTGACCGAATTTCTCGACAATTTCGCCGTGTCGGGAAACCTCGCCAAGGTGCCCCATCCCTATACGATCGAAGATGCCCGCACCTGGCTGTCGGCCTGGCGCGCCGACGCGCCGCCGCGCGAGACGCGCTTCGTCGTCGAATTGCGCGACGAAGGCGCGATCGGCATGGTCGGCTTCCGCGATTGCGACGGCGAGGCCATGGTCGGCTATTGGCTCGGCGAACCCCATTGGGGCCAGGGCCTGATGACCGAGGCGCTTTGCGCCGCGCTCGACTGGTACTTCGCCGTCACCGACGCCGATGTCGTTGTGTCCGGCGTGTTCCATTTCAACATGGCCTCGGCTGCCCTGCAGATGAAGTTCGGCTTCGTCGAAACCGGCCGCTCGATGAGCCACTGCCTTGCGCGTGGGCAAGAGCTGGAGCATATCGACACCGAACTGACGCGCGAGGCCTATGAACTCTCGCGTCCCAAGCCCAAGAGGATCGCCGCCCAATGAAGTTTCTCGACCAGGCCAAGGTCTATGTCCGCTCGGGCAATGGCGGCGCCGGATGCGTCTCGTTCCGTCGCGAGAAGTTCATCGAGTTCGGCGGTCCCGACGGCGGCAATGGCGGCCGCGGCGGCTCGGTCCATGTCGAATGCGTCGACGGGCTCAACACGCTCATAGACTACCGCTACCAGCAGCACTTCAAGGCCGGCTCCGGCGTTCACGGCATGGGCCGCGACCGGGCCGGCGCCGCCGGGGCCGACATCACCTTGCGCGTGCCGGTCGGCACCCAGGTCTTCGAGGAGGACAACGAGACCCTGATCGCCGACCTGACCGCGATCGGCCAGAAGATCATCCTGCTCGAAGGCGGCAATGGCGGCTTCGGCAATGCCCATTTCAAAACCTCGACCAACCAGGCGCCGCGCAATGCCAATCCCGGACTCGAAGGCGTCGAGAAGTGGATATGGCTAAGGTTGAAGCTCATTGCCGACGCCGGCCTGGTCGGGCTGCCCAATGCCGGCAAGTCGACTTTCCTCGCCGCCGTCTCCGCCGCCAAGCCCAAGATCGCGGATTATCCCTTCACCACGCTCCACCCCAATCTCGGCGTGGTGAAGATCGGCGGCCGCGACTTCGTTCTCGCCGATATTCCCGGCCTGATCGAAGGCGCCCATGAGGGCGCCGGCATAGGCGACCGTTTCCTCGGTCACATCGAGCGCTGCGTCACCTTGATCCACCTCGTCGACGGCACGGCCGAGGACGTCGTCGCCGACTACAGGACCATTCGCGGCGAACTCGAGGCCTATGGCAATGGCCTCGAAGACAAGGACGAGATCGTCGTCCTCAACAAGATCGACGCGCTCGACGACAAGACCATTGAAGAAAAACGCAAAAAGCTCGAAAAAGCATCGGGCGCGCCGGTGCTGGCAGCCTCCGGCGCCACCGGCAAGGGCGTCGACCGCATCCTTTATGCCGTGGTCGAGGCCCTGCCGGCGGTGCGTTCCAAGGACGAACCAGAACCCGCGCCCGAACAGGACAAGAGCTGGACCCCGTAACATGTCGCGCGTGCTTTCCACCTACCGGCGCCTGACCATCAAGGTCGGCTCGGCCCTTCTGGTCGATGCCAAGACCGGAAAGTTGCGCGCCGACTGGCTGGCAAGCCTGGCCGAGGACCTTGCCGCCCTGCACGCCGAAGGGCGCGAGATCGTCATCGTCTCCTCCGGCGCCATAGCGCTCGGCCGCCGCATTCTCGGGCTCAACGCCCGGACGCTGCATCTCGAGGAAAGCCAGGCCGCCGCCAGCGCCGGCCAGATCGCCTTGTCCCAGGCCTGGCGCGACGCGCTCGGCAAGCACGACATCACCACCGGCCAGATCCTCATCACCCCGAACATCACCGAGGAGCGGCGCTACTATCTCAACGCCCGCGTCACCATCCGCACCCTTCTGGCGCTCAAGGCGGTGCCGATCATCAACGAGAACGACTCGGTCGCCACCGCCGAAATCCGCTATGGCGACAACGACCGTCTCTCGGCCCGCGTCGCCGTCATGGTCGAGGCCGACTGCCTGATCCTTCTGAGCGATGTCGACGGGCTCTACACCGCCCCGCCGGCGATCGATCCCAATGCCGCGCACATCCCTTTCGTCGAGGAGATCGATGCCGGCATCGAGCGCATGGCCGGCGGCGCCGCCTCGCACCTGTCGCGCGGCGGCATGACGACCAAGATCGAAGCGGCCAGGATCGCCACCCAGTCGGGCACGGCGATGATCGTCAGCCGGGGCACCGAACCGCACCCGCTCGCCGCCCTCGACGATGGTGCCCGCCACACCCTGTTCGCCGCGACGCAATCGCCCGCGGCAGCGCGCAAGCGCTGGATTCTCGGCACGCTCGATGTTTTTGGCACCATCCATGTCGATGAAGGCGCCGTCCGTGCCCTCGAATCCGGCAAGAGCCTGCTGCCGATCGGCGTCACGCGGGTCAAAGGCGACTTTTCACGCGGCGACGCTGTGTCTATTGTCGGACCGGACGGTCATGAGGTCGCGCGCGGACTTGTCGGCATGAGCACCGAAGAAGCCGACCTGGCCAAGGGCAAGAAGAGCCAGGCGGTCCAGGATCTCGTCGGATTCGGCAACCGCACCGAGATGGTGCATGCCGACAATCTCGCCTTGCTGTCGACCAAATGGGGAGGAAGCGGCAAATGAGTGGTCGGCATGAGGCAGGCGCCGCCGCCGATATCGGCACCATTATGCGCGATATGGGGCAAAGGGCGCGAGCCGCCGCGCGCGTGCTCGCCTTCGCGTCGACACACAGCAAGAACAAGGCGCTTCTGGCCGCCGCCATGGCCATTCGCGCCGCCCGGGCCGACATTCTCGCCGCCAACATCCGCGATGTCGACGCGGCGCGCCTTGCCGGCCGCGGCGAATCCTTTGTCGACCGCCTGGCACTCAACGACGTGCGCATCGACGGCATCGTCACCACCTTGCAGGCCATTGCCGCCTTCGCCGATCCCATCGGTTCGGTCATCGCCGAATGGAGCCGTCCCAACGGCCTCGAGATTTCGCGCGTCCGTACCCCGCTCGGCGTCATCGGCGTCATCTTCGAAAGCCGGCCCAATGTCACCGCCGATGCCGGCGCCCTGTGCCTGAAGGCCGGCAATGCCGTCATCCTGCGCGGCGGCTCGGACAGCTTCAATTCCGCGCATGCCATCCATGCCTGCCTGGTCAAGGGTCTTGAGGCTGCCGGCCTGCCCGAGGACGCCATACAGTTAGTGGCGACCACCGACCGCGCCGCCGTCGGCGAAATGCTCGCCGGTCTTCACGGCAATCTCGACGTCATCGTGCCGCGCGGCGGCAAGTCGCTCGTCGGCCGCGTCCAGGCCGAGGCGCGCGTGCCGGTCTTCGCCCATCTCGAGGGCATCGTGCACGTCTATGTCCATGAAAGCGCCAATCTCGACCTTGCCAAAGCCGTCATCCGCAACGCCAAGATGCGCCGCACCTCGGTCTGCGGCGCCGCCGAGACGCTGCTCATTGACCGCGCCATCAGGGACACGCATCTCAAGCCGATCTGCGACACCCTGATCGCCGCCGGCTGTGCCATTCGCGGCGACGCCGAGACCTGCACCCTCGTGCCCGAGTCGACCCCGGCAACCGAAGCGGACTGGGTGACCGAATACGAGGACGCCATCATTTCGGTGAAGGTCGTCGCAAACGAAACCGAGGCCATCGACCACATCGAGACCCATTCCTCGCATCATACCGAAGCGATCATTGCCGAGGACCAGGAGGCCGTCTCCCGCTTCTTTACCGAGATCGACAGCGCCATCCTGATGCACAACGCCTCGACCCAGTTCGCCGATGGCGGCGAATTCGGCATGGGCGGCGAGATCGGCATCGCCACCGGCAAGATGCATGCCCGTGGCCCGGTCGGCGTCGAACAGCTCACGAGCTTCAAATATCTCGTGCGCGGCAGCGGCCAGACGCGGCCTTGAGCATCTATATCGCCTCCGACCCGATCACCGGCCTGCCGCCGTCCGCGCCGGGCATGCGCATCGGGCTGTTCGGCGGCAGCTTCAACCCGCCGCACGAGGGCCATCGCCTCGTCTCGCGCCAGGTGATGCGGCGGCTGCATCTCGATCAGATCTGGTGGCTGGTTTCGCCCGGCAACCCCCTGAAGGACAATTCCGGCCTGGCCCCGCTCGAAAAGCGCATGGCCGCCGCCCGCGACCTCGTCACCCTGCCCGGCGTTCATATCACCGGCTTCGAGGCGGCCTTTGGTTTCCGCTATACCTTCGACACGCTCAGCCATTTGCGGGCAAGGCTCGGGGACCGGCGGCTGGTCTGGATCATGGGGGCCGACAATCTCGCGAGCTTCCATGATTGGGAACACTGGCGCGACATCGCCGCCCTGTTGCCCATGGCCGTCTATGTGCGACCGGGAAACACCCGCAAGGCCACCGCCTCGCCGGCTGCGACGACGCTCGCGCGCTACCGCATCGACGAGACCGACGCCGCCCTTCTTCCCGATCTCGAAGCTCCCGCCTGGGTGTTTCTCAACGGCATCATGTGCGGCCTGTCCTCCACCGCCCTCCGCGCCGCGACGACAAATAGCTAAGAGCAAACCTTGTCATGACGTTCCACATTGGCCATATACGGTCAAAGGCAAGTTCATTTGCCGGAACGGGATCGAAACGACGCGTGCATCGCTGCAGTAAACCCGACATACGAATCAGTCACATTGTCACCGCCATGACCTATGGAGCGCCTTCATGGGACGCGAGTCCGTTTTGAAAACGACCGCCCAGGAACCCAGTCCGAGTCCGCAGAACCATGTGATTCAGCCCATCTTGCGGTGCATTCTCGATGCGCTCGAGGATGCCAAGGCCGAAAACACCGTGCATGTCGACATCACCGGCAAGTCGAGCCTGGCCGACCACATGATCGTCACGTCCGGCCGATCGCACCGCCATGTCGGCGCCGTCGCCGACCAGCTTTCACGCGCCCTCAAGGATGCCGGGCTGGACAAGCCGCGCATCGAGGGCCTGCCGCATTGCGACTGGGTGCTGGTCGATGCCGGCGATGTCATCGTTCATATCTTCCGGCCTGAAGTCAGGGACTTCTACAACATCGAGAAGATGTGGGCCGCGGAGTTCGGCGCGGATCACCTCGCCGGCTAGAGCATGTTCAGCAAAAGTGGATACCGGTTTTGCGGTTCGAACATGCGACCACTCGAAGACTTAGGTCATACGTTTTGATCCAGTCAAAACGTGACATGACCTAGAAGCAGCCTCCGGTGCGCATCACCCTTGCCGCCATCGGCCGCATGAAAACAGGCCCCGAGCGCGAGCTCGTCGCCCGCTATCTCGATCGTGCCCGGCTGGCCGGCAAGCCGCTCGGCTTTTCCCAATTCGACATCGCCGAATTCCCCGAATCCCGCGCCGGCTCCGCCGCTGGCCGCAAGGCCGATGAGGCGCGCGCCCTTGTCGCCGCGACGCCGGACGATGCCATCACCGTCGCCCTCGACGAGCGCGGCGACGCGACGAGCTCGGAAAAATTCGCCGCCGACCTCGCCGCATGGCGCGATGACGGCCGCCGCGCCGTGACCTTTTTCATTGGTGGCGCCGACGGGCTCGACACTACACTCGTTGCGAACGCCGACCGCGTGCTCAGCTTCTCGCCCCTGACCTGGCCGCATCAGCTCGTCCGCATCATGCTCGCCGAGCAGCTTTACCGCGCCACCACCATCCTTAGCGGCCATCCCTATCATCGCGGCGGCTAGAACGTCGTGGGCAAGAGTGCAAACCGGTTTCGCGCCTGAAACGATGCGACGACAAAAAGATGGCGCTGCGAAGCGGTTCGACTTGCACGCGCCGTTCCGGGTGCGGCGAAGCTCGGGATCGCCTTCGAGGCACGCTCTCGCCGCAATTCTGGTCTGATAAGGTGGCGTCATGATTCGCCGGCACCACAAGGACAGGGACAAGCAGCGCCTCTTCTGGAAGGAGGCGCTTTTCGCCATTGCCGTCCTGTTTCTCGCCCCGGGGGAGGTCCGGGCCCAGTCGGCGCCCGAGCTCGACGAGGCCGAGGCCGAGCTCATCGGCGTCGATGCCGATCTCGTCCTGACGCGCGAACGCATCGAACAGCTCAAGCAGGAACTGGCTGAACTCGACGGCGATCCCGCCGAACAGAATGCCGCGCTGATCGCCGCCGGACAGCGTGTTCAGCTCGCCGAGATCGAGATCACCGCTTCCGAGGAAAAGCTGCACGACCTTTACGAGCGCGAAACGGGCCTCGTCGCCCGGCTCGACGACGAGGACGAAGGCATTGCGAGCCTTCTGGCGACGCTGGCGCGCATTTCCCGCAACCCGCCCCCGGCCATGGTCGTCGCACCCACCGACGCCATCGGCGCCGCCCGCGCCGCCATGCTGCTTTCCGAAGTGTTGCCGCAACTCAGCGACAAGGCCGCGGTGGTTTCCGCCGACCTCGCCGAACTAATCGAGGTGCGCGAGCAGGCCGAAGCCGAGAACGATGTTCTCAAAGCCAATTTCGCCACCTTGTTCGAAGAGCATCTGCGCATCGCCACGCTGATCGAGGCGCGCCGGATGGGTCTGGAGCTCACCGACACCGACCTTGTGGCGGAGCAGGCGCGCGCCGAAGTCCTCGCCGATCGCGCGACTTCGCTCAACCAGTTGATCGAGAGCCTGAGCGCACGGCTTGCCGCCGATCCGGATGCTTTCGTCGACGCCGCGCAGCAGGTCCCGGCCCGCACGCCGGAGGACATTCGAATCGCCCTGGCCGACACCTCGCGCACCGCCCCGGCCTTCGTATTCCCCGACGGCCGCGGCCTGCTGGCCCGTCCCGCCGCCGGCGTCACCGTCATCGATTTCGGCGCCGACGACGGCTTCGGCGGCACGGCCGAGGGCCTGTCCATTGTCACCCGCGCCGATGCCGAAATCGTGTCTCCCGCCGATGGCTGGGTGCTGTACAAGGGCGCCTATCTCAATTACGGCCAGATCGTCATCCTTGATCCGGGCGACGGCTATTCCATCCTGCTCGCCGGGCTCGAGACAATCGACGTCGAACTGGGTCAATTCGTGCTTTTGGGCGAGCCGATCGGCAACATGGGGTTGCGTACAATCGGTCAGGCCGTCACAACAACCGCGGGGGCTTCGCGCCCGACGCTTTATGTGGAAATACGCCACGGCGAGAGGCCGGTCGATCCGGCTCCGTGGTGGCGCCTTGAGGAAGAACAGACCGGAAGTGGGTAGAAAGATGAACCTGTCGCCAATCCGCGCCTTCGTGATGGGAAGCCTTCTGGCCGCCGGCCTCCTGGCCCAGCCCTGCTTCGCCCAGGATGAGGCGGAGACGGACGAGGCAAATGTGGCGCGCAGCGAGCAGGAGGTCTATGCTGACCTGCAGCTCTTCGGCGAGGTCTTCGACCGCATCCGCGCCGAATATGTCGACGTGCCCGACGAGCGCGAACTGATCCACGCCGCCATCAACGGCATGCTGACCTCGCTCGATCCGCATTCGACCTATCTCGATCCCACCGCCTTCGAGGAGACACGGGTCGACACCACCGGCGAATTCGGCGGCCTCGGCATCGAGGTGACAATGGAGGACGGCGTCATCAAGGTCGTTTCGCCCATCGACGACACGCCCGCCGCCCGCGCCGGCATCCTGCCCAACGACCTTATCGTCGAGCTCGACGGCGTGCAGGTCTACGGCATGACGCTGAACGAGGCGCTCGACGTCATGAAGGGCCCCAAGGGCACCGAAATCACCCTGACCATCGTTCGCGAGGGCGCCGAGGAGCCCCTGTCCGTGCATCTGGTGCGCGACATCATCCCCCTTATCGCCGTGCGCTCCTACACCGAGCGCGGCGTCGGCGTCATGCGCCTCATTCGTTTCTCGGAGCAGGCCATCGGCGGCATCGAAAAGGCCGTCGACGAATTCTTCGATGACAATGAAGGCAAGACGCCCGTCGGTCTCATTCTCGATCTCAGGAACAATCCCGGCGGCCTGGTCGACCAGGCAATCGCCGTGTCCGACGCCTTCCTCGCCCGCGGCGCCGTGGTTCTGACCCGCGGCCGAGACACGGCCCAGGACTCGCGCTACAATGCCCGTGCCGACGATCTCGACGCCAGGCTCAGGGATCTGCCGCTGATCGTCCTGATCAATGGCGGCACCGCTTCGGCGGCCGAAATCGTCGCCGGCGCCCTGCAGGACCAGAAGCGCGCCACGCTTGTCGGCACCCGCTCCTACGGCAAGGGTTCGGTACAATCGATCATCTCGCTGGGCGCCGACGGTGCCATGAAGCTGACCACGGCCCGCTACTACACGCCCAACAACCGCTCGATCCAGGCCGCCGGCATCCTGCCCGACATCGAGGTGCGGCAGAACGTGCCCGAGGAGTTCAAGGGTCGCGACGAGATCATCGGCGAGGCCGCCCTTTCCGGCCAGATCGGCGGCGGCACCGAGGGCGAGGCGACAACCGGCTCCTCGATCTACGTGCCGCGCGAGGTCGAGGAGGACACGCAACTGCAATACGCTATCGATCTTATCCTCGGCGAAAGAACCGACGCGGCCTATCCGCCCAAGGCGGAATAGCGCTTCGGACCGATCGGGATGTGCCGGTTTTGTTAGGAATTTCGCATAATCTGATCAGCTGATTCGTTCAGCTGAACGGCAAGGACCGGCACCGAAGGTGCGTGCATGACCGAGGAAATCGATGCCCCGCTCGGGCGGCCGAAACGCCGCAATCCGCTGGCCGGCATGTCCGCGGTGCGTCTGCCGTCGCTCAGGATATCGCGACCGCGCACCTGGCCGATCGCACGCATCCTGTTCGCGCTGAGCGCCCTCATCCTCTCGCTCGCCTATGTCCGCGTCGCCTTTTACGACGATCCACTCGGCGGACGACCGTCGGCCATTGTCGACATCTCCTCCTCGCGCAATTCCAACGCGGTGGCCAACGAAGTCGCCTCGACTCCGCCGAGCCCTCCCCAGGCCGCGATCGAAAGCGCGACGGCGACCGACGGGCAGACGACCGGCACCGGCCCGCAGATCACCGCGGTCGACCCGAGCCTGCCCGACAGCGAGCCCATGCCGATCGGCATCAGGGCGCTGACCGAATTCGGCGTCGATCCAGACCTCATCGAGGAGACGCCGAACGGACCGATCCCGCAGATCGGCGGCGCCGGCAAAACGCCTTTTGGCACCTATGCGCGCGCCTCGATCGGACCCGCCTCGGCCGACGGCAAGGCAATGATCGCCATCGTCGTCACCGGGCTCGGTCTCAATGAATCCGGTACGCTCGACGCCATCGCCAAGCTGCCCGACAACGTTACCCTCGCTTTTGCCCCCTATGGCCGCTCCCTGACGCGCACCACCGCCGCCGCCCGCGCCGAAGGCCATGAAATGCTCCTGCAGATTCCGATGGAACCGTTCGACTACCCGGACAATGATCCCGGCCCGCAGACGCTTTTGACCGGGCAGACGCCGCGCGCCAATCTCGACAAGCTCTACTGGCTGATGGCCCGTTTCGGCGGCTATTTCGGCGTCATGAACTACATGGGCGCCCGCTTTTCGGCCGCGGCCGCCGATTTCGAGCCGATCATCGAGGAAATCGGCACCCGCGGCCTCGGCTATATCGACGACGGCACGTCCAACCGCTCCGTCGCCCCGCAACTGGCCGAACGCAATCAGGTGCCCTTCGCCCGCGGCTTCGGCGAGATCGACGCCACCCCGTCCCGCGCCGCCATCCTCGCAAAGCTCAGCGAACTCGAAATCCGCGCCGCCGAAAATGGCATGGCGGTCGGCATCGCCTCGGCCCTGCCCATATCCATTGACGCCATTACCGATTGGGCTGAAGGTCTGCAGAGCCGTGGCGCCGTGCTCGTCCCCGTCAGCGCCATCATGAAATAGCCCTGCCGGGACGGACGGAATCGATCCCGCCGTCCGGCCCGGAATGCCAGGAAGGATCGTCCATGTCATCTTCACCCGACCGCGCGGACATGCCCTACCGGCCCTGCGCCGGCATCGCCCTGTTCAATCGCGACGGCAAGGTCCTCGTCGGCCGGCGCATTGATCACCCGCCTGAAGACCCGTTGGCCTGGCAGATGCCGCAGGGCGGCATCGACAAGGGCGAGGAACCTGTCGAGGCCGCCGTCCGCGAGCTTTTCGAGGAAACCAACGTCTCCTCGATCTCGCTTTTGACCGCCGCCCCCGACTGGGTGCAGTACGATCTGCCCGACGAGGCGCTGGGGCGGGCCCTCAAGGGCCGGTATCGCGGTCAGCGCCAGCAATGGTTCGCCGCCTTGTTCGAAGGCGACGACAAGGAAATCGACATCGCCAATCCCGGCGGCGGCGGCCACCGGGCCGAGTTCGACGCCTGGCGCTGGGAGGATCTCGACGCCCTGCCCAATCTCGTCGTGCCGTTCAAGCAGGAGGCCTACCGCCGGATCGTCGGCTTTTTCCAAGACATCCCGAATCGGATCAGGCGCCTCGACGCGACCGGCCCTTGGGAAACGGATATCGATTTGCCGCAATGAAGACCATCGGCCTGATCGGCGGCATGAGCTGGATAATGTCCGCCGATCAACTCGTCTTCCGCTTCGTCGATTTCAGCGCGTCGAGCTGCTTTTTCAGTTCGGCGATTTCGGCGCCGTGGGCTTGCACGAGTTCGCGCAAGGCGTCGTAGTCCTCGCGCCTGACCAGATCCATGTCCGCTACCCAGCGCTCGCCCTGTGTCTTGACCATCGTCTCGACCTCGCGGCGCAGCCCGTCGGCCACCGAGGCGGCATCGTTCATCAACCGGCCGAGATCGTCGAATATCCTGGATTGCGTCATCTGGTCCTGTCCTTGATCGGCACGCTTGCTCGCCCCCTATTTAGGACGGCCGGATGGACTTGACCAGTGCCGCGCCGCCGCGCATGGTCCGCCAAATCCGCGTTAAGGTCGTTCCCCCCGTGCCCTTTCCCGATATCAGTCCCATAGCGTTCGAACTCGGCCCGCTCGTGGTTCGCTGGTATGGCCTGGCCTATCTCGCCGGCGTCGCCCTCGGCGTGCTCTACGGCGTGGCGCTCCTGAACCGGCCTTCGCTGTGGTTCGACAACAAGCCGCCCTTCTCGCCGGGCGAATGGCTCGATTTCGGCTTCTGGGCCGTCTTCGCCATCATCATTGGCGGCCGGCTCGGCTATGTGCTGTTCTACGATCCGCTCCATTATCTCGCCGACCCGGTCGCAATCTTCCAGACCTGGGACGGCGGCATGTCCTTCCATGGCGGCCTTTTGGGTCTCGTCGTGGCGCTGGCCGTCTTCGGCCTGCGCAAGAAGGCCTCGTTCCTTTCCGGCATCGACCTGCTCGGCGCCGTCTCGACGCTCGGCCTGTTGCTCGGGCGCCTCGCCAATTTCATCAATGGCGAGCTCTACGGCAAGGTCACGCTCATGCCTTGGGGCGTGGTGTTCCCGAATGGCGGGCCGCTGCCGCGCCACCCGACTCAGCTCTACGAGGCGGCGCTTGAAGGCCTCGCACTGTTCGTCGTCATCAGGCTCGTCACCCATCTCGGCCACGGGCTCAGGCGCCCCGGCCTCGTCGCCGGCATTTTCGGCATCGGCTACGCCCTGTCGCGCGTTTTCGTCGAGTTCTTCCGCCTGCCCGACGCGCATGTCGGCTATCTCTATGGCGGCTGGCTGACGCTGGGCATGGTCTATTCCGTACCCGTCCTTCTGGCCGGCGTCGCCCTTGTCGCCTACGCCTCGCGCAAGCCGAGGACCCGTGGCCACTGAAGCCGATTCACCGCTTGGCGTGCTGATCGACCGGCAAATCGCCGAAACCGGTCCCGTGCCGCTGTCGCTTTACATGCAGCTCTGCCTGACCCATCCGGCGCATGGCTACTACCACCGGCCGCATCCCATCGGCCGTGCCGGCGATTTCATCACCGCCCCCGAGGTGAGCCAGATCTTCGGCGAGGCCATCGGCCTGTTCGTGGCGCTTCTGAGCCGGCAATTGCCCAAAGGCCATTTCGATCTCGTCGAGCTCGGTCCCGGCCGCGGTACACTCATGGTCGATTTGCTGCGCAGTCTCCACCGCGCCGCGCCCGACATCCGGGCCGGCGGTCCGACGCTGGTCGAAATCAGCGAAACCATGCGCTCGGAACAGGCGCGGCGCCTTGCCGATCACGGACCGGTCTGGCTTGGCCATATCGACGACCTGCCTGAATCCGGCCCGCCGCTCGTCATCATCGCCAACGAATTCTTCGATGCCCTGCCCGTCCGCCAGTACCAGAAGACCGAAACCGGCTGGCACGAACGGGTGGTCGGCCTGTCCGGCGGCCAGCGCGCCTGGGGCCTCAACCCCACGCCTCTGCCCGAAAGCGCCATGCCCGAACCGCTGCGCCATGCAGCGATCGACGAACGCTTCGAGACCCGCCCCGCCGCAGATGCGCTCATGGCGCTCTTGGCCGAAAGGATCGCCGGTCGCGGCGGCGTCCTTGTCGCCATCGACTATGGCTACGACCGGACGCAGTCGGGCGACACCGTGCAGGCCATTGCCGGCCATGCCTATGCCGATCCGCTCGCCCGTCCCGGCGAGGCCGATCTGACCGCCCATGTCGATTTCGAGGCGCTGGCCGCCGCCGCCGTGCCGCTTCACGTTCACGGGCTGATGACCCAGGCCAGTTTTCTTGGCCAGCTTGGTGCCGCCGAACGGGCCGAGGCGCTGGCGCGGTCCAATCCAGACCTGACCGGAACCATAGCCGCCGATTTGGCGCGGCTGACGGCCTCTGACCAGATGGGGCAAATTTTCAAGGTTCTGTGTGTTTCAAGTCAGGGCATTTCGCCCTATCCTTTCGACATAATGAGTACGAGCGGCCAAGTAGCCGGAACCGGTCACGAGGGGGACCGGGCTCTGGCGGGGTCGCGCCCGGGAAGTGAAAGCGCGCGCGCACCGGATCGAGCCGGTCCGGAACGCGGTTCTGGAGACAGACAATGACCATCGCCCCTCCCTTCGATCAGGATCCGGTGCTCGCCGGACTGGCCGGCATCACCCACGGTTTTTTCGGCCGCCGCGCCTTTCCCGGGCCGGTCTCGCCCGATTTCGACATGTCGATGACCCTTGGGACACCGCCCGAGACGGTCGCCGCCAACCGGCGTCGTGCCTTGATCAGTCTCGGCCTCGGCAATGCCGGCCTCGCCATCGTCCGCCAGATTCACTCTGCCCGCGTCGTCACCGTCACCGCCCCATTCGCGCCCGATCATCGACCGGAGGAGGATCGCGTCGCCAAGCTGCGCGCCAATTATGCCGCCGAGGCACAGCCGGAAGCCGATGCCCTGGTCACCACCAGGCCCGGACTCGCCCTCGGCATCTTGACCGGCGACTGCGCGCCGCTGCTCTTCGCCGATCCCAAGGCCCGCGTCATCGCCGCCTGCCATGCCGGGCGCCGTGGCGCCGCCACCGGCATCATCGGCAACACCGTTGCGGCCATGGTCAAGGCCGGCGCCAGGATCGACCGCATCCGCGCCGGCATTGGTCCCTCGATCTCCGGCGCCAATTACCAGCTTTCCTGGGAGACCATCGACCAGATGGCGGCATTCAACCCGCGCGTCGCGGGCTTTGCCGCCGTGCCCGAAGGCAGGACAGAACCGCATTTCGACCTGCCCGGCTTCGTGCTTTCCGAGCTCGAGCGGCTCGGCATCGCGCCGCCGCCCCTGCCGGCTTGCACCTATGCCGACCCGACCCGATTCTTCTCGCACCGCCGCTTCACCCAACACGGCGGTGCCCAGGGTCGACAGATCTCGATCATCGCCCTGATGCCGATCGACAACGACGGCTAGGCCAGCGGGCGACTCGACGCGCATGCGCCGGCCGAGGCGATTCTTCGAGCTGCGCCATAAACCGATATTGATCCGCGCCCTGCGAGTCGATAACAAGGCGTCACACTTCGGCGCCGGCGCGAGGTAGGCGACGCAATCCAGGCGGGAACCATATGAAACTGGTGACGGGCAATTCCAACCTGGCGCTGGCCACCTCCATTTCCGACTATCTGGAGCTGCCCCTGACCGATGCCACGGTCCGCCGCTTCGCCGACAAGGAAATCTTTGTCGAGATCAACGAGAATGTCCGCGGCGAGGATGTCTTCATCATCCAGTCGACCTCGTTCCCAGCCAATGACAACCTGATGGAACTGCTGATCCTCGCCGATGCCCTCAGGCGTTCCTCGGCCCGCAGGATCACGGCCGTCATTCCCTATTTCGGCTATGCGCGGCAAGACCGCAAGAGCTCGCCGCGCACGCCGATCTCGGCCAAGCTCGTCGCCAATCTCATCGTCGAGAGCGGCATCAACCGCGTGCTGACGCTCGACCTGCATGCCGGCCAGATCCAGGGCTTTTTCGACATCCCGACCGACAACCTCTATGCCGCGCCGATCATGGCGCGCGACATGCGCGAGCATTACGACGTCAACAATGTCTTGGTGGTCTCGCCCGATGTCGGCGGCGTCGTCCGCGCCCGCAACGTCGCCTCACGCGTCGGCGCGCCGCTGTCGATCGTCGACAAGCGCCGTCCGCGTCCCGGCGTGTCGGAAGTGATGAACATCATCGGCGAGGTCGAGGGCCGCGCCTGCATCCTCATCGACGACATCGTCGATTCCGGCGGCACGCTGGTCAACGCCGCCGAGGCGCTCTTGAAGGCCGGGGCCACCGAGGTCTCGGCCTATATCACCCACGGTGTCCTCAGCGGCGAAGCCGCCAAGCGCATCGGCGCTTCGCATCTCAAGGAACTGGCCATCACCGATTCCATCGAGGCCAGCCCCGAGGTCGCCGCCACCGCCAATATCCGCCGCATCTCCATTGCCCCGCTCATCGGCGAGGCCATCGCCCGCACGGCGGCCGAGCAATCGGTGTCGAGCCTGTTCGATTAAGGCGTGTCGGGCAACGCGGCGGCCGCTTTTCCGTTTCCAGCGTACGGACTTTCACGAACTCAAGTCGTGTGTCTTGAATCTGCAAGGATGCGATAGGACTCGGGAGCCTCGGACCAGGCGCCTGCCCCCTCGCTCAGCGACATGATCAGTCGCGTCATGAAGGTGGCCGACATCGGCATGGCCTCGATCCGGGCGATCATGTCGGCGCGCATTGTCTCGGGGTCTAGAACCGCCATCTGCGGCGGTTCGTCTTCGGGCGCTTGCTCTGTCAGCCGCTTGATCTCGGCCATTTGCTCGGCCCAGTCCTCGGGGAGGTCCTCGATCGGCACCGCCTCAAGGTCGACCTTGCGTCCGACCAGGAAGTCCTCGGGCCGTAGGCCCCGCGGCGCGGGTTCGGTCCCGTCGCCGCCCGAGGTACCGACTGTCGTCAGGCCGTTCTCGCTGCGCGGACGGGCAATGATGACGATGTCCGGCAACTCACCGCCGTCGATGAAACGCGACATGTTGAGCGTCCGCTCGGCGTCCCATTCCTCGGCGGACAGCACGCCGTCGCCGTCCACATCGGCGCGGGCGAACATGTCGGCAATCGCCTCCGCGTCGTCGGCACGCCGGGTCTCGGGATCGGCGTCGCGATATTCCTGCGCCGTCAGCAGCTGGCTGTACATGGTCGGACTGAAGGCGCCCTCGGGCAATTCGTCCCGGCTCAACAACCCGTCGCCATTGGCGTCATAGCGGGTCATGGCCTTTTTGCCCTTGTCCTCGGGCGCCAGGGCGGCCAGCTCCTCTCCGCTAATGCTGCCGTCGCCGTCCCGGTCGGCGCCGGCGATGAAGCGGTTCCATACGCTTTGCGAGGTGAGGGCGGAACTGCTGATGCTGGTCATGACAAAGGGCTCCGCATCCGAAGGGCAGCATTTGCCAAGCAAGTTCCGGTCCAGTTCGGCGCGCCCGCAAACCGCCGGTTTCCGGCAATCGGTACACCGCTTCTGCCCGGCGCCCCGGCAAACCCTGCCGGCCGGGCGGCAGCACCTGCCGGTCCGCCTCCCGCTCCCCTTGCCAGCCCGGCGCTTTCGGCCTATAGACCCGCACCATGAAGTGCGCCTCACCCCTGGAGGAGGCGTGCGTGGCTTATGTCGTTGCGCCCAGCGCTTTCCATGTTCCGACCAGGGGGTCGGCATGGCGGTCGGTTTTACCGGCCCGGCGCCCGCGCGTCCCGTCCCGAGCCACTTTTTTTGACGGGAGCATGCAATCTCCGCTGCCCTCAAGGCGACGACACGCGAACGGGTTGGCAAGGGCGCCGCGCGCGAACTGCGCCGCAAGGGTCTTATTCCCGCTGTCATCTACGGCGACAAGAAGCCCCCCCTCGCCATCGCGATTTCTCACAAGGAAGCCGAGCTGAAAATCTATGCCGGCGGTTTCCTCAGCCACGTCATCGAAATCGAGGTCGAGGGCGAGACGTTCAAGGTGATCCCCCGCGACTACCAGCTCGACCCAGTGCGCGACTTCGCGCTGCATGTCGATTTCCTGCGCATCGGCGCCGGTTCCCGCATCACCCTGGAAGTGCCGGTCCACTTCGCCAACCAGGACCAGTGCCCGGGCCTCAAGCGTGGCGGCGTGCTCAACGTCGTTCGCCACGCGGTCGAAGTCGTCTGTCCGGCCGATGCGATCCCGGAAAGCCTCGTGCTCGACCTCATCGAGGCCGAGATCGGCGACAGCCTGCACATTTCGGCGGTCAACCTGCCCGAAGGCGTCAAGCCGACCATCACCGACCGCGACTTCACCATCGCGACCATCGCGGCGCCGACCGGCCTCAAGTCCGAGCTGCAGGCCGCCGGCGAGGAAGCCGAGACCGGAAGCGCGGACCAAACGGACGAGAGCGAATAGTCTTTGCCGTGTGGCGGCGCGGCTCGCCGCGCCGCCTACGCCCGTTCGGATCGCGCCTGCAAAAGGCGGAGGCCGGCCATGCACCTGATCGTAGGCCTCGGGAATCCGGGCGTCGAACACGCTCACAACCGCCACAATATCGGCTTTATGGCCGTGGACGCCATTGCGCGCGCCCATGGCTTCGCCCCGTTCCGCGCCAAGTTCAACGGGCTGGTGAGCGATGGCACCATCGGCGGCGAGCGCATTCTCCTGCTCAAGCCGCAGACCTATATGAACCGCTCGGGCGACAGCGTCGGCCAGGCGGTCAAGTTCTACAAGCTCGCGCCCGAGGATGTGACCGTCATTTATGACGAGCTCGACCTCGTGCCCGGCAAGCTCCGCGTCAAGACCGGCGGCGGCAATGGCGGCCACAACGGCCTCAGATCCATCGATCCGGTCATCGGAACCGCCTATCAACGCGTCCGCCTCGGCATCGGTCATCCCGGCCACAAGGACCTCGTCACCCGTCACGTCCTCGGCGATTTCGCCAGGTCCGACGCCGAATGGCGCGAGGATCTGCTTGGCGCGATAGCCGCAAATGCCGGCCTGCTGGCCATAAGGGACGCCGGCAATTTCATGAACCGCGTCGCCCTCGCCATGCCGGGCGAGCCGGAGCCGCCCAAGCCGCCGCGACAGGAAAAGCCGAAAGCCGACACATCGGCCGAGTCCGCGCCGTCTCCCGCCGAGCCGCCCGAGCAGGCCGACACGCCCGCGCTCAAGGGCGGAAGTCACATCCGCCAGGCGCGACCCAAACCGGCGCCGGACCTGCCCAAATCCGGCCCCATGGCCGACATGCTGAAAAAGCTGTTCGGCCACAAGAACTGAAGACGACGGGCGCACTGCCGTGCGCGCCGTAGCCGGGCACCCCAGGTCGCCGCCTCCGGCAACACCTGCCGCCAGCCGGCAAATCCTGCCCGCTCTGCGCAGGAGCTTATAGAAATACTCTTGTTCTTCCAGATACTTGCATCTGGCCCGATGCTTGCACCGCCTGAGGCGGACACGCAAGAGGACCATCGTGATGATCGGCGCCGCCACCGCCACCCGCCAGACCGACACCATTTCCTGGGCCGCACGGACCGCCCGTCCGCCCGACATGCCGCTGCGCACCGCATCGATCGAAGAGGACGACGGCGTGACGGTCGACCTGTCGCCTGCCGGCAAGCTTCTGACCAACCTGCCGCCGCTCATTCTCGATCCCGCCGTCCATATGAGGAATGCCGAGACGCGCCTCACCGAGCTGATGAGCGAACTGGGCATCCCGCCCGGAACTGAAATCAATATCGACCTGTCGAGTGCCGGCCAATTCACCGTCGAGGGCGACCATGACAAGCTGGCCGAGCTCGAACAGAAGCTCAACGACGGCAGCGAGATGGACCTGCGCAATTCGCTGATCGGCGCCCATTCCGGCTCGATGATCCAGCGCATCGCTACCGCAGCACGCGAGACCCAGCTACTGGTCGAAGCCAACCCGAAAACCGCCAAACTCTTGTGGAACCAGCTTCTGGCGACCGCCGACCGCATCAAGTCCCAGTCCATGGACTTCGCCTTTTCCGGCGGCGCGCTGACCGGTACATTTGCCGACGGCACCGAGGTGGCGATTGCCTGAAGCGGCGCGACCTGACATGTTTTCCCCATTGCGCGCCCGGCGCGGCACATAAGGGAGACCTGTCATGGATGCTTCGGTCCTGACCCCGGACGACGTCGTTTATTACCTCGCCGTCAGCCTTGACGGCCATCTCGCCCGCCCCGATGGCGGGGTGGACTGGCTCGACCCCTTCTTCATTCCAGAATTGGGCTTTCACGCGTTTCTCGCCCGCGTCGGCACCGTGGTCATCGGCCGCCGGACCTGGGACCATATCGCCGCCATGGGCAAATACCCTTATGGCGACATTCCCGGAATCATCGCCACCAGCCGCAAGATCGAGGGACCGGAGGCACCGGTGAAAACCGCCGAGGGCACGCCGGCCCAGATTCTCGACGCCGCCCGTAAGGCCGGCCCCGGTCCCTATTGGGTCGTCGGCGGCGCCCATCTGGCGACCGGCCTCATCGATGCCGGGCTGATCACCCGCATCGATCTGTTCACCGTGCCGGTGCTCATCGGCGTCGGGCGGCCGGCTTTCATCAATCGCCACGACATCGCGCTTGACCTCATCGGCACCGAAACCTATCCCAAGGGCATCGTACGCACCTCCTGGCGGCCAGGGCCCCGCGTGGCCACCGCCTGAATTTCCGGAGAACTTCATGGGTTTCAAATGCGGCATCGTCGGCTTGCCCAATGTCGGCAAGTCGACGCTCTTCAACGCCCTGACCCGCACCGCCGCCGCCCAGGCAGCCAATTTCCCGTTCTGCACCATCGAGCCGAATGTCGGCGAGGTCTCGGTGCCCGACGCGCGGCTCGACAAGCTGGCGGAACTGGCCAAGTCCAAACAGGTCATTCCGACGCGGCTGAGCTTTGTGGATATCGCCGGCCTCGTTAAGGGCGCCAGCAAGGGCGAGGGCCTCGGCAACCAGTTCCTCGCCAATATCCGCGAGGTCGACGCCATCGCCTATGTCCTGAGGTGCTTCGAGAACCCCGACATCGTCCACGTCTCCGGCCGCATCGACCCGATCTCGGATGCCGAGGTGGTCGAGACCGAACTGATCCTTGCCGATCTCGAAAGCCTGGCCAAACGCCGCGCCGGCATCGAGAAGAAGGCCAAGGGCCAGGACAAGGAGGCAAAGGCCGCCCTCGCCCTTGTCGACCGCATCCTGCCGGTGCTCGATGCTGGCAAGCCGGCCCGCGATGTCGAGGTCGCCGAGGACGAGAAAAAGACCTTTCGCGAACTGCAACTGCTGACCTCGAAACCGGCGCTCTATGTCTGCAATGTCGACGAGGAACACGCCGCCTCGGGCAACGAAATGACCGAACGGGTGGCGGAATACGCCAAAGCCCGCGATGCCGGCATGGTGGTGATCTCGGCCGAGATCGAAAGCCAGCTCGCCCAGCTCGACGAGGCCGAGCAGACCGAATACCTCGAATCCCTCGGCCTCAACGAACCCGGCCTCAACCGGTTGATCGTCGCCGGCTACGCGCTTTTAGGCCTTGTCACCTATTTCACCGCCGGCCCCAAGGAGGCCCGCGCCTGGACCATCACCCGTGGCACCAGGGCGCCGCAGGCGGCGGGTGTCATCCACTCCGATTTCGAACGCGGCTTCATCCGCGCCCAGACCATCGCCTATGACGACTACGTCGCCCTCGGCGGCGAGACCGCCGCCAAGGAAGCCGGCAAGGCGCGCGATGAAGGCAAGGACTACGTCGTCCAGGACGGCGACGTGCTGCTGTTCAAGTTCAATACTTAGTCTCGCTCGGACCCGACGTCATTGCGAGGAGCGCAGCGACGAAGCAATCCGGGAGCGGCAATCGGTGGCGCGCAAAACCTGCTGGATTGCCGCGCACCGGACGGCGCTCGCAATGACGACCGCCTGAAAGCGACACCGTCCCCGCCTCCTGCCAATTTCGCTACAACAGCCCCGCCTTGCTCAAATCCCGCATCAGCTGGCTCGCCCCGTAGTGCCAGGGCGCGCACGCGGTCGTATGGCGCACCGTATTGCTGAGCATGCCGAGCGCCGGCGTCGAGATCGACACCACGTCGCCGATCTTGTGGGTGAAGCCGCCGCCGGGCGCGTCGCGGTCCTCGACCGGTGCGAACATGGTGCCGAGATATAGCACCATGCCGTCCGGATACTGGTGATGGGCGCCGAGCGCCGCCGATGCCAGCGCCTCGGGCGACCGCGAGATTCGCGCCATCGAACTCGATCCATGCAGGACGAAACCGTCCGGCCCGGACACATGCAGCGTCACTTCGGCCTGCTTCACCGTGTCGAGGGTGAATTCGCCATCGAACAGCCGGACGAACGGCCCGAGCGCCGCCGAGGCGTTGTTGTCCTTGGCCTTGCCGAGCAGCAGAGCCGAGCGGCCCTCGACATCGCGGAGATTGACGTCATTCCCGAGCGTCGCCCCGACGATGCGCCCGTCCGAGGCGACGACGATGGCTACCTCCGGTTCGGGATTGTTCCAGCTCGAAATCGGGTGGATGCCGACATCGGCGCCGAACCCGACACTCGCCATGGGCTGGCACTTGGTGAAGATTTCGGCGTCCGGCCCGATGCCGACCTCGAGATATTGCGACCACATCCCGCGCGCGATCAGCGCCTTCTTGATCTCCATGGCCGCGTCCGAGCCGGGAACCAACCTCGAAAGGTCGGCGCCGATCAGGGTCGAAATTTCATGGCGCAGCGCGTCGGCCTTGGCCTTGTCGCCCCAGGCATGTTCCTCGATCACGCGCTCGAGCAGCGAGACGACGAAGGTGACGCCGGCCGCCTTGACCGCCTGCAGGTCGACCGGAGACAGAAGCGAGGCCCGCGTCTCGTCGTGCCGTTCCGGCCAGGAATTGCCGGCGATGTCGTCGAGCGTGCCGACGAATTCGGCCTCGGCCCGTTGCACATAGCCGGCCGGGTCGCGCATCTCGCAGATATCCCTGACGGTCGGCGCCACCCGCGAGGTGATGTCGAACACCCCGTCGGGCATCACCGTCACGATGCGCGGATGCGACTGTCCCGGCAGGCGCGCGCGTCCGACGAAGACACCATCGCCCGGTACGATTGGCTGTTGCGGCATTGCGACCCTCCCTCAAGACTAATGCTGCCTAGCCGGCTTTGCCGGATGAGGCAAGCGGTGGTCCGGGGCCACCGGTTCGCGCCTCAAATCAGCCGGAATGGCACTATTATTTGTCGGCACCCTCATCATGGAGCTTGCCCCAAATGCTCACGGCCCGCACTGCCCGATTGTTCGCCGCCGGCACCTGCCTTCTCGCCCTGTTCGCCGCGTCCCCCGCCCTCGCCGAGGAGCCGCGCGTCGCCATTATGGCGCTCGACGGCACCGCCACCGTCAAGGCCGAACCCGACATGGCGACCGTGACTACCGGGGTCACCACCGCCGCCCTCACCGCCCGCGAGGCGCTCGACGCCAACAACGCGGCCATGTCGAACCTTCTCGATCTCATCAAGTCCTCCGGCGTCGCCGACAAGGACATGCAGACCTCCGGCTTCTCGGTGCAGCCGCAATATGTCTATTCCGACAAGACCGACGAAAACGGCTACCGCCTGCCGCCACGGATCGTCGGCTACGAGGTTTCCAATACCCTGACCGTCATGATCCGCGACCTCGGCGGCCTCGGCGCCGTCCTTGACGAAATGGTCAGCGCCGGCTCCAACACCATCGGCGGCGTCAGCTTCGCGGTCTCCGACAACACCGAATTGCGTAACCAGGCCCGCCGCGACGCCGTTACGGCCGCCCTCGACAAGGCCGAGCTCTATGCCGACGCCGCCGGTGTCTGCCTCGACCGCATCGTCTCGATCCGCGAGAACGGCGGCTACCTGCCCGAGCCCAACATGATGCGCGCCTATGACATGGTCGCCGAAGCTGCTCCGTCCGTCCCCGTGGCGAGCGGCGAAGTCGGCTATTCGATGACCGTCTCGGTCGAGTGGGAACTCGGCGACTGCGATTAAGCCAGCGACTTCGACACGCGTCATTGCTAGGCGCGAAGCCACGAAGCAATCCAGAAAGCGGCAGGCGCACGCGTTCCTTGCTTTCTGGATTGCCGCACGCCCCTATCCCAGCGCCTGCAGGATCATCCGCCCGCCGACGACGAGAAGGTAGATTGCGAAAACCCGCTTGAGCACCACCTGGTCGAGCCGGTGCGCCAGCGCCGCCCCGACGGGGGCGAAAAGACTGGCCGTCAGCCCGACCAGAAACAGCGCCGGCAAGTTGACATAGCCGAGCGACAGAGGCGGCCGCCCCTCGAGCGTAAAGCCCGAGATGATGAAGCCGAGCGTGCCGGGCACCGCGATCAGCACGCCAAGCGCCGCGCCGGTGCCGACGGCCTTGTGCATCCGGTGCCCGAAGGCGACGAGCGTCGGCACGCTCAACGCGCCGCCGCCGACCCCCATCAGCGCCGACAGGTAGCCGACCAGGGTCGCCGAAATGCGATGGGTCAGCGGCGAGCCGGAAAGAGAGCCCATCAGCAGGCGCTGGATGGGCAGGACGATATTGAGCGCGACGAACAGCGCCACCACGCCGAAGACGACGCGGAGCACGTCGCCCGGATAAAGCCGCGCCATCAGCCCGCCGATCAGCGCCGCGACCATCATCGGCGGCGCCCAGAGCCTGAGGATGTCCGTCATCACCACGCCCTTCAGATAATGAGCGCGGGCGCTCGAAAGCCCGGTAACGATGATCACCGCCAGTGAGGTGCCGACCGCGACGTGCTGGTAGACGGCCTTGTCGAAGCCCATCGTTTCGAGGACGAGCGCAATGGCTGGCACCATGACGATGCCGCCCCCGACCCCGAGCAGGCCGGCCGTGATCCCTGCGACGACACCGGCGCCGAGCAGACCCAGCGCCAGCGGCAGGTAGGGAACCAGAGCCTCCATCAGTTGATCTTTGCGCCGATGGCGCTGGCAATCATCGCCAGCACGGTGGCGCGACGGTCGGCCGGCGCCTTGCAGGCCACGTCCTCGGCGCGCCCGTCGGCCAAAGGCATCGGATCGGCCCCGGCGAACAGCAACAATTGCACCATGTCGACATCGCACCAGCCGACAGCGTTTTCCAGCGGCCGGCGCCCGTTGGCGCTCGCGATTTCGAGGCGCGCGCCGGCGGCGATCAGCGCCGCCGCCACCTCCGGCCCGCCCTGTGGCCCGGTGGCAAGGTAGAGCAACGGATTGCCCTCGCGGTCGGTCAGGTTGACATCGCCGCCATCGGCGACGAACGCCGCGACCGCCGCGACATCGTTGGCCCTGACCGACGCGACGACCGGGTCGTTGGCCACGGCGCGCGGCTGGCATGCCGCGAGCACAAGCACAAGAACCAGCAGGGCCGGCCGGATCGACCGTTTCATTCGGCTAGTCTCCGTCAAGGTGCAGCACCAATTGCCGCCGGTGTGGCGAGCGCCGGTGTTCGAACAGGTATAGCCCCTGCCATGTGCCGAGCAAGGGCCGCCCATTGCCGACCGGTACGCCGAGCGAGCACTGGGTCAGCGCCGCCTTGATATGCGCCGGCATGTCGTCTGGCCCTTCGGTGGTGTGGACGATGAAGTCCATGCCCTCGGGCACGAGGCGCCGGAAGAAGGCCTCGAGATCGGTTTGTACGTCTGGATCGGCGTTTTCCTGGATCGTCAGCGAACACGAGGTGTGCCGGCAGAAAATAGTCAACAGGCCGGTGCGTATACCGCTTTCGGCGACGAAACCCGTCGCCTCGCGGGTGAACTCATAGAGCCCCGGCCCGCGCGTCGCGATCTCGATGACGGCCTGGGAGATGCCGCTCATGCCGCGTCCGCGCCGAGGCGGGCAACAAATTCGGCGACCCGTCCGAGCGCCGCCGCGACCTCCGGTATGTCGTCGGGCGCGGTCTGGTGCACGTGCCAGACGCCCTCGGTGACATCGAAGGTGAGGTCCGAACCCGCCGCCCGCGCCCGTTCGGCAAAGACCGCCGAATCATCGAGCATGATTTCGCCGCCGCCGGCCTGCACCAGCATCGGCGGCAGGCCGGTGAGATCGGCATGGATCGGCGACAGGCGCGGATCGCCGGCCGGCAACCCGCCGCGATAATCGTCGGCCGCCGACAGGAGGTTGTCACGCGACATGAACGGATCTCTGGCGATATTGGTCCAGTAACTCGGCCCGGAGCATTCGAGATCGGTCCAGGGCGACATCAGCACCGCACCGCGCGGCAGGCTCCTGCCGCTGTCCCGCAGCGCCAGCATCAGGGCGATGGCCAACCCGCCCCCGGCGGAATCGCCGACCAAAATGGTCTTCTCGGCAGCAAAGCCCGCCTCCGGCAGCGCCACGAAGGCGGCGATGGCATCTTCCAGCGCCGCCGGATAGGGGTGCTCGGGCGCGAGGCGATAGTCGATGACCAGCACCCGCAATCCGGTCAGACGCGACAGCCGGGCGGCAAAACCGCGATGCGTGACAAGGCTGCCGGCGCGATAGCCGCCGCCGTGCAACAGCAGGAGCAGCCGCCGGGGCGCCACCGCGCCGCATGCCACCCATTCGCCGGCGATGCCGCCGATCGTGCAGGGCTCGACCGTGGTGTCGGGCGGCAGCGATACCGCCGCAGCATCCGCCTCCCAGTCCGCCCGTTCGATCTCGAGCGGTCGCGGCGGCCTGACATTTGCCCGCAGATCCGCCATGAATGCCTGCGCTGCCGCGCTGACCAATTCGTGCCCTCCCAAGAGGTCTGGTGAAACCATCGCATGATCCCGGAAAGCCCGATGCGGCGCAAGCGTCGCGACAGCACGGCAAAAGTGGCGCCGGCGCCATTTTCGTCAGAATTGCTGAGACTTGCGCGTTTGCTTGTTGACGAACAGGCTACAGGAACGCACCATCCGATCGCCCGGCCGCCCCGGGCGGCTCATTTCCAAGGGGGAAACGCTCATGAAGAAACTCGCTATTGCCGCTCTGCTTTCCGTCTCCATCACCGCGCCGGCTTTCGCCATGGAGATCAAGGACTATCCGCGCACGGCCGAAGAGGTCGAGTATTGCGTCAAGGCCCAGATGGACAAGGACACCGCGGTCCCGTACGGCTGCATGACGCTTGGTCAGCGCATCCTCTACAAGCTCGCGAACAAGTAAGCCGCCCGCCGGCCGGCGGGCGGTGAACGCTGCCCGCCATTGCCTCTGGCCGCCGTCGCGACCGCTGCGGCATTCCGCCCGTGTCGAGCGGGTTGACCTCCATTCCTGCATCTCGCACCATTTCGGATGAAAAGGCCCCGGTTTCGCCTTTGCTCCTTGTCTTGCCCATGGTGCCGCAATGTCCGAAGAAAACGTCTGGCGTTTCCGCAAGCTTCCGGCCAATCACGCCTTCTGGGTACAGCCGCTGATCCTGACCGGGATCATGACGCTGGTCGTTGCCGGCATTTCGACCGTACGCGTGCTCGGGCTGGCCGATGGCTGGATCGGTGCCTGGCTCGGTTCCTGGATTCTCAGCTGGATCGTCGCCTTCCCGACCATGCTGGCATCGCTGCCGCTGGTCCGCGCCCTGGTCGGCGCCGTGGTGGCCCTGCCGCGCCCGCGCTGACTCGTATTGGCGACGAAAGCCTCAGGAAAACAGCCTGTCGCCCTGCTCGTCGACGATCTGCACGCCCTTGTTGAGGGCGGCTTCCTTGGCCAGGTCGGGGCTCGCCAGCCGATCGGCGCGGATGAACCTGTGCACCTTCAGCTCGCCGTCGATATCCTTTTCGACCTCGCCGCAAAGCTGATACTCGGCTCCGGCCCGCATTTCGACGGCGCGGATGACGAATCCCTTGTGTTCCTGCGTGCCCAGCACCTTGTCGCCGCCGCCGCCGCCCTGCGCGCCGCCATCGCCGCCGCCGAACAGTTTTTTCAAAAAGGACATGTAGCACTCCCGGTTACCGTTTGCCGGCCAGTCTAGGTCGCCGCCGCCGCGGATGCAATTCGCGAGGGAATTGAATGGACACGCGCCGGCATCCCCGCGCTGCTCGTACCCGTCAGACACCGCGGGGCATACGCACAGGCCTCACCCGCCCGAAGCCGAGCGTCAGGCCGGGTGGCGCAACGATCCCCTGATGATTGCCGGCATCGAAACCAGCGT
>Ga0180009_10000908_pt1 | contig 37752 bp, 32 predicted proteins | sample OS_PC_MetaG_FD_123537 | JGI IMG/M metagenome (GOLD analysis project Ga0180009, IMG submission 123537) | Groundwater microbial communities from the Aspo Hard Rock Laboratory (HRL) deep subsurface site, Sweden - OS_PC_MetaG | ecosystem: Environmental > Aquatic > Deep subsurface > Groundwater... | reverse complement strand
TATATAGTCTGTATTATATTTATCAGCAACCTTTTTTGCTATCTCCTCTGCCTTAAGACAAGGACCACATGGACACTCTTCACTGAAGACTTCTATAGTTGGCTTTCCTTGGGCAAAAAGTACCTGGGCTAATATGACTAAAGATAAAATATGACCCATAATCATACCTATTTTAAAAAAAACTCTACTTCTTTTTATTACCATTTACTCCCTCTTAAATTAGTAATAGTAATTATTACTAATACTAATTACATAAAAAAACACCTCTCCCTACTTTCCTTCTTTTTATTTACACTTGGGACAGCAACCAAAAAACTCTAACCTATACTACTCGACAGTTAAAAGTTCTCTGTAACTCATTGATATTGCTAATCTTGTAAAGATTAAACATCGCTAAAGGTAAGTGCCTTAATTTCAATAACTTAAGCCCATGACATTCCCAGAATAGATGAGAACTTTTCACTGCCGAGATACTATTACCCCCCCCAACATTTGCGTTGTCCGCGAGGTATAGGACAGGGGACAGATTAAGGCAATACCTTGCAATTTGACTTCTGACCTCTGTCTAATGATTTAGTTGCGGCAGAAAGCCGCGATAGAATACAGTACTTTAAATTTACCTTCTTGGGAAATCCTCTCCTCCAGGCCTTTAATCAAAGGTTCATTCAAATCAAAGACCTTCTCACATTTGAGATAAGAGATATGATAAAGCACGAGGTCTGAAGTACAGACTAAACAAGATTTGTAGCAAGTTCATACTACCTCCTCCTTCTCTTAGGAAGCCTCTCGGATAAAATTGTCTCTTTGTTTATCTCGGTTTGGCGCAGTTGCCCTCTTCTGTCACCCCCACTTTGGATGGCGGATGGCAGATAGAGGTAGGGTAAAATTCAACATTAAAATCATCAACCCGCAAGCGAAAATCAGTATGAGGAACAGTAACTATCTCTTTCTCGTTTATCTCTAGATACTCCTTAAACCCAAACAAGCCCCCCAATTACACCACCAGCCGGGCATATTTGTCCATAAATTCCAGGCTCTCTATCTTAACCCCACAGGTAGGACACTTGACCCTAACTTTTTCAAACATTAAGATCGTGATATACTTCCAGAGATGAAGGTGTCTTACTTCTTGAATGTGGGAATCATAGTAAGTAGTCAATACCTCACCGCATTCACTACAGATATACCTTTTCTTGACCCTGTCCAAGGCCAGCACCACCTTTTCTATATCCCCATCCTTCTTTATCTCCATATTCCGTTACAAAAAATCCTTGCAATCCTACTTGCAATCCTAAAAGTTTTATGAGATAATTTTCTTATTGTATCTGGTGGGTATCACTCTTTTCTTTGTGATGATTTAGGAGTGTTATTTTATCTCATCCAGATACAATTTGTCTATGTCTTTTATTTACATGTGTTAGCCACAAATGAAAATGTCCTATTTTCATTTGTGGCTAACAAGAAAAAGCCTATAAAAAAAGCCTGGGAAAACCAGGCAAAATTTAAAATATTCTTTAGACTGTAATGGGTTTAGTTATCGGTGAAATTACCGACCGATTATTTTAGGCTTTAATTTACGCTTGACAAACTTTATTTTTACCTTGTTCTTTGGCTTTTAATAAAGCAAAATTAGCCATATTAACCATTTCTGCTTCGCTACCCGCATCGGTAGGAAATTCTGATACTCCTATACTTACAGTAACCTTAAGATTAACCTTTCCTATGTAAATTTCTTTTAGTTCAATTTGAGATCTTATCCTTTCTGCTACCACCATCGCTCTGGTTTTATTAGTTTCAGGTAAGATAATAGCAAACTTTTCTCCTCCGTATCGAGCTATTATATCAATCTCTCTAATAATCTTATCTTTTATCTCCAGACCTAACATCTTCAGAACTCGATCTCCTTCTAAGTACCCGTAAGATTTATTAATCTCTTTAAAATTATCTATATCCATTATTAGAAAAGAAAAAGAAGAATTATATCTCTCCGCTCTTCTAACTTCTCTTCTTAATGCTTCTCTAATGTAACCATAGGTGTAAACACCGGTAAGACCATCTACGATAGTAAGCTCTTTAATCTTATCTCGTAAGATAGAATTACCAATAGCCACAGAAGAGTAAGTACCTAATATTGACAAACACCTTAGATCTTCGGGGCTAAATGCCTCTTTTTCTAAACTACCAATAGTTAAAAAACCAAAAGTATCTTCTGCAATCACAATAGGGACATAGTAAAAAGAATTAAATTCATCTCCATTATCCTTACCTGCCCTTAAAGGATTTTCTTTTAAAATAACTTCTACTTCATCTAATTCTATTTTTACTCTCTCTTTTTCGCCAAAAGAACTTAATGATAAAATTTTAAATTTCTCTATGAGTCTTTTATCTAAAATATCACTTACCGATAAAGTAATCCTTACTTTTTGACTATCTTTGATAATTATAGATACAGCTTGAACATCAATAACCTCATTAGTTATGGCGATAATAGCCTCAATAACTTCTTGATAATCTAAAAAAGCAAACATAATCTTATTGACTTTATTGATAATTAAAAAATCATGCAAGTTTTTGTCTATGAAATCTTCTTTAGATTTAGCAATTTGTTCACTTTCTTTATTCTCTGTTTTTTCTGTTTCTCTCAATTTCATTCTCCTATTCTATTAAAGTAAACCTTCGACTATCAGCTATCAGTTATTTTTATTAACTGATAGCTAAATGCTTACTTTAAATTATGCATTATTTTAGGATAAATTTCAAGAGGTGAGATTATAATCTCAAACAACATTACGAAGACTTAAGCAAGCAAATGATTGCGATTAAATTAATCTTAATTCAATCATCTTTTCTGCAATTTGAACAGCATTTAAAGCGGCGCCTTTTCTTAAGTTATCGGCTACTATCCACATATTAATGCCCAGAGGATGAGAAAGATCTTCTCTAATCCGCCCTACATAAACCTCATCCGTGTTTTTAGCCATTAAAGGATGAGGATACATCAAATTTTTGGAATTATCTATCACCTTCACCCCAGGCATATTTGACAAAATTCTTTTGACTTCATCTACGGTTAGCTTTTGCTTCAGCTCCACATTAACTACCTCACTATGAGAAATAAAGACCGGAACTCGAACCGTAGTAGCGGTAATATTAATAGTTTCATCTCCTAAAATCTTCCTGGTTTCATTAACCATCTTGATCTCTTCTGTGGTATACCCGTTATCTAAAAAATCACCAATTTGAGGAATAAGATTAAAAGCAATTTGGTGAGGATAAACTTGGATATTTACTTCTTTTTGATTAATCACCGCTTCGCATTGCTCCCTTAACTCTACCATGGCCTTCCATCCCGTACCAGAAGTTGATTGATAGGTACTTACTACTATTCTTCTTATACCTGCTTTATCATAAAGAGGCTTAAGAGCCATGACCATTTGAATAGTAGAACAATTAGGATTAGCAATAATTCCTTGATGCCACTTTAAATCAGAAGGATTTACTTCTGGGACAACCAAAGGCACATCTTTCTCCATTCTAAAAGCACTACTGTTATCAATCACCAAGCAACCTTCTTTCACCGCATAAGGAGCATATTCTTTGGAAACCTTAGCTCCAGCAGAAAATAAGGCTATTTCTATGTCTTTAAAAGAATCAACCGTGAGTTCTAAGGTAGTAATTTGTTCATCTTTAAACTCTAAGATTTTTCCTGCCGAGCGACTACTCGTAAAAAGAAATAACTTTTCTACGGGAAAGTTACGTTCTTCTATGATCTTCTTCATCTGATTTCCAACTGCTCCTGTAGCCCCGACAATAGCAAGATTATATCTTTTCATAATTATTCACCTTTAGTAATAAATTCTTTAACTAAATCCCCTACCTCTGAAGTAGTAAGCCCCATCTTACCTGCCGCCATATCTTTAATCCTTCCAGTTCCCAAGGCTTTACATACCCCTTCTTCGATAGCTAAAGCTGCTTCTTCTTCGCCTAAGTTAGCTACCATCAACGCTAATGATAAGATAGCAGCCAAAGGATTAATTTGATTCTTCCCGGCATACTTAGGGGCGCTGCCATGAATTGGTTCAAACATAGACACCCCTTCAGGATTAATATTTCCGCCAGCCGCTATTCCCATACCACCTTGAATCATCGCTCCTAAGTCAGTGATAATATCACCAAACATATTACAAGTAACAATCACATCAAACCATTCTGGATTCTTAACCATCCACATACAAGTAGCATCTACATAAGCATGATCTTTTTCAATTTCAGGGTATTCTTCTCCTACTTTATAAAAGACTCTTTGCCATAAATCATGTCCATAATTTAAGACGTTAGCTTTATCACATAAAGTAAGTCTCTTCTTCTTATTTCTTTTCTTGGTAAATTCAAAAGCATATTTAACGCATCGCTCTGTTCCTTTTCTGGTATAAACGGCTTCTTGTATCGCTACCTCTTCCAATGTTCCTTTCTTTAAAAAGCCTCCTAAGCCAGTATATAAACATTCGGTATTTTCTCTAACTACTACAAAATCAATATCTTCAGGACCTTTATCTTTGATCGGTGTCCAGACAAAAGGATAAAGCTTAACTGGCCTTAAGTTAATATACTGGTCAAGTTCAAATCTAATCTTTAATAATAGTTCTTTCTCTAATATACCTGGCTTTATCAATGAATGACCTACCGCTCCTAAGTAGATAACATCCATTTCTCTTAATTCTGATAAGGCAGAAGAAGGTAAGACTTCTTTATGTTTTAAGTAATAATCTCCTCCAAATCCATAAGTAATTAATTGATAATTAAATTCAAATAGCGACGCTACTTTTTCTAAAATCTTAATTCCTTCTCTTACTACCTCTGGTCCTACCCCATCCCCTGGAATGACAGCAATCTTATACATCTTAACTCCTTTTATTGTTATGGTTATTTATTAATTTTAGACTTAATATTAGATTTAACGTAAGACATCAACCCCCCTGAAGCAATCATTTTTTGCATAAATTCAGGTACCGGCAGAATATCATAAGATTTATTCTTAGTTAAATTACTGATTCTATGATTATTTAAATCTATCTCAATTAAATCTTTATTATCTATATCTTTTGAAGCTTGCGGAGATTCAATTAAGAGTAATCCTATGTTAAGAGCGTTCCGATAAAAAATACGAGCAAAAGTAGCGGCCATAATACAACTTATGCCCGATGCCTTAAGAGCTAAAGGAGCATGCTCTCGAGAAGATCCACACCCAAAATTCTTTAAAGCCACCACCACATCCCCCTCTTTTACTTCTTTAACAAAGCTTAAATCAAGATCTTCCATGCAATGTTTAGCCAATTCTCTCGAATCGGAAGTATTTAAATAACGAGCCGGTATGATCTCATCGGTGTTTACATTATCCCCATACTTCCAAGCTTTCCCTTTAATAATCATCATTCCTCTAAAAAAACATTCTCTCGGTTCCAGCATAAAAGAAGTTTTTGTGAAGTAAGAATTTGCCTGCCTGCCGGCAAACAGGGGTGCGTGCCATAAGGCACAAACTTTTTATGCTGGGTTATACCCAAATACATCAGATTTGGCTATTTCTTGAGGAGAGGCAATTCTACCTAAAACAGCAGAAGAAGCAGCTACTGCTGGATTGGTTAAATAAACTTCACTCCCCACATCGCCCATTCGACCTACAAAATTACGGTTAGTAGTTGAGACGCATCGTTCCCCTTTAGCTAAAATCCCCATATGCCCACCTAAGCATGGTCCACAAGTAGGCGTACTTACCACCGCCTTAGCTTCAATAAAGATTTCTATCAAGCCTTCTCTTAGGGCTTCTAAATATATATTTTGAGTAGCTGGAATAATAATTAATCTTACTTCAGGATGAACTTTTTTACCCTTTAAGATAGAAGCGGCTACTCTTAAATCTTCAATCCTTCCATTAGTACAAGACCCAATTACTACTTGATCTATATTAATAGGTCCAACTTTTTCCACTTCCTGGCAATTAGAAGGAAGATGAGGAAAAGCAACTTGTAGATTTATCTTAGAGACATCAAATTCATATACTTCTTTATAAAAAGCTCCTTCATCACTGTAATATACCTTATAATTCTTTGGTGTTTTCTTCTCTAGATAACCTTTGGCGACTTCATCAAAAGCTATAATTCCATTTTTAGCTCCAGCTTCAATCGCCATATTGCAAACGGTAAAACGATCAGCCATGGAAAGCTCTTTGAACGTTTCTCCTGTAAATTCCATGGCTTCATAAAGGGCTCCATCAACTCCAATTTGAGAAATAACATATAAGATTAAATCTTTGCCACTTACCCACGGGTTTAGTTTTCCATAAAAGATAAATTTAATACTTTCTGGTACTTTAAACCAACACTTGCCTGTAGCCATCGCATGAGCTAAATCTGTACTCCCTACGCCTGTGGCAAAAGCTCCTAAAGCTCCATAAGTACAGGTATGAGAATCAGCACCAATAATTAAGTCTCCTGGTAAAACTAAACCTTGCTCAGGTAAAAGAGCGTGCTCAATCCCCATTCTTCCTACTTCAAAATAATTCTCTATTTTATACTTTTTAGAAAAATCTCTTAGAATCTTAGCTTGAAGAGCAGATTTAATATCTTTATTGGGTGTAAAGTGGTCAGGAACTAAGACTATCTTCTTTCTATCAAAAACTTCTTCTAATCCTAATTCTTCAAATTCCTTAATGGCTAAAGGGGCAGTAATATCATTTCCTAAGGCCAGATCAACCGTAGCTTCTATTAATTCTTTAGAACTAACTTTTCTTCCTGCATGGTTAGAAAGGATCTTTTCAGTAATGGTTTGCTTCATTAAAGATGTTCTTCTTTGTAAATTAAACGATTAATGGCATTTAGATAAGCTTTAACGCTTGATTCCACAACATCAGTACTCGTCGCCCTTCCTGAATATATCTTATTTTTATGTCTTATCTTTATATTAACCTCTCCTAAAGCATCTTGATAAGTAGTAATAGCCCTAATATTATAATCAATTAAACTACATCTTATCTTAGTAATCTTATCTACCGCTCTTAAACTTGCGTCCACCGGTCCATTTCCACAAGCTGCTTCTTGGATAGCTTTTTCTTTCTTCTTGATGATCACAGTCGCAGTAGGTATAGTCTTATTGCCGCTTACTACATGAAGATATTCTAACTTATAAGTCTCTGAAATAGTAATTAGTTCGTCTTCTATGATGGCTTCTATATCTTGATCAAAGACTTCTTTTTTCTTATCAGCTAAATCTTTAAACTTTTTAAAAGCTATTTCTAACTCTTCCTTCGGCAGATCAAATCCTAACTCTTTGACTCTTTGACTAAAGGCATGCCTTCCTGAAAGTTTTCCTAAAATTAATTTACTCTGGGCTATACCTACACTTTCTGGAGTCATAATCTCATAAGTAGTTCGTTCTTTTAAAAACCCATCCTGGTGAATTCCTGATTCGTGAGCAAAAGCATTCTCTCCTACAATTGACTTATTGGACTGAACTATCATTCCCGTACAGTGACTAACCATTCGAGAAGTTTTATATAACTGAGTAGTATTGATCTTACTTTCAAGATTAAAGATATCTTTACGAGTGTTGATAGACATGACTACCTCTTCTAAGGCCGCATTTCCTGCTCGCTCCCCTATGCCATTAATGGTGACCTCTACTTGCCTAGCTCCGTTTAAAACAGCGACTAAAGAATTAGCCGTAGAAAGACCTAAATCATTATGACAATGAACAGAAATAACTGCTTTTTTTATATTAGAAACATTACTTTTAATGTTCTTTATTATTTCTCCAAATTCTAAGGGAATAGCATAACCAACCGTATCAGGAATATTAATAGTAGTAGCTCCTTCTTCAATGGCGTGGTAAATAACTTCATACAAAAACTCTAGTTCTGTCCTGGTAGCATCCATAGGAGAAAACTCTATATCTTCTGTCCAGCTTTTAGCTAAAGCTACCATTTCTTTAGTTATCTTTAAAACTTGAGCGTAGGTCTTATTTAATTGATACTTTATTTGAACCTTTGAAGTGGAGATAAAAGTATGGATACGAGGAGATCTGGCCTCTTTTAATGCTTGCCAAGCACAGTTTATATCTTCTTTTTTAGCCCGAGCTAAGCCACAGATAATTGGCTCTTGGACTTGTTGGGCAATAGTCTTGACTGCTTCAAATTCTCCTTTAGAAGATATAGGAAAACCTGCTTCAATGATATCTACTCCTAATCTTGCTAATTGCTTAGCTAAATCTAACTTCTCTTTTACGGTAAAAGAGACACCAGGAGATTGCTCTCCATCTCTTAAAGTAGTATCAAAGATAATTATTTTCTCCAATTAATTAAAAAGCTCCATCTTTTACAATTCTTCTTTCTCTTTAATCCAACTCATCATACTTCTTAAATTTTTACCTACTTCTTCAATTAGATGTTTTTGGTCTTTTTTTCTTGAAGCATTAAAGACTGGTCGATTAGCCTTATTTTCTAAAATCCATTCCCGAGCAAAAGACCCAGACTGAATCTCTTTTAAGATTTCCCCCATCCTTTCTTTAGTCTTTTCATCTATTATTCTTGGGCCTCTGGTTAAATCACCATATTCTGCTGTATCGCTGACAGAATAACGCATCCCTGAAATTCCATATTCATAGATTAAATCGACAATAAGTTTTAATTCATGACAACACTCAAAATAAGCAATTTCTGGTTGATACCCTGCTTCTACTAAGGTTTCAAAGCTAGCTTTAATTAACGAAGACACTCCGCCACAAAGAACAACTTGTTCTCCAAAAAGATCTGTTTCTGTCTCCTCAGCAAAAGTAGTTTCTAATGTCCCAGCTTTGGTTCCTCCAATCCCTTTGGAATAAGCTAAGGCCGTCTCTTTAGCCTTTTTTGAATAATCTTGATAAATAGCAATTAAATTAGGAACACCTCCTCCTTCCTTAAACACTCTTCTCACTAAATGTCCAGGGCCTTTTGGAGCCACCATAATTACATCAATATGAGCAGGAGGAATAATTTGTCCAAAATGAATATTAAATCCATGAGAAAATCCCAAAACATTTCCTTCTTTTAAATTATCTTTAATAAATTCATCATAAACCATTGTTTGAATTTGATCTGGAACTAATACTTGAATTATATCCCCTTCTTTAGCTGCTTTTTGAGCAGATGTTACCTCAAACCCATCCCTCTTGGCTCTTTCCCAGGCTTTGCTTCTTTCTACCTCAGCTACTATTACCTCTAAACCACTATCTCTTAGGTTTTGAGCTTGAGCATGACCTTGGCTTCCATAACCAATAATAGCTATCTTTTTATTTCTCAAGATCTCTAAATCTGCATCTTTATCGTAATAAATATTGACCATTATTTTTCTCCTCTCAATTTTTACTTAACATTTTAATTAAGATCACAAGTTCAATAAGATATTTAAGACATTTGATATTTGAATTTCGAATTTTCCTTCTTTTTCTTTCATTGTTTCGAATTTCGATATTCGTATTTTGAATTTTTCACCTTATTTTATATTTCGAATTTGGTAGCTTGCGACATTTTATTTCTGATTGCAACTTGGTCTTAACCCCTTATCATGGCTACCTTTCCCGTCCGCACTAATTCTTTAATTCCAAATGGCCTTAATAACTCTATTAAAGCTTCAATCTTTCCGCTATTTCCAGTCATCTCGACAATAATTGATTTAGGAGCTACATCTACAATCTTGGCCCGAAAAATGTCAGCTATTTCAATAATTTCTGCTCGTCGCATCTCGCTACTTACTTTAATTAAGATTAACTCCCTCCCTACTTTCTCTTCATTGGTTAAATCAATCACTTTTACTACATCGATTAACTTATTAAGTTGCTTAGTTACTTGTTCTAAAATTCGATCATCGCCTTTAACTACAATAGTCATCCGAGATGTTTCTGGATTATCAGTCTCTCCTACGGTAAGACTATCTATATTAAACCCTCTACTACTAAATAACCCTGAAACCCTAGCTAATACTCCAAATTTATTCTCAACTAAAACAGAAATAGTATGTTTCATTGTCTTCCTTTTTAAGCAATTCCTGACATCATTTGAGTTAAAGCTGCACCGGTCGGTACCATAGGAAAAACATTCTCTTCTTCTACTACTCTAAAATCCATCACTGTGGGAAGAGGTGAGCTTATGGCTTTTTTGATAGCTTCCTCTACTTCCTCGCATTTTGTAACTAAGATCCCTTCTGCTCCATAAGCTTCTGCCAATTTAACAAAATCTGGACTTCCTTTTAGACAGGTATAAGAATACCTCTTCTTAAAGAATAATTCTTGCCATTGCCTAACCATTCCTAAGCATTGATTATTTAAGATAGCTACTTTAACTGGAACTTTATTAATTACAGCCGTAGCTAATTCCTGAGTATTCATTTGAAAACTTCCATCTCCGGCAATATCAATAACAATCTTATCTGGGTTACCTATGGCTGCTCCAATAGCAGCAGGAAATCCATAGCCCATAGTGCCTAACCCACCAGAAGAAAGAAAATGTCTAGGTTTGCAAAACTTATAAAAATGAGCTGCCCACATTTGATTTTGCCCTACTTCGGTAGTAATAATTGCTTCTCCTTTAGTAATTTCATAAATCTTTTCTATCACAAATTGAGGGTGAAGCCGCCCATCTTTTTTATAAGTTAGAGGATTTTCTTTTTTCCATTGATCTATCTTTTTTAACCACTCTTTGGTATCTACTTTCGTCACTAATTTATTTAGTTCTGTGAGGACATTTTTAACATCACCAACAATAGGAATATGAACTTTAATACTCTTGCTTATAGCCGAAGGATCTATATCAATATGAATAATTTCAGCTAAGGGCGCAAACTCATCAATCTTTCCTGTAATTCTATCATCAAAACGTGCCCCAATAGCTATAATTAAATCACTCTCAGAGACGGCATAATTAGCATAAAATGTACCATGCATACCTAACATTCCTAAAAATAAAGGATGCTCACCTGGAAATCCTCCTAAGCCTAATAAAGTATTCGTGACTGGAATATTAGTCTTTTTAGCTAATATCTTTAATTCTTCACTGGCATTCGATAAAATAACTCCTCCGCCGGCGTAAATTACTGGTTTCTTAGAAGCATTAATCTTAGCAGCTGCTTTCTTAATTTGCTTAACATGACCAAAATAATTAGGATTATACCCTCTAATAGATATAGTTTCAGGATAATGATATTCTATAGTTGAAGTTAAAACATCTTTAGGTAGATCTACTAATACCGGACCTGGTCTCCCTGTTTTAGCAATATAAAAAGCTTGCTTAATGGTCGTGGCTAAATCTTGGATATCTTTTACTAAAAAACTGTGCTTAGTAACGGGCCTGGTGATACCCACAATATCTGCTTCTTGAAAAGCATCATTACCAATCATATTACTTGGCACTTGTCCAGTCAAAGCTACAACAGGTATAGAATCCATATAAGCAGTAGCAATTCCTGTAACTAAGTTAGTAGCCCCAGGACCAGAAGTAGCCAGGCAAACACCTACCTTTCCTGTAGAACGAGCATAACCATCAGCTGCGTGAATAGCCCCTTGTTCATGTCTGGTTAAAATAAATCTAAGAGGAGCATCGTATAAGACATCAAATATAGGTAAGACTACACCCCCTGGAATTCCAAAGATTACTTCTACTCCTTCTTTAATTAAAGATTCTATTAATATTTGAGATCCACTTAATTTAGACACCATGGCCCTCTTTTTAATAAAAAATTTTTTAAACTTAAAATTTCTTAATTCTCTTAAACTTTAGCAGATTATATATCAACTTTTAAATCATTGTCAAATTTTTTTTAGCTTTAAGGTGTTTTTTTTCTTGAATAACTTTTTTGGATAATAGATAATATAATCCTTAAATATAAATATGGCACTTATTAATGGAAATTTGACATAGAGGACATAGAGTAAATTAATTGAGTTCCAACGAGTTTATCTTTTATTGCTCGGTATTATTTCTTATGTTTAGTTTTCGTTAATAACTACTATAAGCGTCAGGTATCAGCTTGGCTGAATACTTACTTCCTATAGAGCCTTACACGCTTTAACTATAACTTCCCCCAATAATTAAGGAATTACTAAAAAGAAGGTATTTTTATGGATGAAAAACTGTGGCATGAAGTCTTAAGTAGTATTAAAAAAAAGGTTAGTCAAAGATCTTTTAATTTATGGTTTTGTCAAACTAAGCTTAAATCTATTTCCGATAAGAAAGTAGAGATTGAAGTTCCTAATAATTTTATAAGAGATAAAATAGAGAAAGAGTATAAAGAAGAACTTCTTCAAACACTTGTTAATATTTCTAATAATAAAGATTTAAAACTAATAAGTATCACTGTTTCTAAGTATGAAAATGTCCCTTCTTTATCAGAAGATAGATTACCAGATAAAATTAACAAGGAAAATAAAAATTTATTAACCCATATTGATCTTAATCCTTATTATACTTTTGAAAATTTTATTACCGGGGAATCAAATCGATTTGCTTGTGCTGCAGCTTTAGCTGTTTCAGAATCCCCTGCTTCTGCTTATAATCCTCTATTTATTTATGGAGGAGTAGGACTAGGTAAGACTCATTTAATTCAAGCTATTGGGCATAGAATCTTAAAGTTACATCCAAATAAAAAAATTGTCTATACTTCATCCGAACGTTTTACTAATGAATTCATAGAATCCATAAGATACGATAAGTCTATTTTTTCTTTTAAAAATAAGTATCGCACTACAGATGTTTTATTAATAGATGATATTCAATTTTTAGCTGGAAAAGATAATACTAAAGAAGAGTTCTTTCATACTTTTAATACCTTATATGAATCTCATCGACAAATTATTATCACTAGCGATAAACCTCCCCGGGAATTACCTACTATTGAAGAACGTCTTAGATCGAGGTTTGAATCAGGTCTTACTACTGATATTCAAACTCCTTCCATAGAAGTTCGTATTGCTATCTTAAAAAAGAAAATAGAAGAAAAGAAGATAAACTTGTCTGATGAAATTATAAATTACATTGCTTTTAAAGTTAGTAAAAATATTAGGGAATTAATTGGAGCCTTAAATAAAGTAAGTGCTTCTTATATTTTAAATAACCAAGATCAAGATATAGATCTTAATTTTGCTAAAAAAATTCTAAAAGACTCATTTATGGAAGATAAACTTGAATCTATTACTATAGAACAAATACAAAACAAGATTGTAAAACACTTTAGTTTACATCTTGCTGATATGAAGACAAAAAAGAAAAATAACGCTATTGCCTTACCAAGACAAATTGCCATGTACTTATGTAGAGAGTTAACTGATTTATCTTTAGCTGAAATTGGGGCAAGTTTTGGAGGAAGAGATCATTCTACGGTAATTCATGCTTATGAGAAGATTAAAGAAAAAATAGAAAAAATCGAGTCCTTTGGTAAGATTATAGAAGAAATAAAAGACACTTTATGAGGCAAAGTAAATTTAATTGTTTATAAAATGTGAATAAATTAAAAAAAGATTGTTAAATTGTTAAAAGTGTTTAAAAAGTTAAAAACTATCAACTATCTATCCACGATTTTTTCTTCGAGTAATAAAAGGTTTAATAGACATATTAACATACTAACAAGCTATACTACTATTTAGACTTAAAAGATATATTAATAATAGTTATTTAAACATGCAAATAATTTGTGAAAAAGAAAAATTACTAAAGGCATTACTTAAATGTCAAGGAATAACTTCTACTAAACTTTCTTTATCCATTTTGTCTAATATTTACCTAAAAGCAAAAGATAATCATCTTCATCTTTTTACTACTAACTTAGAAATTGGTTTAGAGTGTAAAATTAAAGTTAATCTTCTTAAAGAAGGAGAAGTAGTTATCTCAAGTAAGAAATTATTTGATATAGTTAAAGAATCTCCAACTAATGAAATCTTAATCAGTAAAGATGAAAAAGAAGTGGTTATTTCTTGTGAAAAAACAACTTATAAGTTAAACTATGTCTCAGAAGAAGAATTTCCAAGATTTCCAGAAATTAATAAAGAGAAGTCTTTTAGCATCCCTTCTTTTATCTTAAAAGAGATGATTAAAAAGGTGATATTTGCTAGCTCTTTAGATACTTTCCGTTATGTTTTAAATAGTATCTATTTATCTATCAGTGGTAGTAATATAGAAATGGTAGCTACTGACGGGTATAGATTAGCTACTATTAATAAAAAGTTGGATAATAAAAAGTTTGATTTTAATAGTCTTGATTTAGCAGTCATTATTCCTAATAAAACTTTACAAGAACTTTCTAAGATTACAAATGATGACGAGGAGAAGATAGATTTTTTTATAGAAGAAAATCAAATATCTTTCAAGGGAGACGATTTTGTTTTAAATTCTAAGTTGATAGAAGGAAATTATCCAAATTATAAAGAGTTAATTCCTCACGAAAATAAGAATAAATTTCATATCAACAGAAGAGTATTTTTAAATACTTGCAAAAGAGTATCAATAATCTCCAATAATCAACTTTTTTTTACTTTATCTTCTGATAGCCTTGCTATTAGTTCTTATACTCCAGAGATAGGAAGCTGTAATGAGGAGGTAAAAGTAAAATATCAAGGTGATGATTTAAAGATTAGTTTTAATGCTAAATACTTGATCGATGTTTTAAAGAATATAGAAGAAGAGGAAATATGTTTTAGCTTTGAAGATGAAAAAAGGGCGGGACTGATATCTTATGATGAGAGTTATAAGTATGTTATTTTGCCTATGAGAATAAAGGTGGATTAAGTCTTGTTTTTAGATGAACTTAAAGTTAGGAATTTTTGTAACTTAAAGAGTCTTAGTTTAAAATTTAGTCTTAAGTTAAACATTTTTTTTGGAGATAATGCTCAAGGAAAGACTAACATATTAGATGCTATTTATTTTTTAAATAAAGCTAAGTCTTTTAGAGGAAAGAAGGATCTATATTTAATTCAGTGGAATGGAAATGAATTTTTTCTTAAAGGAAATATAATTGACGAGGATAATTCTCACCAATTAACAATCTTACTTCAAGATTCAAAAATTGAGGTTAAAAATGAAATTAAAGGTGAGATTAAAAGTGAGGTTAAAAAAGAGATAAGAATAGATAATAAGAAGATTAATAATCAAAGTAAGGTTTTTGAAATATTTAATTGCGTTGTTTTCTCACCTGAAGATTTATACATTCTTACTAAATCTCCCGTCTTAAGAAGACATTTTTTAAATTTATTGATTGCCCAAGTTAATGAAAAATATCTTTATTATTTAAGGAGATACCAGAGAACTTTATTATCCAGAAATAAGATTTTAAATGAGAAAAAGAGTATCTTAGAAAAAAATAAAGTCTTAGAAAGCTTAGATCATCTCTTAATTAGTGAGGGTGTAGAAATAATAAAGATTAGACATGAAGTGGTAAATGAATTAAGTAAATTAGCGGCCCAAGTTTATAAAGAGATTTTATCGGTAAAAGATTTATTTGAGATTAAATATAAACCTTCTATCTCTTCAGATAACTTAGAAAAAGATTTTTATGATAAGTTGCATAAATATAGAGAAAAAGAAAATATTAGAGGTTTTACTTTAGTAGGACCTCATAAAGATGATCTAATATTTACTTTTAGAGAAGTAAATATTGGAAGTTTTGGTTCACAAGGACAAAAAAGAATAACCGCAATTGCTATTCGTTTTGCTGAATTATTTTATATCTATAAAAAAACTAAAAAATTTCCAATATTGTTATTAGATGATGTATTTTCGGACTTAGATAAAGAAAAGAAAAGAAATTTTATAAATCTTTTAAATGATCAAATCCAAATATTTATTACCACAAGTAATTTAGAGTTTTTAAAAGAGACAAACTTTAAAAATTATATGCTCTTTCAAGTAAAAGATGGCTGTGTATTGGAGTAATGAGAAAGAAAGATGAATTTGAAGATATTAAAACTATCCTCGAACGAATCATTAAAAAGAATAATTTAACGGGCAAATTCTTAGAAGAAGAATTGAGGAAGAAATGGCCAGATCTTATAGGAAAAGAAATCTCTAATCATATTACTCCTTTATCTGTAAAAAATAAGATCTTATATGTCAAGGTAGAAAATTCTACTTGGAATAATGATTTTAATTTTTTAAAGAAGGATATCTTAGAAAAGATTAAATTAAATATTAGTAAAGATTTAGTGAAGAATATAATATCAAAAGTATAGTTATTAACGAAAACCAGACATAGGAAATAATACCAAGCAATAAAAGATAAACTTGCTTGGAGTTAAATTAATTTACTCTATGTCAAACTTTCATTAATAAGTGCTTTATAAAATGTAGTGGATATGAAGATCCATGCTGAGCTATTTTTAAACACTTATGAGATAAAGATGTTTTTAAGTATTGGTTTTAAAAACAAAATATTAACTCATGATATCATAGGTATCTTTAGTTATAAAATAACTTCGTATCTTATTAATTCTGAACTTTTAGAGAGAAAAAAGAGAGAAGACTTAATCGTTGAAATTAGTAAAAAAGAGAAAAAATCTCTTATTTTATTAAAAGATGGAAGAATGATTGTTTCTCCTATAGATATAAAGACCTTAAACAAGAGGAGTTTTAAGTAATGAAATTAGATTATGTGGCAGAAGATATTCAAATTTTAGAAGGGTTAGAAGCAGTTAAGAGAAGACCTAGTATGTATATTGGGGATACTTCTCAAAGAGGGTTACATCATTTAGTTTTTGAAGTAGTAGATAATAGCATTGATGAAGTTTTAGCTGGAGAATGTAAATGTATTAAGGTAATTATTCATGAAGATAATAGTGTGACTATTATTGATGATGGTCGAGGAATTCCGGTAGAAAATCACCCTCAATACAAGAGATCTGCTTTAGAAATAGTAATGACGACACTACACGCCGGGGGGAAATTTTCAAAAGATTCTTATAAGATTTCTGGTGGTTTACATGGAGTGGGGTTATCGGTAGTAAATGCTCTTTCTGAATATTTAGAGGTAGAAGTATCTCGAAATGGTAATATTTATTATCAAAAATATGATCATGGAGAACCTCTGGCTGAAATAGAAGTTATTGGAACCACCGATCAGACTGGAACTAAAGTAAAATTTAAGCCCAATGAGAAGATATTTTCGGTGGTCGATTTTTCATTTGATTTACTATCACAAAGATTACGAGAATTAGCTTTTCTAAATAAGGATGTAGAGATAAGTATTATCGATAAGAAGACCAATAAGGAACATTTGTTTAAGTATGAAGGAGGAATTATCTCTTTTGTTCAACACCTAAATAAAAATAAAGATGTTTTATATAAAGATCCGGTTTATTTTTTTGGTAAAAAAGAAGATATTCTGATTGAAATAGCCTTTCAACATAATGATGGGTATGTAGAGAATTTATTTTCATATGTAAATAATATTAATACTCCTGATGGAGGAACTCACTTAATAGGTTTTAAATCTGCTTTAACTAAGATAATCAATGACTATGCTAAAAAGAATAAGTTAGTCAAAGAAAATACTTCTTCTTTTGCCGGAGAGGATGTCAGAGAAGGGTTGGCGGGGGTGATCAGTGTTAAATTAGGAGAACCTCAATTTGAGGGACAAACCAAGACCCGTTTAGGAAATAGCGAGGTAAAAGGGGTAGTAGAGTCTGTAAGTTCAGAAAAGTTAGCTTATTTTTTTGAAGAGAATCCAGAAATAGTGAAAAGTATTATCGGAAAAGCAAAGGTAGCTTACTTAGCCAGAGAAGCTGCTCGTAAAGCCAAGGAGATTACTCGACGAAAAAGTGTTTTAGAAAGCACTTCTCTTCCTGGGAAACTAGCTGATTGCTCAGAAAAAGATGCTTCTTTATGCGAGCTTTACATTGTAGAGGGGGATTCAGCTGGAGGTTCAGCAAAACAAGGGAGAGATCGAAGATTTCAAGCTATTTTACCCTTAAAAGGAAAGATTCTTAATGTAGAAAAAACCAGAATTGATAAAATTTTAAATAATGAAGAGATCAGAAATATCATTACTGCCTTAGGAGCGGGAATTGGAAAAGATGAATTTAATGTTTCTAAACTTCGTTATCATAAGATTATTATTATGACCGATGCGGACGTAGATGGGTCTCATATTAGCACTCTTTTATTAACTTTCTTTTATCGATATATGCAACCTCTGATCAAAGGAGAATATCTTTACATGGCTCAACCACCTTTATATTTGATCAAGAAGAAGAATGAAGAATATTATACTTATTCCGATCAAGAAAGAGACGAAATTTTAGAAAGGATTGGAAAAGGGGGCGTAATTATTCAACGATATAAAGGGTTAGGGGAGATGAACCCTGAGCAACTGTGGAAGACGACGATGGACCCCCATAATCGCTCTATACTTAAAGTGATCTTGGAAGATGAAATAGAAGCTGATGAAATATTTACGGTATTAATGGGAGATAAAGTAGAACCCCGAAGAAATTTTATTCAAAGTTATGCCAAAGAGGTTAAAAATTTAGATGTTTAGGTGAGAAAGATAGAGATTAAGCCTAGTTATAAAGAGTTTTGTTCATTAATTAGCCAAGATTTTGATCTTATTCCTCTCTTTGCTACTTTTAAATTACCCAATCTAGACCCCTTAGACTTATTCAAAAAATATGCCCTTGATGAACCCTTTGCTTTCTTTTTGGACAGCGGGAAAGGACCTCAAGAGATAGCTCGTTTTTCCTATATAGGAAAGGATCCTGAACTAATCTTTAAAGGAAAAAAAGATGAAATAGAGGTTATTAATAAAGAGGAAGGAATAAGAAGGTATAGAGGAAATATCTTAAAAGAACTCCAAAAAATCTTAGAAAAGAAGAGGGTTGCCCCGATAAAAGGTCTTCCTAATTTTTTTTCAGGAGGGGTAGGTTATTTTAGTTATGAAATGGTTTATTTATTTGAGAATTTACCTAATTTAAGCAAGGATGATCTAAATCTTCCTGAAATATTTTTTTTATTTTTTAGAGAGTTAATAGCCTATGATCATTGTAAGAAATTAGTCTACATTATTATTACTTTAGACAAGAAGTCATTTTTGGTAAGTAGTTATGAAGAGACTAAAGATAAGATTAAAGAAATTTATCATCTCTTGAACCTTAAGAAGATAAAACCTTATCAAAATCAAAGAGTAGTTAAATCTTCACCAAAAATTAATTACCAATCAAATTTTACCAAGGAAGATTTTGAGAAAATAGTAAAAACAGCCAAAGAATATATTAGAGAAGGAGATATCTTTCAAGTAAATTTATCTCAAAGATTTGAACATCAAATCCACGAACATCCTTTTAAAATTTATGAAGTCTTAAGAAGCATTAATCCTTCTCCTTTTGCCGCTTACCTTTCTTTAGGTAACTTAAGGGTGGTAAGCTCTTCTCCGGAAAGACTATTAAATGTTTCAGGAAACAAGATCCAGACACGGCCTATCGCAGGAACAAGACCTCGAGGAAGAACAAAAAAAGAAGATCGTCTCTTAGGAGAAGAACTAAGTTTAGATGCCAAAGAACGAGCTGAACATATTATGTTAGTTGACTTAGAAAGAAATGATCTAGGAAGAATCTGTAAATATGATAGTATCTTTGTCAATGAGTTAATGAGTTTAGAAAGATATTCTCATGTTATTCACATTGTCTCAAATGTGGTCGGAGAGCTAAAAGAAGAAATTAGTTTATTTGATATCTTAAAAGCTACTTTTCCGGGTGGAACTATTACCGGAACCCCTAAAATAAGAGCAATGGAGATTATCGAGGAATTAGAACCAGTTAAGAGAGGGCCTTATACCGGTTCTATTGGGTGGATAGGTTTTAATGGGCACCTGGATCTTAATATTGCGATTAGGACGATTATCATTAAAGGGCAGACTGCTTATTTTCAAGTAGGAGCTGGAATTGTAGCTGATTCTTCTCCCGAAAGAGAATATTTTGAAACTTTACATAAAGCTAAGGCTTTAATGAAAGCCCTGTCTATAGTGAGAAAGAGTTACTAACTAAGTTTTGTCCCTAATGGAAGAAATAGTTTACCTTGATGGTCTTATTTATGAATTAAAAGAAGCAAAGATTAATTTGTGGGGTAAAGAGATCTTTAATAATGTTTTTGAAAGCCTGATAGTAGTTAATAAAAAGATCTTAAAACTTGAAGAACACCTCGAGAGGTTGTTAAATTCAGCCAAGATATTAAAGATGTCCCCTCTTTTAAGTTATTTACAGATAAAAGAAGCAATTTTATTCACCTTAGATAAAAGCAAGTTAAGGAAGGCGTATCTAAGAGTAAGTATTATCGAGGAAGAAAAAAAGAATGTCTTAATAATTTTAATTAAAAAATTACCTATTTATCTTAAAGATTGCTTGACCAAAGGAGTTGGTATTTCTTTTGGAAGTATCCAAAGAAATCCTCATGAATCTTTATCTCCCAAGATAAAGTGCTCTAACTTCTTAGCTAATATTTTAGCTAAGAGTGAAGGAGTAAGTAAGGATAATTTTGAAGTAATCTCTTTAAATAGTCAAGGTTTAATCACAGAAGGGACGATTAGCAATATTTTTTTAGTAAAAGATGAAGTTGTTTATACACCCAAGAAATCAGTAGGTATTTTAGAAGGAATAACTAGAAAAGAAGTATTATCTATCTGTGAATATTTAAATATTAAGGCAAAAGAAGAATACTTAACGAGATATGATGTTTATACGGCTAATGAAGTATTTTTAACTTTTACTTCAAGTGGCATTCTTCCTGTGTCCAAGATAGATAATAAAATAATAAAAGATGGGAGAGTGGGAAAAATAACCAAAGCCTTACTTAAAGAGTATAGAAAGAGACTTAATAGTTTTGCTAAATAAGATATTTATCACTAGATTTTATAAAAAAGGGAAAAGATAAACATGGAAATCAAAGAAGAGATTAAAGAACGAATTATTCCGGTCTATATTGAAGATAAGATGAAGAGTTTTTACATTGATTATGCTATGAGTGTCATCGTAGGAAGAGCTTTACCTGATGTGAGAGATGGTCTTAAGCCAGTGCATAGGAGGATTCTTTATGCGATGAATGAGTTGGGGAGTTTCCATAACCGACCTTTTAAAAAATCAGCTCGAATTGTAGGAGAGGTTTTAGGTAAATACCATCCTCATGGAGATACTTCTGTTTATGAAGCGATGGTCCGAATGGCCCAAGATTTTTCTAGTAGATATTGTTTAGTGGAAGGACAAGGAAATTTTGGTTCAGTTGATGGAGATCCACCAGCCGCTATGAGATATACCGAGGTAAGACTAGACTCTTTAGCTGAGTTGATGTTAGCTGATATTGATAAAGAGACAGTTAGCTTTACTCCCAATTTTGATGATACTTTAAAAGAGCCCTTAGTGCTTCCTTCAAAGATTCCTAATTTAATCATTAATGGTTCTTCTGGAATTGCCGTGGGAATGGCCACCAATATTCCTCCTCATAATTTAGCAGAGGTAATTGACGGGGTTATCTCTATTATTGAGCAGCCAGAGATAGAGATAGAGGAATTAATTAAAGGTATTCCTGGTCCTGATTTTCCTACGGGAGGAATTATCTGTGGGACTAAAGGTATTAAGGAAGCTTATCATACCGGAAGAGGTTGTTTAACGATAAGAGCAAAAGCTGATATTCAAGAATTAAAGCAGAGTCGAGAACAAATTATTATTACTGAAATTCCTTATCAAGTAAATAAAGCCGATTTAATTTCTAAGATGGCTGATTTAGTAAAAGATAAAAAGATTGAAGGTATTTCAGAGATAAGAGATGAGTCCGATCGAGATGGTTTAAGGGTAGTAATAGAAGTAAAAAGAGGAGAAAATGCAAACATCGTTTTAAATCAGCTTTATAAACATACTCAAATGCAGACTACTTTTGGGGTAATTATGTTAGCTTTAGTCGATAATCAACCAAGGGTGTTAAATCTTAAGGAAGTATTAAGTAATTATCTAGAGCATCGTAAGGAAGTAATTATTAGAAGAACAAGATATGAATTGTCTATTGCTGAAACTAGAGCTCATATTTTAGAAGGTCTAAAGATTGCTTTAAATAATATCGATGCCATAATAAACACCATTCGTAGTTCTAAATCTGCCTTAGAAGCCAAGCAAAGACTTATCAATGAGTTTAATTTAAGCGATAAACAAGCCCAAGCAATATTAGAGATGCAACTTCAAAGATTAGCTGGCTTAGAACAAGAAAAGATAAATAATGAATATTTAAACTTGATTAAACTTATTGCCAATCTTAAATCTATCTTAATGAATGAACAAAAAGTATTAGAAATTATCAAAGAGGAGCTTTTAGAAATAAAAGAGAAATTTAAAGATAAACGGAGAACAGAGATAAAGGAGGAGATAATTGACTTTAAGATAGAAGACTTAATTCCACAAGAGGATATGGTTATTGTCATATCCCATGCCGGATATATTAAGAGATTAGCTGTAGATACTTATCGGATGCAGAGGAGAGGTGGAGTAGGGGTAACGGGAATGGGGTTTAGAGAAGAAGATTTTATTGAACATCTTCTGATTGCTTCTACCCATAGTTATATTCTCTTGTTTACTAACTTAGGTAGAATATATTGGCTTAAAGTTTATGAGATTCCAGAAGGGGAGAGAACTCACAAAGGAAAAGCCATGATAAATTTAATCTCTTTAAACAGCAAAGAACGAATCACTACTTTTGCTAAGATCGAAGATTTTAATCAAGATAATTATTTTGTTATGATAACTAAAAAGGGAATAACAAAGAAAGTTAAAGTAAGTGTTTTTAGCAAACCTAGACCAGGGGGAATTATTGCTCTTTCTTTAGATCCAGGAGATGAGTTGATCGGTGTTAAAGTAGTTAGAAAAAGGGAAGAGATTATAATAGTTACCAAGAAAGGAAAGGCTATTCGTTTTAATGAAGAATCTCTTAGATCCTTATCCAGAATAGCAAGAGGAATAAAAGGAATGAAGATGGCATTAGACGATGAAGTAGTTAGCATGGAAATAGTAAGAGAGGAAGAAACATTGCTGACGGTATCTGAGAAAGGCTATGGGAAACGGACTTTCTTAAAAGAATATCGATCTCAAAATAGAGGTGGTTTTGGAATTATCAATATGAAGGTCAACACTTATCGGGGATGGATAGTTAGTTCTTGTGAGGTGGAAGATCAAGATGAGGTAGTGTTAATTAGCGAAGGGGGCATGGTTATTCGATTTAAAGCTAAGGATATTCCAGTGACAGGGAGAAACACCAGGGGCGTTCGAATAATTAAATTAAATGAAAATGATAAATTAGTTGCTTTAGCTAAAATACCGATAGAAGAAAAAACAGAAGAAAAAGATGAATTTAAATAAAGTTTATTTTAAATCTCTAATCAAGAAGGAGCTTTTATCTGACCTTGGAAAAGGTGATCTGACTACGGATTTAGTTGTTCCTAAAGAGATCAAGGTTAGAGCTGAGATTATAGCCAAAGAAGAACAAGTGATAGCTGGATTAGAGGTGATAAAGATGGGCTTTAAGTTGTTGGATCCTAAAATTAAAGTTGAGTTGCTGGTCTTGGAAGGTAAAAGAGTAAAAAAAGGAGAAAAGATTGCTGAGATAGCAGGAAAGGCCTCTCAGATCTTAAAAGGAGAAAGAACTATCTTAAACTTTTTACAGAGGATGTCGGGAATTGCTACTTTAACTTCTAATTTTGTAAGAATGATTGAAAAGACTAAATGTAAAATCTTGGATACCCGTAAGACTACACCAGGTTTAAGAAGATTAGAGAAATATGCGGTAAAAACAGGAGGAGGAAATAACCATCGATTTGGTCTTTACGATCAGGTGTTAATAAAAGATAATCACTTAAAAATTGTTCCAAAGATAAGGGAAGCGATAAAAAGGGTAAATTCTAAGACTTCTTTAAAAGTAGAAGTAGAGATCTCTAAAATGAGAGAGTTAAAAGAAGTATTAAAAGAGAAAGTAGATATGATTATGTTAGATAATATGAGTATCTCTAGATTAAAAAAGGCGGTAGATTTGATAAAAGAAAAGGATCAGAAGATAAAGATTGAAGTTTCAGGAAATGTAACTTTAAAGAAGATTAAAAAGATTGCCCAGTTAGGCGTAGATTTTATCTCGATAGGAGCCTTAACTCATTCTTTTAAGTCCACCGACTTAAGCTTGGAAATAAAAGAAGTAATTAAATAAGGATATTTCAAATGGAGCAAAGACTAACCTTGGAAGGTAGATCATGCTTTTAGCAGTAGATATAGGTAATACTAATATTGTTTTAGGAGTGTACCAAAAGAAAGATCTAATAATCCAAGAAAGAATAAAGACTAAATTAGCTTTAGATAAAGAGGAATTTAAAGAAAGAATAAGTTGTCTTTTTTCTCAAAACAAAGAGAAGATAAATATTAAACAAATAATTCTTTCTAGTGTGGTTCCATCTTTAAAAGAGATAGCCGTAAGTGGCTTTCAAGAAATATTTTCTAGACCTCCTTTATATTTAAAGATTGAAGATTTAAAAGAAATAATCAAGATAGAATATCCTTCTCCTTCCGAAATAGGTGTAGATAGAATTGTGAGTGCTATTGCGGCTAAAGAATTATATGGTTTTCCAGCGATTATCGTAGATTTAGGTACCGCTATTACTTTTGATGTCCTTTCTGAGAAAGGAGCTTATTTGGGAGGAGCTATTACTCCTGGTTTAGAGATATCTATGGTGACTTTATTTGAAAGAGCAGCTTTGCTGCCAAAGGCAAAGATAATAAAGACTGAGAAAATTATGGGTATGGATACAGTCAGTAGTATGCAGAGTGGAGTTTATTTTGGCTTTAGATATTTAATTGAAGGAATTATCAAGAAGATTCAAGATGAGTTAAATATGAAGGCCTTAATTGTCATCACCGGTGGATGGGCAGAGATTTACCGAGGGGAAATAAGGGCAGATTTTATTGATCCTTGCTTAATCCTTGAGGGACTGAGGATTATAGCTGAAAAAAATTAATCACAAGATGTGAATAAGTTAATGTGGATAATGTGGATAAAATTGTTAATAAGCTAACAATCTTGGACTTCCAATGTGAATAATTCTAAAAATGATTAAACTTGATTAATAAAGAATATCTAAAAGAGATAACTAGTCTGTTATCAAGCCAGGTGACTTAATTTAAGAAAAAGATTAGTAAATTTTAACATAATCTATGGATAGCAAATAAGGTTGGAAAAGATAAATATTGAGAAAATAAGACAGGTTTTGTTAAAATTTAAAGCAAATGAAAGGTATCGTGCTATATGTTAACTTTATTAGATATTTTAACTTTTTATTAAGGTTGACATAAGTTTATATTTTAAATATATTAACTATCTAAATTAACTATCTAAATTTTAAGATTTTAAGTATCTAAATTTTAAGATTTTAAATTTTAAGGAATAAGTTTTAAAGAGATTAAATTATTAAATTAAGGAGGATAGCGAAGAATGAATATTAGGCCATTAGGCGATCGAGTTGTCATAAAGCAAGTAGATCCAGAAGAGGAAAAAAAAGGGGGTATCATCATTCCTGATACAGCTAAAGAAAAACCCCAAGAAGGAAAAGTTATCGCGGTGGGTAAGGGTGAAATTCTTGAAGATGGAAGCCGAAGAGAATTAGAAGTTAAAGTGGGAGATAGGATTCTGTATGGTAAGTATTCTGGAACCGAAATTAAGATCAATAATGAAGATTATCTTATTTTAAGAGAAAATGATATTTTAGGAATTATGGAATAAATTAGAGGAGGAATTTTCATGGCTAAACAAATAGCTTTAAGTGAGGAAGCACGTAAGTCTTTACAGAGAGGAGTTAACACCTTAGCGGAAGCAGTAAGGATTACTTTAGGACCTAAAGGAAGAAATGTAATTTTGGATAAGAAATTTGGCTCTCCTATTATTACTAACGATGGAGTTACTATTGCCAAGGAGATTGAATTAGAAGATCCTTATGAAAATATGGGTGCTCAATTAGTAAAAGAGGTAGCTACCAAGACTCAAGATGTGGCCGGAGATGGAACGACGACAGGGACAGTTTTAGCTCAAGCTATTATTAGGGAAGGATTAAAGAATGTTACGGCTGGAGCTGATCCTATGGTTTTAAAAAAAGGTATTGAAAAGGCAGTAAGTAGAGTAGTAGAAGAAATTAAAGCAATGAGTAAAAGTATTAAAAACAAAGAGGAGATAGCTCAAGTAGCTACTATTTCTTCTAATAATGATCGAGAGATTGGAGAATTAATTGCTGAGGCTATGGAAAAAGTAGGGAAGGATGGAGTTATTACCATAGAAGAAGCTAAATCTATTGACACTACTTTAGAGGTAGTGGAAGGAATGCAGTTTGATCGAGGATACTCATCTCCTTATTTTGTGACCAATGCTGAAAAAATGGAAGCTATTCTTGAAGATCCTTATATCTTAATTTATGATAAAAAGATTAGTAGCATGAAGGATTTATTGCCTTTATTGGAAAAGATAGTTCAAGTAGGCAAACCTTTATTAATTATTGCGGAGGAAGTAGAAGGTGAAGCCCTGGCTACTTTAGTAGTGAACAAGATTAGAGGTACTTTGAATTGCATAGCGGTGAAAGCTCCAGGTTTTGGCGACCGAAGAAAGGCGATGTTAGAAGATCTAGCTATTTTAACTGGTGGTCAGGTAATTGCCGAAGAGTTAGGGTTAAAATTAGAAAATGTAAATATAGAGATGTTAGGAAGAGCTAAAAAGATAGTCATTGATAAGGAAAATACTATTATCGTAGAAGGAGCAGGTAGTCCTGATGATATTAAGGCTCGTATTGCTCAAATTCGGACCCAAATTAAAGATATAACTTCAGACTACGATCGAGAAAAACTTCAAGAAAGATTAGCTAAGATAGCAGGAGGAGTAGCCGTAGTTAAGGTAGGAGCAGCTACGGAAACAGAGATGAAAGAGAAGAAAGCACGAGTAGAAGATGCCCTTTCTGCCACTAGAGCGGCAGTAGAAGAAGGGGTTGTCCCTGGTGGTGGATTAACTTTATTAAGGGCGATTCCAAAAATAGCTGAATTAAAACTAGAAGGAGATGAAGCGACAGGAGCTAAAATTGTTATCCGAGCTTTAGAAGAACCAGCCAGGCAAATTGCTATTAATGCTGGCTTTGAAGGATCAGTAATCATAGAGAGACTAAAGAAGGAAAGTGAAAACATAGGATTTAATGCTCTAACGGGTGAGTTCTCTGATCTGGTAAAGGATGGCGTTATTGATCCTGCCAAAGTAACGCGATGTGCTCTTCAAAACGCTGCCAGTGTTGCGGCTTTACTCTTAACTACAGAAACTTTGATCAGTGATATCCCAGAAGAAAAATCAGCTTTACCCGCTATGCCTGGTGGTGGTATGCCTGGTGGTGGAATGGGAATGTATTAATATTCTATTGGAAGATTTTATTTGAAGAAGACTTAAGCCCTCATTTGGCTACGGCTAAATGAGGGCTTTCAGTAATTCTCATTATGAAATTTGGCAATGTCTCTTAATAAGAAGATTATATTTCAGACGTTCCTTCTGGCCTGACCTCCTATAAAGCTTTCATCTTTTTAAATCCGCTTAAAGAACCTTTTAACCTAAATTCCCGTTTACTATGAAATTTTGAGAAGATACACCTTTTTTCTCTTTTATTGCTCGGTATTATTTCCTATGCAAGGTTTTCGTTAATAACTACTATAAAGACGCTTAACTATAGAAAATAATAATGCAATCAAGCATCTTTAAATGCTTTTGGATAATTTAATAGGGATAAAAGAATATGGCTTACCAAGATCTCCGAGAGTTTATAAAATGCCTGGAAGACAAGAATCTTCTGCGAAGAGTAAAGGAAGAAGTAAGTTGCGAATTAGAGATTACTGAGATTGCTGATCGTCTGGTCAAAAAGAAGGGACCAGCCTTGTTATTTGAAAATGTTAAAGATTGCCACTTTCCTCTCTTAATTAATGCTTTTGCTTCTTATGAACGGATGAAGTTAGCTCTGGAGGTGGAGGATATAAATGAGATTGCCGGGCGGATTACTCAACTTCTCACTCTTGAACCCCCAGGTGATATCTGGGAAAAAATTTTGATGCTTCCTAAGCTTTATGAATTAAATCAATTTATTCCCCAGATAGTTAAAAAAGGTTCTTGCCAAGAGGTAATTATCAAGGATGATCCAGATGTCTTGAAATTTCCGATCCTTAAATGCTGGCCAGAGGATGGAGGAAAGTTTATCACTCTCCCCATGGTCTTCACTAAAGATCTTTTGACTCAAAAAAGAAATGTCGGCATGTATCGAATGCAGGTCTACGATAAAAATACCTGCGGCATGCATTGGCATCTCCATAAAGACGGGGCTTCTCACTATAGAAAATATGAAGAATTAAACCAAAGAATGGAAGTAGCGGTAGCGATAGGTAGTGACCCTGCAAGTGTTTATGCTTCTACTTGTCCTTTTCCAAAAGGGATGGACGAAATGCTCTTTGCTGGATTTTTGCGAAAGCAACCAGTAGAATTAGTGAAGTGTAAAACCATAGACTTAGAAGTGCCAGCTAATGCTGAAATAGTGTTAGAAGGATATGTTGATCCTCATAAGCGGCAGGTGGAAGGTCCTTTTGGTGACCATACTGGATTTTATTCCCCGCCAGACGAATATCCTGTCTTTAATATTACTTGTATTACTCACCGCAAAGATGCCATTTATCCAGCAACTATTGTTGGTAAGCCACCCATGGAAGATTGTTTTTTTGGTAAGGCTACCGAACGGATATTTTTACCTTTATTAAAGATCCAACTTCCTGAAGTGGTGGATATTAACTTACCCATCGAGGGTGTCTTTCACAACTGTGCTATCTTTTCCATCAAGAAAGAATATCCAGGGCAAGCCAAACGGCTAATGCATGCTATTTGGGGTATGGGACAGTTGATGTTTACCAAGGTGATTATTGTGGTAGATGATGACGTTGAGGTCTCTAATCTCTCTGAGGTTACATGGAAGGTCTTTAATAATATTGATCCGAAGCGAGATATTACCTTTGTAGAAGGGCCAGTAGACGCCTTAGATCATGCTAGCTGCCTTCCTCATTATGGCTCTAAAATGGGCATTGATGCCACCAGAAAGACGATGGCAGAAGGAATAACTCGACCTTGGCCAAATGAGATAAAGATGAGTAAAGAAATAAAGCAATTAGTGGATGAAAAATGGGACGCTTATGGGATTGAATAAAATAAGACTCTTTATTGAGTTAGTAAAATTTGAACATACTATTTTTGCCCTTCCTTTTGCTTATTTAGGAGCTCTTTTGGCTTTTCGGGGTATTTTTCCTTTGTCTTATTGGCTCTGGATTACCTTGGCCATGGTTGGAGCAAGAACAGCCGGGATGGCCTTAAATAGATTAATAGATCGCAAGATAGATGCTAAGAATCTACGGACTGCCAATAGGGCATTGCCCCAAGGATTAATTCCTCTTTGGCAAGTATGGTTATTAGTCTTTGGTGGTTTTTTTTTACTCTTCTTTTCTGCTTATCATTTAAACTTTCTCGCCCTGGTTTTGTCTCCTTTAGCCATAGTTTTGTTAGTCTCTTATTCCTACTTTAAAAGATTTACTTGGGCTACTCACTTTGGGATAGGTGTAATCTTAGCTTGCGCTCCCATGGGAGGATGGATAGCTATTCGAGGAGATATTACCTTTCTCCCTGTAATCTTAAGCCTGGGAGTGCTTTGCTGGGCTGCTGGTTTTGACATTATCTACGCTATGCAAGATTTAAAATTTGACCAAGAAGAAAATCTCTATTCTATTCCAAGATCATTTGGGCTAAAAAAAGCATTAACTATCTCAAAGACCTTACATCTTCTAACTATTACTTGCTTGTTCAATCTAGGAATCTTAGCTCACTTAACTATCTATTACTGGGTAGGGCTGGTGATGGCTACCATTCTTCTTGTCTATGAACATCGTCTTATTTCTCCTTTCGATCTCTCCAAAGTCAACCAAGCCTTCTTTGCTGCTAATGGCTTGTTTAGTCTCACTGTCTTTATCTTTACTACTCTATCTCTTGCTAAATGAAGGTTATAATGGTTATAATAAGGTTCCTGACGATTGTCCTTATCTTTACTACTCTATCTCTCTTTACTACTCTATCTCTTGCTAAATGAAGGAAAGATATGCGTTATATCGTTGGTATTAGTGGAGCAAGTGGTGTAATTTATGGAGAAAGATTAGTTAAATGTCTCTTAGAGATGAAACAGGAAGTCTTTTTAATGATTACTGATACGGCCAAAGAGATATTTAAACATGAACTTAATATCGAGGCAGGGACTTACTTTAAAGAGAACGAAATTCTTCACTACCTTGATTACCGCGATCTCTTTTCTCCCATTGCCAGTGGTTCATTTAAGACCGAAGGGATGATCGTTATTCCTTGTAGTATGGGAACTTTAGCAGCTATTGCTAATGGCAGCTCCGATAACCTAATAGAAAGAGCCGCTGATGTTACCCTGAAAGAAAGAAGGCAGCTGATCTTAGTGCCCCGAGAAACTCCCTTAAATGAAATCCATCTTCAAAATATGCTTACCTTAAGAAAAATGGGGGCCGATATAGTGGCGGCGATGCCACCTTTTTATCATAAACCTCAAACTATTGACGATCTGGTCGAGGCGGTAGTAAGGAAGGTGACATCTCTCTTGGGCCTAAAGACCACTGAAGAATGGAAGGGAAGAGGTCAATAATGAGTGATTTTTCTAAAATCGAAGAAAAGGTTTTAGCTGGGAAAAGGCTTAATAGAGAAGATGGTCTTAAGTTAATAGCTTCTTCTGACTTGCTTTCGTTGGGGTCATTAGCAGATATAGTCAGAAAAAGAAAGGTTGGGGACAAATCTTATTTTAATTCAAACTTAAATATTAATTATACTAACATTTGTATTTTTCGATGTCCATTATGTGCTTTCTCCAAAGACTTAGAGGAAGGGTATCTCTTTTCTTTAGAAGAGATAGAAGAAAAAGTCTATCAAGGTTTGCGGCTTGAGATAAAAGAGTTTCATATTGTTGGAGGATTACATCCTCATCTTTCATTTGAGTATTTCAAAGAGATGTTGAAGAGAATTAAGAAGATAGATGCGGAAATCTTTATTCAAGCCTTTACGGCCGTGGAAATAGACCATTTTTCTAAGAATTCAGGACTGAGCATAGAAGAAGTCCTAAAAAAATTAAAAGAAGCAGGACTTGATTCAATTCCAGGTGGGGGGGCAGAGGTATTTAGCCCCAGAGTTCGTCAAATTATTTCGCCCAAGAAGATTAGTGGTAATCGCTGGTTAGAAGTTATGAAAAAAGCCCATTTCCTTGGCATAAAGTCAAATGCTACTATGCTTTATGGCCATGTGGAGACTAAGGAAGAGCAAGTAGATCATCTTTTAGCTCTTCGGGATCTTCAAGATAAGACCAAAGGTTTTTTAGCCTTTGTTCCCTTAGCTTTTCATCCCAAGAACACCAGCCTTTCTTCTTGTCGAGGAACAGATGGTTTTGACGATCTCCGAATCTTTGCCGTCTCTCGAATTTTATTAGATAACTTTGATCATATTAAGGGATTATGGATGTATTTAGGTGAAAAATTAGCCGAAGTAGCTCTTTGTTTTGGGGTCGATGACATAGGTGGGACTGGCTTAGAAGAAAAGATTGTTCATGCAGCGGGAGCTTTAACTCCCACCGAGATCTCAAAAAAAAGATTAGTCAGAATTATTGAGAATGCGAAAAGAATACCCCAAGAAGTAGACAGCCTTTATCGAGAAAGAAAGCTATAAAAGCCAAGAATGAAGACCCGTCTCGGTTATTTAAACTACATAAACTGCTTACCTCCTTACTATGGAATTTTAGAAGAAAAAGTACCTATTGAGGCACGAATAACACCAGGGCTGCCCCATCAATTAAATAGCTGGCTGGCTTCTAAAAAACTTGATCTAAGCCCTATTTCTTCTATAGAATACGCCAGACATCAAGATGAATACCTTCTCTTGCCAGAGCTTTGTTTAAGCTCGCAGGGGGTGGTTAAGAGTGTCATCTTAGTGAGTAAACTCCCCTTAGATAAATTAAAGGGGAAATCTATCGCTTTGTCTAAGACCAGTGCTACTTCCCAAGTCTTAGTTAAGGTTCTTCTTAGTGCTTATCAACCTTTTTATAAAGTTATGCCGCCTAAACTTCAATCGATGCTTCTTCACTCCACTGCTGCTCTTTTAATTGGCGATGAAGCTCTCCAAGTCAAGGAAGAAGAGGGATTATTTTTATACGATCTGGCTGAATTATGGCAAAGATATATTGGCTATGCAGTTATCTTTGCTGTCTGGGCAGTTAAAAAAGATTATGCTCACAAATTTCCTGAAAAGACTAAAGAAATAGTCCAAGCTTTTAAAAAATCCTTAGACTATGGACTAAAACATTTGGATGAGATTGTCATTAAACTCTTTGATAGTTTTCAACATGTAGACCTCTATGGGTATTTTAAAAATCTTAAATATGAATTTGGTCCTCAAGAACAAGAAGCGTTACTCATTTATTATCAACAAGCTTCTAAATTAGGACTTTGCCCCTCGTGCCAAAGACTGGAGTTTTTCAAATGAAGAAGATGGCGGAGGTATTAGAAAAGGCATATACTGGAGAAAGATTAAATCTTGAAGAAGGAGTATCTTTATTTGATCTTGATTTACTCTCCTTAGGCAAATTAGCCGACCATTGTAGAAAAAAGTATCATCCCGAAGAGATCATTACTTTTGTGATCGATCGAAATATAACCTTTACCAATATTTGCGCCCTCAGCTGTAAGTTCTGTGCCTTTTCCGTAAATAAAGATTCAAAGAATGGCTACCTCTTATCTAAAGAAGAGATCTTAAGCAAGGTGGAAGAATTAGTAAAGATAGGAGGAACCCAAGTAATGCTCCAAGGCGGAGTTAATCCCGAGCTTTCTCTCGATTACTATGGTGACTTGTTGCGAAGCATCAAAGAGAAATTTAATATTTGGCTTCACTCTTTATCCCCAACTGAAGTTTACTACCTCTCTACCATTTCAGGATTTTCAGTTAAAGAGGTCTTACTCAAGTTAAAAGAAGCAGGTTTAGACTCACTCCCCGGAGCAGCAGAAATCTTAGTAGATAGGGTAAGAAAGATAATCAGTCCTCATAAAATTACTACTGCTCAATGGTTGCAGGTGATGGAAGAAGCTCACTTGGCGGGTATGCATACCACAGCCACGATGACCTTTGGAATGATGGAAACTAGGCCAGAGAGGATTGAACATTTGTTGCAAATTCGTACTCTTCAAGACCGTACTGGTGGATTTAAGGCTTTCATTCCCTGGACATTTTCTCCTGCCCAGACAAAGTTTTCTGAAATTTTACCTTCAGGAGGCATTGATTACCTTAAGACGGTAGCTGTTTCTCGAATATTTCTTGATAATATACCTAATATTCAAGCCGGTTGGGTAACCGAAGGACATAAACTGGCCCAAATTGCTTTAGCCTTTGGAGTAAATGATTTTGGGGGTATCTTGATGGAAGAAAAAGTAATAAAATCCACCGGTGTTGCTTACCAAACGTCTGTCCTTAAGGTGGTAGAATTAATAAAAGGGGCTGGTAAATTTCCTTTTCAAAGGAACACTAAGTATGAAATCTTAAACCAATTTTAGTAAGTTTCTAAGGATTATATGCAATCCATTAATTAAGTTGACATACCTCGTAGGGAAAATCCACCCCCTAACCCCCGCCAGCGGGGGACAGCCTCGTGAATGTCCGTTGTTTCGTTGCCTTTTCGGACAAGGCAAGCCTATCCCCCGCTGGCGGGGGATAGGGGGTGGAAATACAAAGTTATTTATCAGATTGCATATAAGTTAAAAAGTTGGATAAAAAAGAGCTTTCAAGATTGTTTTCCGCTATTGCTCCAAAATACAACCTTCTAAATCATCTCCTGAGCTTAAATATGGACAGAAGATGGAGAAAAACTCTTGTGGAATGGGCAAGAGTGAAGCCTGGTGAAAAGATCTTAGATGTTTGCACCGGTACAGGGGATATTGCCTTAGAATTTGCCAAAAAAGTTCTTTGTAAAGAGATTGTGGCGATAGATATTTCAGAAAAGATGCTTCTTATGGCTAAGCAAAAAGGAAAAAAGATAAAACTCCAAAAGGAGATTGTCTTCTTGTTAGGAGATGGCCTTTGCCTTCCTTTCCGCGATGAGACTTTTGATATTGCCACTATTAGTTTTGGATTAAGAAATTTAAGTAATTATCAAAAGGGTTTAGCCGAGATGGGGCGGATATTAAAGCATGGTGGACGACTCTTGATCCTCGAATTTTCCCCACCAGAAGAAACTTCTTTTTCTACCCTTTACCAGCTTTATCTCTCTAAATTTGTTCCTCTTTTAGGTAGAATTATCTCAGGTTCAGAAGAAGCTTATACTTACCTCTCTTCATCAATCCAGGGTTTTCTCAAGGAGGAAGAAATCTTAAAATTAATGAGTTCTAATCAACTAAAAAACCTTTTTTCCAAGAAGTTAACCGGTGGAATTGTTTCTCTCTATGGGGGAGAAAGATGATTGCCTTGCTTTAAGCAGGATAACCGTTATTAGTATTATTTGGTAAGTATTCAGCCGTCAGCTATCAGCAGAAAGTCCAGACCATAAAATCAAGGCAAATGAACTGACAGCTGACAGCCGAACGTTTACAAATTACAACCCTTTTAGGTGAAGGAAGGATAATATGTTTAAGGTTAGTGGGTTAGAAAAGGCTTACGGTTCACAGGAGATTTTTAGTAATGTTAGTTTCGTCATAAATCCCGGTGAACGGATTGGATTGGTTGGAAGGAATGGACATGGCAAAACAACCCTTTTTAAGATGATACTCGGAGAAGAACATCCTGATGCCGGGCTTATTAGTGTTCCAAAACACTACACTATCGGGCATCTTTCTCAGCACATACGATTTACTGAAGATACTGTTCTGAAAGAGGGATGCCTCAGCCTTCCTGTGTCTGAGGATGGGATTGATGAAAGCTATAAGGTGGAAACCATCCTCCTTGGTATTGGGTTTACTCGTGATGATTTTGACCGCAGCCCTTTGATGCTCTCTGGCGGCTATCAGATTCGTCTGAATCTTGCCAAGGTGTTGGTTTCTGAGCCTAATCTCCTCCTTCTTGACGAACCAACCAATTATTTGGATATTGTATCCATGCGATGGCTGACGCGGTTTCTTCGCAATTGGAAAGACGAGATGATGATCATCACCCATGACCGTGATTTTATGGACAGCGTAACAACACATACAATGGCTATACACCGCTGTAAGATGCAAAAGATCGCCGGATCTACCCAGAAATTGTATCAGCAGCTATTACAGCAAGAAGAGATACATGAGAAGACCCGTGTTAATGATGAAAAAAAACGCAATGAGATAGAAGAGTTTGTCAACCGTTTCAGAGCAAAGGCTACAAAGGCAAAGGCTGTCCAATCACGGATAAAGTCCCTTGAAAAGATGGAGAATCTGGAAAAATTGTCTAACATAAAAACCCTTGATTTTTCATTTAGGGCAGCACCCTTTCCGGGTAAATGGCTGATGAATGCTGCAAATATATCGTTTTCTTATCAGGAGGGAGCCCCTCTGGCAAAGGCTGCCCCGCTGCTTATTAACGACTTAACCGTAGCTGTTGGAAAAAATGACAGGATTGCCATTATCGGTAAAAACGGAAAAGGCAAGACCACCCTTTTGGATATTCTTGCAGGTGAGTTACAGCCACAAACAGGAACGATTCAATACAGTCAAAATCTATCTGTCGCTTATTTTGGACAGACCAATATCAACCGCCTTAATCCTAAAAAAACAATTGAGCAGGAGCTAATGGACACGAATTCTGATTGCAGCAAGGGCGTTGCCCGCAAGATATGCGGAACCATGATGTTTAGCGGCGACAATGCATTAAAAAAGATAGAGGTGCTTTCCGGCGGTGAAAAGAGCAGGGTTTTGATGGGAAAACTGCTGGTAACCCCTGCCAATCTCTTGCTGCTTGATGAACCTACCAATCATCTGGATATGGAGTCCATTGATTCATTGGTCGAGGCTATTGAGGCATTTGACGGCGGGATTATCATCGTTACCCACAGCGAGCTGATCCTCAATGCCGTGGCAACAAGGCTGATTGTATTTGACAACGGCAAGGTGGCCGTGTTTGAGGGAACATATCAGGAATTTCTGGATAGGGTAGGATGGGAGAGTGAGCGGGTAGATGAGGATGAAGATAGCCGTGCCAACAGCAGACAAAACAAAAATATCAATAAAAAGGAGCTGCGGAGACTCAGGGCACAATTAAATGAAAGCCGTTCAAAAACACTCGGACCATTACAAAAAATGATTGTTGATATGGAAAAAAATATCATGCTTCTGGAAAAGGATGTAGAAACAGAAAGCCTTGCCCTTGTCGAGGCTTCAGAAAAGGGCGACAGTAAGGCTATATCAAGGCTATCTGTTTCTATTAACAGATTGAATAATCGGATTGCAGCTATTTTTAAGAAGCTGGAATCGTTAATTAATGAGCATGATACAAAATCCAAAGAGTTTGAACAAAGGCTGATGGAATTGCAGCAGGAGTGTTAATACCTTTTTTTCTTGTATTTACACCTGAGCAGTTACTTTCACCGAGAATGCTGCTCAATAATAACAATCTCTACCCTTCGATTCTTAGCCTGACTATCAGGTGTATCATTAGAAGTAATTGGTTTGGTAGCTGCATTATATCTTCCGTTCTTTGATAACACTAACATAACGTTTGACCGTATTGTAGCCGCCGGGGCATCCGACCCCTTTAGTCTATCGAAAATCCAGGTCGCTTTCTTGAAAAGAGGTTACCACATTTTATCCACCGGGGTGGTACACTTTCATTCCCATTTATGGTACATTATTGCATGCCCGTTGACATAAAACAAGAATTACTATTTTTAATTAAATTATTTCTTATCTTCTACCGATATTAATAATAAGAAGAATATTTTAAAAGGGGCTATAAAGATGGAAACTATGTTAAGGGTAAACAGCATTTATAATTACGAAAAAGAGAATATTATAAATAATTTAACAAATAAATCAGATGCAGACCAAGTAAAAACCAAGGATATTAGTAATCTTAACTCCAAAGAAGAAGGGTCTAGCGAAATAGAGGATGATAAGGAGTATGATCGTGTTTCTATTTCTAAAAAAGCAAAATTAGCCCATAAAACCGAAGTTGTTATTTCCCAATTAGAAGATGCTTATTTAGAAGGAAAAGAAAATATTGCCAAGTATAGAAAGGTTATAGAAGAAGGACAATATTTAACGAGGAAAATCTCTGAAGTAATTGCGGATAAGATTAGAGATAAAATAATGGGTAAAGATATTAACGAGATGAAAGAATTTTCTTCTTCTAAAAGAGATTACATAGCTTATAAAATTGCTAGTTATTTAATTAATTAAGATAATAGAGTAAGAGTTATGCCAAAATATTATTGGCCGCTTGTTTTTATCCGATACTTTTTTATTTGAATTCTTTTACTGAATTCTTCAAATCTGCCGATATTTATATTCATAATTGTCCTTTGGGGACGGCTATCACTTTGTTTTTTTGTCAAAGAGAAAAGAGAGAAAAACAAAAATATGCCGTCCTCACTTATTCTTTAGGCATTTCTTCTCTCTAAATCTCCTCTATTT
>Ga0180009_10000907_pt1 | contig 37757 bp, 29 predicted proteins | sample OS_PC_MetaG_FD_123537 | JGI IMG/M metagenome (GOLD analysis project Ga0180009, IMG submission 123537) | Groundwater microbial communities from the Aspo Hard Rock Laboratory (HRL) deep subsurface site, Sweden - OS_PC_MetaG | ecosystem: Environmental > Aquatic > Deep subsurface > Groundwater... | reverse complement strand
CAACATGAGCCTGTTCCCACATCCTACGGCAGCTACCGTAACCGTCAAGGTAAATGACCCGGATGGGACTGCCTACACCGCCAGCGACAAGAACGGATATATCCTTTACCGGCACGATATCACTGCGGATAACGCCACCACAAACCTGGTCAACTATGTCGCTACCGAGATGTCCAATGGCACTTACTATGTTGATGCATCTGGAACGGTGACTCAGCAAACCACCGGGTATGAATAATTGCTGATATGTGATGGCGGTAGATGTGGGGCGGAAATGATTTAGGAGAGGCAGTTGAGGGGAGTGAGGTCAGAGAGAGAAGCCCTGTTAACAGGGCTTCTCTCTTTTTAAGCAATTCAAAACTTCCCGTGATTGGGTGTCAAAGAGTGATATTTTAAATCAACGATTCACAACTGGGATAGCTAATCCGCTATTCGCTGATTTGGGGTTCAAGCTTAATGGCACCCCCCCTGGTATACGGATAACCTTCCGGTGGGGGAATCGGTGTGCTAAATCGACCGCTTTCCTCCAGCGCCGTCAAGTAAGCTCTAAAGGAAAGGTAGTTCTCGGCCTGACATGAAATATTAATTTCCCCACCACCATGACTGATGGAACTGACTTTAGCGCCAACCTTCTCCGCTTCATTAATAATGACTTTTATATCTTCGTTGAAACTAACATCCCTGGTGACAATGCTGTTATACTCACTGATAGCCTTCTGTAAAGGCTCACGCTTCTGTATTTCCATCATTTTCAATTGAAGCTGGTTATCAAGGTAATTATTTTTCAGCTCTAAATTAGTTGTCTTTCTTATTTCCTCTTCAGAAATCTGCATTAGCGGAAATATCAGAGCAACTGCCGATACCAGAATACCAGCATAGAATAACTGGTTAGCTTTCGGGCGCCATGGTCGATAGGTCTGGGGAAGAAGATTTACATCGAGCGGGAAAAATCCGGCTCCACCATCGCTATTGAGTACGGGCATTTCCCTGCGCATGGCAAGCCCGATATTCACTGCGTACTGGGATATCGGAAAGAAAGCCGGACATTCCAGCGGCGGTGTTAGTTGTTCAACATTAAATCCCAGTCTGGTCTGCAGTTTTTCCATCAATTCCGGCTCAACAGACATCTGTCCAGTGATGTAAAGCGGATTGGTCATATCGAACGGCACATCAAGATGGTGACTGTTATAAAAATCAACCGTCATCTCAAGGTTTGCGGCCAGATATTCAATCGCATCTCCGATGTTCCTGCTATCCTGTCGCCAGGCCAGTGAATGCATGATTTTGAGAACGCCTTGGACCGCCATAATAATGTCGAAACTGGTAGGCTCAATATTAAGAATCAGAGCCTGCTCTTTATTAACGGCCCTTGCCAGCGCCATCGTCTTGAGCTCGACGACCTGGGGATTGAGACCCACGCTTTTCAGGGCTCTTACATTGTCATCCATGACGTCTCTGGGTACACCGAGGATGAATACCTGCTGCTCTCCCTCATTGGTACCCACCACCTGCCAGAAAACATAGAGACCTTCGGTGGGAACGGGCATTATTTCCTGGGCAAGCTCGTGAACCGATTCCTCAAGCGTTGGCGCTGGTGGCAGGTTGGACATGGGTATGAGACGGCTTATTGTGTACATACCACTTATGCTAACAATCACATTCTTTGCTTTGATTCCACTTGAATCCATCAGTTGCCTGACTTTAGCACCCAAGGTGGCCTTTCCGCCTTTAGCCATTTGCTCCATTTCTTCCGGTTCAAATGAGACATCAGCCCAACTTCTAACCATCCCACCACGCGTCTCCATGATCCGGATACCGGTCTGGTTGATGTCTAAGGTAACAATTTTGCCAGATACAAACCGCGGCAGCGCTCTCTTCAATATCTTTAAGAGCTTTCTGATTGCGGTGCCCAAGTCGAGAGACATGACACTTTGAGATTTAACTTCTTCTTTCTGTTCCGCCAAAATTAACCACCTCTTAATGCATAGCAGCCAGGCTTACTATCCTTTGGTCAGTTTGGAATACAGATCAATAGATAACTTGGCAACAGCCTCAAGGACAATCTCTTCGCTGCCAAAATACTCGGTTGACGCTTCCAAATCTGGTCCATCAAACTGCCGGACGGTGCCATCTGACTCACAGGTGTAATAATATTCAGTAATGGGTTTGTCAATGTATGTCATTGTCAGATAATCGGATGTATTATCGGCTGTAATTCGATCGTGCTCATAAAGTATATACCCATCTAATGGGGTCCCCGAGCCAGTATATCCCTTTTCTTCCGCTGTAGTGACAGCATCGGGAAAGGCGGCCATTTCATTCACCGCCAGCCTACCCTGGTAATTTACCGGGCTGGGAATCTCATCGAGATTGTTATCCGCTATCATATCAGCCACTGCCTCTATTACAGCGCGGAAATCGGCTCTTCGTGCCACCTCTTTCTCCTCAAGTGTCACTTGGGCCCAATCAAACTCCACCCTTTTGAGGATCATGGTTTCCAGCGAACTGCCGGTATCAAGATCGGATATAAAATTCATCACGGTATCAAAGTCACCCTGTGCCCTGATATCACCGAAAGGCAAAATTTGATAGGTGCCTCCAGCCAGTTTCTTATTTTGGGGTTTACCAGGTGCATTAATGCGTAACTTGCCACTTTCTGGATTGACATCAATACCGCTTTTTCTAGCGATATCAACAATTGCCTCCAGCGCCTGAGGTGTCTCCATCGGTTCCAGAGCTGTGTTCACAGCGTCGTATTTAGCCTGCAACTCTTCCATACTCGGTAGAGGCTTGTTTACTACCAACATAGTCTTCCTGATTTGCTCTTCAAGGTTCTTCAGTTTTGGCCCCTGTTGTAAATAGACAGTGCCGAGTCCAACGTAAATAATGATGCAGACTCCAACTATTACAGCAAAACCCATGCGACGTATTCTGGCTAGTAACTCCTGCATTTTACGCTACTCCACGTTCTGCCGTGCCTTTACACATATCCACCAACGAAGTACAGGCTAAACACCATGCCTGATTACTTCCACCTTTCGCGCAGTGCCCGCTGCACAGTTTCTTCAACCGTTTCTGCTATGGTCTTTCCGACCTTTTTCTCTCTTTTTTCTTTCTCCCCTGCCTCTTCTATCTCCCTTTCCAACCGGACAAGCTCTTCATCGTAGAAACTACGGTACAGTTGCTGACCACGTCTCCAGCCTGTTATCCAGACCATTATCAGGCCAAAGATGGCCACTGGCGCCACAATCCCAATGCCGATATCTTGAAATAACAGGATTATCACGATAATCAGTACGACAAAGAGAAATACGGCCACGTCAAGGTCCCACCTTGCGACTCTGGCTCTCTCTTTCGCCCTCCGAATAGCTTCCCGTTTCGTTTCTTCTCTTGCCGGCTCAGATGCCGTCTCTTGGCTCAATATGTTTCCCCTTTCGCCCGGCTAATGCGAACCACAGGCTTAAAGTTATTATACCCCCTTAATCAACTGCTACACTACAGTCATTCTATAAATGATTGGAAAAGCAACCTTGAGCTTTTTGCTTCAGTGAGTCCGGCGTTCCCACTTCTAGCACTGACAGCTTTTTGAAACTACACTGAGTCCATATTTCTGCCATCAGTGTAATGGGTGAATTGCCTTCTGTCAATTAGCCGAAGGCGCCGGTAATGGTGTACATCGGCATAAGAACAGATAGGGCAATGAAGCCGACCAGCAGGGCGATGCCAATGGTGCTGACGGGGCCTATCATGCCCACCATGGCGGCGGTTTTTTCTTCAGCCGCTGTTTCATAGAAATCAGCCACTACCCCCATGGTAAAGTCGAGGGTGTTAGTCTCTTCGCCCACAGCAACCATCTGCACGAGCAGCGGCGGAAACAGGCTGACATGGCTCATTGGTCCGGCTAATCCCTCGCCGAGAAGCAACCGCTCGTTAACCTGGTGCAGGGAATCACGGAAGAGCATATTGGTCGTCGACTGTGGAAGCAACTCCATCGTTTCTTGCAGTTTGAGGCCGGCACCGATCATCACAGAGAGCGTTCTGGCAAAGCGCCCCAATTCTGACATAAGAGCCGGTGGGCCGAGAATCGGCATGTTGAGCCGTAAACGATCTAACACCCGCTTTCCGGCAGGTTGTTTTGTCATCCAGAGAAATACGGCAAAAATTAATGCCCCACCAATGACAATATAAAGGGTGTAGTTTTGGAATATCTCAGTAATGGCGATGAGAATTCTGGTCGGTAAAGGCAGTTCCACATCCATCGCGGTAAACATACCCAGCAACTGGGGCATCACCACGGTGATTAACATAATGACCACGACAATGCCAACGCCGAGGACAATCATCGGGTAGGACAGCGCTTTTTTCACCCTCTGGGACATTGCCTGGTGCCGCTCCATGAAGTCAGCCATCTGATTAAGTGTCGTATTCAGATTACCCGTCTCTTCGCCAACGGCAATGGTGCGGCAGTAAATCTCGCTAAATGCCTTGGGATTTTTCTTCACTGCCTGTGAGAACGAACCTCCGGAACGAATATCATTCACGATGCTGGTCAGAACGCTTCTAAAAGCGCGGCTGCTGGCCACCTGCCCCTGCAGGATTTCCAGCGATGGCAGCAGTGAGATACCGGAGCGCAGCAATGTGGCCAGCTGGCGGGAGAAAACGATGATATCACGGGGCTTTAGCTTGAAGAAGGTGGGGAACGCTTCTTCCAGACTAAACATAGACGGCGCGATTTCAACATGCTCCGGGGTATATCCCTTGGCGATGATAAGGCGCTCGGCGGCAATCTCGCTGGGTGCCTTGATATTGCCCTTTACCAGATTACCCTGTCGGGTGGAAGCTGTATAGCGGAAGGTGATATCTTTCGCCCCTTCAGGTGTCTGAACCGTCCCCGCCATTGTCCCCCCTTAAGAAATTGAGAATACGTTACGCAGGACCTCACTGGGAGTAGTGATGCCCTCTTTAACCTTCACCATACCATCATGCCACAGAGAAACCATGCCTTCCTGTCGGGCTTGATGGCGCATTTCATCGGTATCGGCGCCTTTAACAATTATCCTGCGGATGGCCTCACTGGCCAGTAACACCTCAAAGATGCCGGTTCGTCCCAGATAGCCTGTGCCAGCACAGAAATTGCAGCCGGCACCGACAATGAATTCAGAGCGTTTTTCCCCCATTTCTTCTTCATAAGCTTCCCGCTCCTCCGGGATTACTTCGACCGGACGTGTACAGTACGGGCAGACGCGGCGCACCATTCTCTGGGCAACGACGCCTATCAACGCCGAGGAAATGAGGAAGGGCTCGATACCGAGGTCAATCATTCGGACGATGGTACTTACGGTATCATTGGCGTGAACCGAAGATAACACCAGGTGCCCGGTAAGGGCTGCCTGGGTGGATATCTGCGCCGTCTCCGCATCACGTATCTCACCGACCAGTATCACATCAGGGTCAAGCCGCATGGTGGCTCTAAGTCCGGTGGCAAAGGTGACGGCGGCCGCCGGATTAACCTGCATCTGATTGATATTGGAAAAATGGTATTCCACCGGGTCTTCAATGGTGATAATTTTGCGTCCGACGGAGTCAAGGGTGTTTACCGAGGCGTACTGCGTGGTTGTTTTACCGGAACCGGTCGGACCGCTTATAAGTATCATGCCAAAAGGCGTCTTCAGCATCTTCAGGTATCTTTCCAGCATCTCCGTCATGAAACCGATTTCCGGCAATGGCAGGAAGGCAAAGGTCTTGTCAAGTATTCTCATCACCGCCATTTCACCGTAAATCGTGTTGGAAGTGGCCACGCGGATATCCACCTCACGGTCACCCATATCAAAAGTTATCTGGCCATCCTGAGGGCGACGGCGCTCGGCGATGTTCAACCCGGCCATGATTTTCACACGAGAAAGCAGTGGTGCGTGCACGCTTAACGGCAGGCCCATCACTTCATTCAGAATGCCGTCAATCCGGTAGCGAACTCGTACCCTGTCTTCCTGCGGTTCGACATGCACATCGGAGGCTCGGTCCCGCACCGCCTGTTTTATCAGAAGGTCAATGGCGCGCACTACCGGCGCCTGCGCGATTGTTTCCGGCGAAACCCGGGCCTCTCTCAGTCCAGCACCGCCGCGATAACGGGTGGGAATCTGACTCAGCTGTTCCTCAAGCTCACCACCAATGCGGTAATTGAGGTCGATCATTTCCTGAATGTCCTGCGCCGTGCTGATCACCGGCTCAATGCTTTTCATGGTTATCGCGGCCAGGTCTTCAATCGCCTCAATGTCCTTGGGGTCCTCCATAGCGATTACAATGCCCCCGTCTTTTACCTCTACCGGTATCACGCCATATTTCCTGGCTACCGCTTCAGGGATCAGTTTCACTGCATCAACCTTGACGCCTTCTCTTCTCAGATTGATGAACGGTATTCCCAGCTGCAGGCTGGTAAAAAAGGCTAATTGTTGCTGCGTGACCATCCGCTGCTGAATCAGAATGTGTTCCAGCCTATCGCCCGTCTTCTTCTGCAGCTCCTGGACACGCTGTAATTGCTCGTCGTTGATGATATCAGCCTCTATCAGAATGTGGAGAATGTCTCTCTTTACGCTTTTTGCCGGTGCTTCCATTTCTCTTCCCCTCAGACTAGTCCGGAAGTGAAAAGCAAATCTTCTTCAACTCAGTGCTCGCCGTACTTATAGTGGGACGACTATTTATTCTTCAACGAAATGTTAATTCTCCGCACTACTCCCTTCACGTGACCGCTTCCTACGGGCTGCTCAGGCACAACATTCGCCTCAGGCAACTTGGAAGCGAGCACAGAAACCAAGGGAATTGGCTTATCCAGCGCTATGGTTATAGAGCTTCCCTTATTCCATGAACCTACGGTACGGACAAATTTTACTTCAGCCGTTGTCTGCAGGTAGTTATACAACTTGGATACCATTGTCGGTTCAATCGGTACTTCGACGATTAACTCGACCTCGCCGGTATACGGCGACTGGCTTTCCTCCTTGGTGGCCACCATTTCCAGTTCTTTCTTTTCTGCCAGTTCTTTCTTCTGAGCGGCTTTTTCAGGCTCCCTTTCTTCGGCCACAGGCTCCACAGCAGCAGGCTCTTTATCCTGCGGCACTGTTTCTTCCACCGCCTGTTCCGTTGTCTCATCCGGGAGTTGAACCGTCTCCGCTTCTTGCCGGGCTACCACCTCTTCCTGGGCCTGCGCTGGCTCTTCTATCTGCTCTTCGGCAACTTCTTCCACCGCAGAGATGATGTTTTCGGTGGTTTCCTCTTGAACCGGTGCCCCTCCTCCTCTTATCTTTTCCGCCTCCTTTTTGGCCTCAGCAATGACCTTCGCCGCCTCCTGCTGGGCTTCTTCTGCCGCCCGTATTTTCACACTATCAACAATCTGCTCAGCACTGCTAATCGCCGCCTTGAGAATGGAACGGACTGAAGTCGCAGCCGAAGCACTGCGCTGTTCCACAAGGTCGTCCACCAGACTGACCAGTTGCTCGCCATTTCCCTTATTCTCAAGGACCTCAGCCTCCTGGCTTTCTTCTAGTGGCCTGTTTTCTGTCTCTCTTGGTCCGCGCTTCCGTTTGAGCGATTCAAACATGCAGGACAATGCCTCCGTTATTCCCAGGCTATTTCCGTGCTGATTTACATAAATTATATTAGTTTGCCAGACGTCAAATGTCAAGTAAGTTCATGTGTAGGTCGCCTGGTAGCAATTGTCAGTGTTACCTTTATGAAATAATGATAGCATTTCCCGGCACAATCATTTTCATATTAATTGACCGAGGTTAAATTTGCATTAAAATCTCGTTACAGATGCGTTAAAATATGTTATTTGTTCGCATATAAATGCACCGCTGATACCGATATTGGTTAAGCAAATCCGCTGGTTCTCATTTGAAAAGTTAGTGCTTTTGAGTTATAAATATAAGAGTATTTTACCAGTGTGCTGGAAAGAAGGAGTTAGACTTGGCTAAGAAGAAACCGGAGAAACCGCAGCGCATTTTAACACCGCACCAGATATCGCACTGGGAGCAGCAGAAAAGGCGACAGCGCATAATCTTGATGACGGGCATTTTCGTCATCGCCCTGGTGCTAGCAGTTGTGGGTATTGGCTGGTATCTCGGCCAGTATAAACCGTTACGTGAGACGGTCATCAAGGTAAATGACGCCGAGTTCACCATGGATTATTATGTGGAAATGCTGAAACTTGAAGGCGCTTTTCATTCGGAGTCAGACCTGTCATTGGTTGCCGATACCGTATTGCAGAACATACAGCGTAGTGAACTCGTCAGACAGGGAGCCAAGAAACTGGAAATCAGCATCGCTGATGAAGAGGTCAAGAAGGTACTCAAAAACAATGACCTGCCTGACAAAGAGGTCTATCGTGACCTGGTCGGTTATCAGCTGTTAATCGAGCGTTTGCTGGACGTGCACTTTGGCCCCCAGGTGCCATTGAATACCGAGCAAAGGCAAGTCATGGCGATGATGCTGGAGAGCGAAGTGCAGGCTCTGGAGGTCAGGAGCAAACTGGTGAGTGGTGAGGACTTCGGCGAACTTGCGGAAGAACTGAGTCTGGAACTGTTTTCCAAAAATAAAGGGGGTGACCTTGGCTGGGTCCCCAGGGTTATTTTACAGGACGTGCTGCGGACGTCGATTGTCGATGATATTTTCAATCACGAAGTGGGAGACCTGAGCCAGCCGATATATGATGAGGAAGCGGAGAAAGGGGTCGGCTACTGGCTGGCAAAAGTCCTGGAACGAAACGAAGATGAAGATGAGACGCATATTCAGGTAATACTCTTGCGCAGTGAAGAGGAAGCGCAAAATATTAAAAAGCAACTGGAGGCAGGCGCTGATTGGGGGGAACTTGCCGTTGCGCATTCCCAGATAAAGGGAGTCGAGGAAAATCTCGGTGAGTATCAGGTATCAGCGGGCATGATGCAGCAACCAATTGATGAATTTGCCCATAGCCCGGATACAGAAATAGGCGTGATTAGCGAACCGCTCCGTGATGAGGACGTACTCACCAAGAGCGGTTACTGGCTGATAAAGGTACTTGACGAGGATACCAACCGGCGCATCGATACCGAATACAGGGACTATCTGAAAAGCAAAGCCCTGGATGAGTGGGTGGCTTCACTGATAGACGACGAGGACAATGAAATCGTAAACTACATTGACGAGGAGAAGAAATCCTGGGCGGTGGAACAGGCGACGAAAGGCTAGAACCAGTAGCGAGGTATGAGGTGGAATGAAAAATAGAAGTATTGGCATTGGTCTGCTGGGGCTGGGGATAATCGGTGGACAGGTAGCCAAGGTCCTGTCCGAGAAAGCTGATATGCTCGCTGAGCAGGCCGGCTGTTCTCTGGTCCTGCGCAAGATTAAGGTGCTGCCCGTCGACCTGGAGAAGCCACCGGCCAAAGAGTTGCCTGCCGACCTTCTGACCACAGACGCCGATGAATTTTTCAATGAAGCCGGAATCGATGTTATAGTTGAGGCAATCGGTGGTGAGGACCCGGCACGGGATTATCTCAAGCGAGCAATCGCCAGCGGTCGGTACGTGGTAACCTCAAATAAAGAAGTCATTGCCAAGCACGGCGCCGAACTGCAGGCTTTGGCCCAGCAGCACGCGGTCGGGCTGCGCTATGAAGCCAGCGTCGGCGGCGGCATTCCATTGATTACGCCGTTCAAGCACGACCTGGTGGCGAATGATATAACCGGTATTTACGCCATCATCAACGGAACGACCAATTACATTCTCACCCGGATGGCGCGTGAGGGCATCGACTTCCCTATCGCGCTGAAGAGCGCCCAGGAACTGGGCTATGCCGAGGTCAATCCCGTTAATGATATCGAGGGCATTGACGCCAATTACAAGCTGGCCATTATGGCCTCCCTGGCATTCCAGACCGTGGTCAAGCCGGAAGACATCTATCGGGAAGGTATTTCCCGTATTGGCAGTCAGGATTTCCGCTACGCCCGGGAACTGGGCCTGGCCATCAAGCTCCTCGCCATCGCCAAACGCACGGATAACTCGATTGAAGCCCGGGTACATCCGGTCCTCATCCCGGAGGACTCGCTTCTGGCCAAGGTCGACGGCGTCTACAACGGTATCCTGGTGGAAGGTGACCTCATCGGCAAGGTGCTGTTCTACGGGCAGGGTGCCGGCCCTCTGGCCACCAGCAGTGCCGTGGTCGCCGATATCGTGGCCTCGGCACAGGACATCACTTATAACGTGGGCAACCGGCTGAAGTGGAAACCGCAGTCAGGAAAACGGGTCAAGCCCATGGATAAGATTGAAACCCAGTACTACCTCCGGCTGAACTGTGCCGACCGCCCCGGTGTGCTGGCGCAGATTTCGAAGATACTGGGCGATAACATGATAAGCATCGCCTCGGCAATTCAGAAGGAAACCAACATTACTACCCAGGCCGCTGAGATTGTTTTAACCACCCACCTGACACGGGAAGAAGCGATGCAGCGGGCTTTACACCAGCTTGAACAGCTCGAGGTGGTGAAAGAAATAAGCAACTTCATCCGCGTGGAATATATATAAGTACAGCCGAAATCAGGTGTTCAGCTTATGGTAAAAACAGGCGTCCTCCATAAATACAAAGACCTTCTCCCGGTTACTCCTCAAACGCCGCTCTTTTCTCTGGGAGAGGGGGAGACCCCACTGGTCAAATGCGACCAGCTGGCGAAGGAAATCGGCTGCGGGGAACTGTACCTCAAGCTGGAAGGGTGCAATCCCACCGGTTCCTTCAAGGACCGGGGCATGGTCGTGGCCGTGGCCAAGGCGCTGGAAGCGAAAAGCCAGGCCATCATGTGCGCTTCCACGGGCAATACCAGTGCCTCGGCGGCCGCTTACGCTGCCTACTGCGGCCTGACAGCGATAATCGTCGTGCCCGAGGGTAAGATTGCGCTCGGCAAGCTGGCGCAGGCGATTATCTACGGCGCCAAAATACTGACTATCGACGGTAACTTCGACCAAGCGCTGCAGATTGTCCGCGCGCTTACCGAGAAGCACCCGGTCACCCTGGTGAACTCATTGAACCCGCACCGAATCGAAGGGCAGAAGACGGCTTCATTTGAAATCATTGATGTTCTTGGCGATGCCCCCGACTACCTGTTCATTCCGGTAGGCAATGCCGGTAATATCACGGCTTACTGGAAGGGTTTTAAAGAATACCATGAACTGGGTAAAGCGAGCAAAAAACCGGAAATGATGGGGTTTCAGGCAGAAGGTGCCGCGCCCATCGTACGTGGCCACCCGATTGACAAGCCGGAGACGGTGGCCACAGCGATACGTATCGGCAACCCGGCGAGCTGGCAGAAAGCGGCGGCGGCGCGTGACGAATCCGGCGGTCTCATTGACATGGTCAGCGACGCGGAAATCCTGGCGGCGCAAAAGCTCCTCGCCACCAGGGCCGGCGTCTTTGGTGAGCCGGCTTCGGCGGCTTCAGTGGCGGGACTGGTCAAGCTTTCCAATCAGGGGTGGGATTTCGCAAAGAAAAGGATTGCCTGCGTGATAACGGGCACCGGTCTGAAGGATACCGATATCGCCCTTAAAGACGCCCCACCCTTTCTCCAGTTACCGGCCGATGTCACGGAGGTGGAGAAGGCACTGGGCTGGGGATAACCGGGTTTCAGGAGGCGATGATGTTTGACGAAGCTAAAATTAGAAGCGCGATAAATGAAATAATCAAGGCAATTGGGGACGACCCGAAGCGGGAGGGACTGGTGGGTACGCCGGAACGCGTCGCCGAGATGTATGCCGAGCTATTCGGAGGTATGGGACAGGACCCGAGGGAGGAGCTGAAGGTCGGGTTTGAACTCGGTTACCGCGAGATGGTGATTCTGCGGGACATCCCGTTCTACTCAATGTGCGAGCACCATCTTCTGCCCTTCTACGGCGTTGCCCATATCGGCTATATCCCCAACGAAGAGGGACGAATCATCGGCATCAGTAAACTGGCCCGCGTGGTGGAGGTCGTCTCCAAGCGACCCCAGCTTCAGGAGAGAATGACCACCGAGATTGCCGATGCCATCATGGATGCCCTAAATCCGGATGGGGTGGCGGTGGTCATTCAGGCCGAGCACCTGTGCATGATAATGCGCGGCATCAAGAAACCGGGCAGCAACGTGATAACCTCGGCAATCAGGGGTATTTTCAAACGCAAGGCGGCCAGCAGGGCGGAATTCTTCGCCATAATCCAGGGGAAGTAAGGTCTATTTCACCTTAGATATCCAGATTGCGCACGCTCTTGGCGTGTGCCTGGATAAACGCCTTGCGCGGCGGGACCTCATTACCCATCAGCACATGGAAAATATGGTCTGCCTCGACGGCATCCTCCACGCTTACCGAAAGCAGGGTGCGGGTATCCGGGTTCATGGTGGTTTCCCACAGCTGCTCCGGGGTCATCTCACCGAGGCCCTTGTAGCGCTGTACCTCGATCTTTCTGGCGCCTTTCAGCTCCTTCATCTTCTCTTCTTTCTGCTGTTCCGAATAGACCCAGTGCTGGTTGCTTGCCGCTTTCAAACGGTATAGCGGCGGCTGGGCGATGTAGAGGTAGCCGTTGCTGAGGAGTCCGGGCATATGGCGGAAGAAGAAGGTGAGCAGCAGGGTGCGTATATGAGAGCCATCGACATCGGCATCGGTCATCAGGATAACGCGGTGGTATCGGAGCCTGGCAGCGTCAAAGTCATCGCCTATGCCCGCACCCAGGGCGGTGATGAGAATGCGGATTTCCTCACTGCCGAGCATTTTTTCCGGCGGTGCCTTTTCCACGTTTAAAATCTTGCCGCGCAGCGGCAGTATCGCCTGGAAACGACGGTTCCGGCCCTGTTTGGCCGAGCCGCCAGCAGAATCGCCCTCTACCAGATACAGCTCACAGTGGGCGGGGTCTTTCTCCGAGCAGTCCGCCAGCTTTCCGGGGAGTGTGCCAGTGTCAAGACTGCTCTTTCTGATGATTAAATCGCGGGCTTTACGGGCGGCTTCCCTTCCCTTGGCAGCGATTATGCACTTTTCAATAATTCTTCTTGCCTCGTCGGGGTGCTCTTCAAGGTAACCAGAAAGTCCCTCTCCGACTACGCTCTCCACCTGGCTTTTGACTTCAATGTTGCCCAGCTTGGCCTTGGTCTGGCCTTCGAACTGCGGCTCGTGGAGCTTGACGCTGATTATGGCGGTTAACCCTTCCCTTACATCCTCCCCGGTAAGGTTCGGCTCATCGTCCTTGACCAGCTTGTTCTTGTGGGCGTAATCGTTCAGCACCCGGGTCAGCGCCGAGCGGAAGCCGGTGAGGTGTGAGCCACCGTCAACAGTATTGACGCAGTTGGCAAAGCTGAAAACGGACTCGGCAAAGCCGTCATTGTACTGGAGCGCTACCTCGGCGATGGTGCTGTTTACTTCTTTAGCAATGTAAATCGGGCTGGCGTGACGGACCGTCCGGCCCCGGTTCAGATGGCGGACAAAACTGGTGATACCTCCTTCAAAGTAAAAGGTCTGCTCCTGGTCTCCTTGTTCGTCTTTGAAAGCGATTTCCAGGCCCTTGTTCAGGTAGGCCATCTCGCGAATACGCTCTCTGAGAATGTCAAAATCATATCTGGCCGAGCCGAAAATCTCCTCATCGGCGTAGAAGGTGATGGTGGTGCCGTTTTCACTGGCCTTGCCGATTTCCGTCACCGGTCCCTGCGGTATTCCCTGGCGGTACTCCTGCTGATACTCTTTGCCATCGCGCCGCACGTTACAGCAGACATAGGAAGAAAGGGCATTGACCACCGAAGCCCCCACGCCATGCAGACCGCCGGAAACCTGATAAGTGCGACCGCCGAACTTGGCCCCGGCGTGCAGTACGGTCATCACCGTCTCCAGTGCCGAAACTTTTGTAGAGCGATGGATATCCACGGGTATGCCGCGACCGTTGTCCTCCACGGTGACGCCGCCGTCTTCCCTGAGGGTGACCAGTACTTTATCGCAGCAGCCAGCCATGGCCTCATCGATGCTGTTATAGGTTATCTCGTAGACGAGGTGATGGAGCCCGCGCTGGTCTGTGCCGCCGATGTACATGCCGGGTCGGCGGCGCACCGCCTCCCTTCCCCCCAGAACCTGAATGTCCTCGGCGGTGTATTCGTTATTCTGGTTATTCTGTGTCTCAACCGATGCTGATTTCTTTCTGGCCATTCTTATCAAGTCTCCTCGAAGCGCGGAAAAGAAAAAAGCAAGCTCTTATTCACGTTCAGAGCCTGCTTTTATACGTAGAAATACCATGCACTTAAGCACACTTAAGTATAACATAAATTAGCTTCAAAGTAAAAGTGGGGGAATCAGCAAATTTTTTACCTGAAAAAGCCACAAATTATATTGAATTACTTATCGCGTTGTGTTATATTTATTCAGGACAAAAACCTTTAAGCTGGTCCGGTGAGGCTGGCAAGGAAAAGACAGAGAAGCATCTTAAACTTGGCCTCTTGCCAGCCCCGGCAAGGGGTTATTTTTATGGTCAAGAAAACCATCATGACCCGGGACGACATCCGGCGCACCCTGGCGCGCATCGCCCATGAAATCATCGAGCAGAACAGGTCCCTAGACCATCTGATACTGGTGGGGATGCGGACGCGGGGCGTGCCACTGGCCAAAAGACTGGCGGCCAATATCGAGAAGTTCGAAAATATGGATGTTCCGGTAGGTGCTCTCGACTTCAGTCTCTACCGCGATGACATTTCCCCGCTCGACAAGCAGCCCGTCGTCCAGCATACCGACATTCCGACGAATGTCGATGGCAAATCAATCGTGCTCGTTGATGACGTGCTATATACCGGGCGCAGCACACGGGCGGCAATGGACGCGCTCATCGACTTCGGCCGACCCCGGCAAATTCAACTGGCGGTGCTCATTGACCGCGGTCACCGCGAGATGCCCATCCGCCCCGACTATATCGGCAAGAATATACCGAGCGCCCGACACGAGGAAATACAGGTCCACCTGGTGGAAACCGATGGAGTGGACGAAGTGGCCATTGTCAGCCACGAGTCAGACGCAAGTGAAAATTCTTTGCACCCGGTGAATACCGGGAAAAGGAGCGGCCATGACGCTGTTAAATAGAAGCCTGGTTACTATCGATGACTTTTCCTTGGGAGAAATCGAAGCGCTCTTCAGCCTGGCGGAGGAGATGTCCGGGGCTATGGGCGAGCAGCACGGGCTGTGCCGGGGCAAGATTATGGCCAGCCTCTTCTTTGAGCCGAGTACCCGGACGCGGCTCTCCTTCGAGACGGCGATGCACCGCCTCGGGGGGGACGTCATCACCGCCGCCGACGTGGGAGCCACTTCTCTGGCCAAAGGCGAGAGCATCGCCGATATGGCCAAAGTGGTCGGCAGCTACGTTGACATGATTGTCATCCGCCACCCCTGGGAAGGGGCGGCGAAGGTGGTGGCCGATTACGCCGGTGTGCCGGTTATCAATGCCGGTGACGGCGGCCATCAACACCCCACCCAGACACTGCTCGACCTGTACACCATAAAGAAGGAAAAGAAGACCTTAAAGGGGTTGAAAATCGGGCTGTGGGGCGACCTCAAGTACGGCCGGACGATACATTCCCTCATTTTCGCCCTCGCCAAGTTCGGGGCGAATATCCTCTTCTACCCCACTCCCGGCCTGAAAGTACCCGAGCATGTACTCGAAAAGCTCACCACCGAATATGGCGGCGAACTGGAGAAGTACGGTCTGGACCAGGCAACGAAAGAAAAGTTGTTCCCTCTTGATGCCATCTATCTGACGCCAAGCAGCCCGCACCAGCTGGCCATGATGCCCGACGTGAATATTCAGGTGGAGTTGAAGAGGGGGATAGATGCCCTGTACGTCACGCGGCCTCAGAAGGAACGGTTTACCGCCACCGAAAAAGGCAAAGAACTGAGAGACAAATATCCCGTTGTTGATAAGAAACTGCTCAGGAGCAAAGAGTTCCGCAAAACGCTGGTGATGCACCCGTTGCCCCGCGTTGATGAACTGGCAATGGAGCTTGATGCCGACCCGAGGAGCATGTACTTCAAGCAGGCGGCGGGTGGGGTACCGGTGAGGATGGCGCTTATCTCCCTGCTGCTGGGTGCCAAAGATGTAACCATTCCGCAGGAAGAAGCACCGCCCATGGAATATCCCGTTTACCGGCGCGATTTCGGCCCCAGTTGCTCGAACCCGCGCTGTGTCTCGGTGCAGGAGACGGAATTAAAATACCTCCGGCCCGAATACAAAATCGTCAATCGCAAACCGCTCACCCTGCGCTGCATCTACTGTGAACACGGTTTCGAACCGGAATACGTCGCCAGTTCCGACTGGCACGAGGGCAAAACGGCGACCAAGAAGTACCACGGTGCGGCCAGCCACTGGGCAAGGAAGATAAGACCCGAGAACCTGATTGCCTTCCGTTCGACCGGAGACGCTGAGACCCTCGGTTTCAAGCCGAGCCGATACGTGAAAGTAAGACGAAACAGAAAGAGCACTAAAAATGAAACCACTGCTGATTAAAGATGGACGTATTATCGACCCCCGTCAGGGCATAGACGAGCGGGGCAGCCTGCTGCTCAGCGAGGGAAAAATCGCCTGGCAGGGAGTAACTCCTCCCCAGCCCGATTATGACATCCTGTATGCGGAAGGGATGGTGGTCTGCCCGGGATTCGTTGACCTGCACTGTCACCTCAGACAGCCCGGCTTTGAGGATAAGGAGACAATCGCCACCGGTACCCGGGCGGCGGCGAGGGGAGGTTTCACCACTGTCTGCTGCATGCCGAATACAAATCCGCCGCTGGACAGCCCGGAAACAGTTGAGTATGTAAAGACGGAAGCGGAGAAATCGGGCGTAATCCGGGTACTATCCATCGGCTGCGTCACCAGGGGCAGGAACGGCGAGGAACTCGCGGACATGGCGGAACTGGCCCGGGCAGGAGTAATCGGCTTCAGCGACGACGGCAGCCCGGTGAAAAATCCAGAGATAATGCGCCAGGCGCTGGAGAAAAGTCGTGAGCTCGGACTGCCGGTCATCGACCACTGCGAGGAGCCATCTTTAATTGAGGGCGGGCAGATGAATGAGGGGGCGCTTGCCGAGCGACTCGGCCTGCGCGGTATCCCGCCGGCTTCCGAGGAAATCATGGTGTCGCGGGATATCATGCTCGCGAGAATGACCGGGGGACACGTGCACATCGCCCACGTCAGCACCGCGGGCGCGCTGGCACTCATTCGAGACGCTAAAAGGCAGGGGATAAAGGTAACCGTTGAGGTAACGCCCCACCACCTCACCCTCACCGAGGAGGAGTGCAACGGCTACAATACCAACGCCAAGGTAAGCCCGCCGCTGCGCACAAGACGGGACAACCAGTCGCTGATAAGAGGGCTGAAAGATAACGTTATCGATATCATTGCCACCGACCACGCCCCGCACGCCCGTTCCGACAAGGAGTGCGATTTCACAGAGGCGGCCTGCGGCATCAGCAATTTTGAAACGGCGCTGGGCAGCCTGCTACAGCCGATCCACAGCGGGCAGATAACACTGTCAGACCTCATCGCCAGGCTTACCTGTGAGCCGGCCAGATTGTTGAAAGACGACCTGCTCGGGACGCTGAAAATCGGCGCGCCGGCGGACGTCACCATCTTTGACCCGTATAAAGAGTGGACGGTTGACCCGACGGTGTTTGCCTCAAAGGGAAAGAACACGCCGCTGGCCGGCCGTGTCCTCAAAGGTAAGACTATGGCCACCATCTTCGGCGGAAAGCTTGTATATAAAGACGACGCGGTCACCGCAATAATTGAGGCGACAGGCTAAATGAACAGGAAAACCTTGCTGGTTCTGGCCGACGGCTCGGTATATGAGGGGTTATGTTTCGGCGCCGAGGTCGATGCCTACGGCGAGGTGGTCTTCAACACCGGCATGATAGGCTACCAGGAGATGCTGACCGACCCCTCCTACGCCGGGCAGATAGTGGTGCCAACGTATCCGCTCATCGGCAACTACGGCACCAATGAACAGGACGTTGAATCCGATAAAATCCAGGTCAGGGGTTTCGTGGTCAGGGAGGAGTGCACGCAGCCCAACCACTACCGCAACCGCCAGACCATTCATGATTATTTGCTGGAAAGCAATATCCCCGGCCTCCACGGCGTTGATACGCGGTCGCTCACCCGCAAGCTGCGCTCTTACGGGGTGATGATGGGCTACCTCACCAGCGAGAAGTCGCCGGAGGAAGCTCTGGCCGAACTGAAGAAGCTGCCCGACTACGGCAGCATCGACTTTGTACAGCAGGTCTCGACTTCCCACCCCTACCCCTGGGAGTCAACGCCTGATGATAATAATATGCCCCACATCGTCGTCCTCGATTGCGGGCTGAAGTACAACATCTTGAGGCTGCTGCGCCAGCAGGGCTGTCGCGTTACCGCCGTGCCCTGCACCACCTCAGCCGATGATATTTTGAACTTGAAACCCGACGGAATTTTGTTATCCCCCGGCCCCGGCGACCCCGAGCTTTTGGATTACATCGTTGAGACAGTGAAGGGATTAACAGGTAAAAAGCCGATGATGGGCATCTGCCTGGGGAACCAGCTCATTGCCCGCGCCTTCGGCGGGAAGAATTTTAAGCTGAAGTTCGGCCACCGCGGCGGCAACCACCCCGTCAGAGATTTGAAAACGGGGAGGATACATATCACCGCCCAGAACCACGGCTACGCCGTTGACCCGGACACTTTGAAAGACGGCCTTGAGGTCACCCATGTTAACTTAAACGACGGCACGGTGGAGGGCCTGAGGCATAAGGAACTGCCCATCTTCTGCATCCAGTACCATAGTGAGGCCTCCCCCGGCCCCCTGGACAACACCTACCTCTTTGAGGATTTTATGAAGATGGTGAAGGGTGATAAATGAAAATGGGGTTTTTAAATGGGCTTCGTCCCCATCTGGCAGTGACCCCATCCCCTGTATCCCCTTCCCCTGGGAGGGGAAGGGGAGGAAAAATAGAAAGAGGGGCTGCACCCCTCTTAAACACCCCGCTTGAGGGCGAGGTTATTGTTTACTCCCGCTGGGGGGCGGAATATAAAGGAGGGTCGACAAACCAAATAGAGGGTGCAGGAAAAGGGTACAAACACAGTTTACCCCTTTGTAAAGGGGATTGAGGGGGGATTTTATGTTACCCTACAACGGGAACCTGAAACAGTATTCAAGGCAACTAAGAGAGAATATGACCGATGCTGAAAGGCGACTCTGGTCAAAGATAAGGATGAAACAACTAAAGGGATACCAGTTCTACAGGCAGAAACCCATTGGTGATTACATAGTCGACTTCTTTTGTCCTATGGCAAAGCTGGTTATCGAAATCGACGGTAGCCACCACCTCGTTGGTGAGACGATTGAGTATGACAGGATAAGGGATGATTACTTGAGTAGTCTTGGTCTGAGAGTGCTGAGGTTTACTAACACCGATGTGCTGACAGATATCGAGACTGTCGTTGATAGCATAAGAGGGGAAATCCCCCTTAGTCCCCCTTTTTCAAAGGGGGAGACGGCAGCTTCTCCCTTTGCGAAGGGGGAGACGGCAACTTCTCCCTTTGGTAAAGGGAGAGCGAGAGGGATTTCAATGGGGATTAAGGGGGTGAGGTAGAAAAGATGAGTTTATACAACGAATCGTTCAACAATATGCGAAGACTTTTTCAGCCAAGTCAGATACATCAAAATAGCTCTCTAAACAACTTATTCAACCCAGACTCCTATTATGACATTCTTCGAAAAGATATAGACTCATGCTGCGAAATAGCTATTAGATATAACTTGGTAACTGATGCGGAAAAAGGGCTATTGCAAGGTGGAAGAAGTATTCATCAAGATAGCACTCTTTATGAGCTTAGAATTGCGAGGCTTTTTGAAAGATATTTTGGAAAGGGATGCCTTAAGTGGGATCCGCCAAGCCAAACAGGTAGAACAGGTGAGTTTCTACTGAATATCGATAAGCAAGATAACACGCAATGCAGTATATTTACAGAAGTAAAGACAATAGAGATACAAAGGTATACGGAATATGGTATCCTCCGCTCAAACGAAAATAGTATAGAGAACGCGCTTAGAAAGGCTTATGAAAAGATTCGGGAAGGCATAGACATACCCTTCTTGGTCGTACTTTGTCATAATCACTATGAAATTGAAATTAGTGACTTTCAAATTATTAAAGCTTGTTTCGGTTTAATAGCCTATCAAGACGGAATGCCAGAAGTGATTTCCCGCGGTTTTTGTTCCCCAGACATTCATCGTAAGCTAAGTGCAATAGGTGTTTACTACTACAATTTTAGTATAGATTTGCTGGAATTATTTGAGATATACCATAACGAGAATGCAAATTTACCAATAGATAATCGCATTTTTGAAAACAAGGCTGATAAGCAATTTTATTTGTCTGAATGGAGTGGAAAATTTAACTAATGTCAAAACCCTCTAAAGTCTTAATCATCGGGTCGGGGCCCATCATCATCGGGCAGGCGGCGGAGTTTGACTACGCCGGGACGCAGGCCTGCAAGGCCATGCGCGAGGAGGGCGTCGTCTCCGTGCTGGTCAACTCCAATCCCGCCACCATCATGACCGACGAGGACATCGCCGACGTCGTCTACATCGAGCCGCTCACCGTGGAGGTTGTATCCCGCATCATCGACCGCGAGCGACCCGACGGCCTGCTGCCAACGCTCGGCGGGCAGACCGGCCTGAATTTAGCCGTCGACCTGGCCGACGCCGGCGTGCTGGACAAATACAATGTAAAATCCCTCGGTACGCCCATCCAGACTATCCGCAACGCCGAGGACAGGGAGCTTTTCAAGCAGCTGCTGCTCAACATCGGCCAGCCGGTGCCGCACAGCGCCACGGTGAACACGCTTGAGGAGGCGCGGCAGGCTGCCAGAGAAATCGGCCTGCCCGTGGTCATCCGCCCCGCCTACACCCTCGGGGGGACGGGGGGAGGCTTCGCCCACAACAGGAAAGAACTGGAAAGGATTGTCACCGGCGGGCTGGCCGCCAGCCCCATCCACCAGGTTTTGATTGAGCAATCGGTGGCCGGCTGGAAGGAAATCGAGTACGAGGTGATGCGCGACGCCGCCGACAACTGCATCACCGTCTGCAACATGGAGAACCTGGACCCCATGGGCGTCCACACCGGCGACAGCATCGTGGTCGCCCCCAGCCAGACGCTGACCAACAAGGAATACCAGATGCTGCGCACCGCCAGCCTGGAGATAATCCGGGCGCTGGGGGTGGAGGGGGGCTGCAACGTCCAGTTCGCCCTCGACCCGCAGAGCCAGCAGTACTACGTCATCGAGGTTAACCCCCGCGTCAGCCGCTCATCTGCCCTGGCCAGCAAGGCCACCGGCTACCCCATCGCCCGCGTCGCCGCCAAGATTGCCGTGGGCAAGAGGCTCGACGAGATACCCAACGCCGTCACCGGCAAGACAATGGCCTCCTTCGAGCCGGCGCTCGACTACGTGGTGGTCAAGATACCGCGCTGGCCGTTCGATAAATTCGCCACCGGAGACAGGGTTATCGGCACCCAGATGAAAGCCACCGGCGAGGTCATGGCCATCGACCGCACCTTCGAGGCGGCTTTGCAGAAGGCGGTGCGCTCTCTAGAGTTCGGCAAAAGGTCGCTGCTCTGGGAAGACCCCACCTGGGCGAAGGATGAAGATACAGGTAAATATCCCCTCTGGCCCAACGACCTGCGACTCTGGGCGCTCATGGCCGCGCTGCGTCGCAGCGCCACGCCCGAAGAACTAGCCAGCCATACCAAAATTGATTTGTGGTTTCTGGATAAGCTCCAGAACATCGTCGATATGGAAAAGGAGCTGCTCTCCAAGACACTCACCCCGGAACTGCTGCGCCGGGCGAAGCGGCTCGGCTTCTCCGATGAGCAGCTCGGCACGCTGGCCGACCGCCTCCCCGAGCAGGTGAGGCAACTGCGCCACGACTGGAATATAAAGCCCGTCTACAAAATGGTGGACACCTGCGCCGCCGAGTTCGACGCCGCCACCCCCTACTTTTACAGCACCTACGAGCAGGAGAACGAGGCTCTAGCCGAGCACCGGGACAAGGCAGTGGTCATCGGCAGCGGTCCCATCCGCATCGGGCAGGGCATCGAGTTCGACTACTGCAGCGTCCACAGCGCCTGGGCGCTTCAGGAGGCCGGCTACCAGAGCATCATGGTCAACTCCAACCCGGAGACGGTCTCCACCGACTTTGACACCAGCGACCGCCTCTATTTTGAAGCCCTCGATGAAGAAAGCGTGCGCGATATTTTGGAAAATGAGGGCAACGGCAACCAGGCGATTCCATCCATCGTCCAGTTCGGCGGGCAGACCGCCATCAACCTGGCCAATCCCCTCGCGAGCGCCGGCATGCCCCTGCTTGGCTCGAGTGCCGAGGCCATTGACCTGGCGGAAGACAGGCGCCGTTTTGAAAACTTCATGAGCGACCTGGGCATTCCCCAGCCGCCCGGGGCCGGCGTGACCTCGGTGGAGGAAGCCGTCAACATCGCCCAGCTCATCGGCTATCCGGTGCTCGTCCGCCCCAGCTACGTGCTCGGCGGGCGGGCCATGGAGATTGTGCACAATGCCAGCGAACTCTCCCGCCACGTGGGCCTGGCCATGGAACTTGACACCGGCCACCCCGTCCTCATTGATAAGTACCTGGAGGGAAAGGAGGCAGAGGTTGACGCCATCGGCGACGGTGAGACAATACTTATACCCGGCATCATGGAGCACATCGAGCGCGCCGGCGTGCACAGCGGCGACTCTATGGCGGTTTATCCAGGACTGAACCTGACCCGCCAGGAAGTGAATACCCTTATCGACTATACCATTCGCATCGGGCTGGCCCTGAAAATCAGAGGCCTCATGAACGTCCAGTTTGTGACCGTACCGCGCCGGGAGGGCCTGGGTTCATCGGTCTATGTGCTGGAGGTCAACCCCCGCGCCAGCCGCACCGTTCCGTTCCTCTCCAAGGTGACCGGCGTCCCGATAGTTAAGGTGGCCACCAAGGTCATGCTCGGCATCAGTCTGAAAGAGCAGGGATATAAAACCGGTCTCTGGCCGGAACAGCCGCTCACTGCCATCAAAGCACCCGTCTTCTCCATGTCGAAGCTGCTCGGTGTCGATACCTACCTGGGGCCGGAGATGAAGTCCACCGGCGAGGTGATGGGCATTGACGCCGACTTCAACGCGGCTCTGGCCAAGGCGCTGCTTGCCATGGGTATGATGCTGCCGCCGCAGGGTGCCATACTGCTCAGCATCGCCGACCGGGACAAGCCGGACGCGCTGCCGGCCATCAGAAAGCTGGCGGAACTTGGCTACATGCTCTACGCCACAGAGGGGACTGCCGCCGCGATAGAGGCCGCCGGCTGCCCCGTAACCAGAATTACTAAAAAACTGAGCGAAGGGCATCCCAACGTGGTTGATGTCATCAGAGATGGCACGGTGAACGGCGTGGTCAATACCGTAACCGGCGGAGATGCCTCTCTACGCGACGGTTTCTATATCCGGCGGGCCGCCGTCGAGAAACAGGTCCCCTGCTTCACCTCGCTGGATACCATGCGGGCGGTGGTGGAGGCGCTGTCCAGCGGCAACCAGACATACGCCGTTCAGCCCTTCCCCGAATACCGCAGAAAGGAAGCTCCATGAAGTTAATCAATGCAGAGGTTATTGAGAATCGGCTGGTCCTGCCCGGCCACAGGCATGCTCACTTACGGGGTATACTGGGCAGCTGGCTTATGTGGCTAAAGTGCCCGGACATAGCCCGGGAGGCAAGGCCGGGGCAGTTCGTCATGGTGCGCTGCGGGGGTGAGACCACCCTGCCCCGCCCCTTCAGCATCCACCAGGTAGATGAAGAGCGTATTGCTTTATTTTACGCGGTGCGGGAAGGCGGACGCGGTACCGGCTGGCTCGCCGAACAGAAAGCCAGCGATTCCGTAGCGGTATTCGGGCCGCTGGGCAACGGCTTTTCCATCGACCCCACCACCCGAAATCTTTTACTGGTGGCCGGCGGCACTGGCATCGCTCCATTATATTTTCTGGCCCGGCACGCCACAAGAAATAACCATAAGGTAACGCTGCTCTACGGCACGGTGGACAAAAATCGTTATCCCGTTTCCCCGGAAATAGAAGTGGTGGCGGTTACTGAAGACGGCTCGGTGGGGGAAAAGGGATTCGTAACTGACCTCCTGCCCCATTTCTCAGAACACGCCGACCAAGTCTTCGCCTGTGGCCCGATGCCCATGTTACGCGATATGTTTAACCGACGGAGTGAACTGAAACTTGAGGGCAAACCAGTACAGATTTCCCTTGAGGTGCGGATGGGGTGCGGGGTGGGCGTCTGCTACGGCTGCACCGTGAAAACGAAGAGCGGACTGAAGCAGGTCTGCAGGGACGGGCCGGTGTTTGAACTGAATGATATTTTGTGGGATGAGTTGGGCGTCTGACCCAAAACTAGTTAAAGTATTTTGGGTGTGCGGAATATGGTAATAAGACATTATGAAATAGAGTCTCCTTCGTTTCAATCGATGAATATTGAATAATTTGAAACTGAAATAAATTCGCCGTTAGCCTCCACCCAAACTACAATCGTGTAAACACCTTCTCCTACCTCAAGCATCTTACTTATGTCCGCTTTTATGGTGAACAAACCATCAGAATTAGTCTCCCATGTCGTTGCTACTACGTCAGTTGGTAATAAATCGATGTAGAAAAAGCCAGATGGAAGTGGCGGCAAAATAGTGCCGATATCTTCACCTAAACCATATGCGTAATCATAGGGAGGGGCATCTAGCTGCTCAGGACTTAAAGGTTTAGGTAATGGGTCATAGTATAGGCTGACATTCTCTATGGTTCCAAGGGTTACTTTACCAGCAAGTGAAAGAATATCGCCTGAAATACTTGGGAGCTCGTTGAAATCAATATAATTCCCTTCAAATTGCTGAACTAGGTCAAGCCTTTCATTATCATAGGCTATTCCCAAATTTACCTTCTTATGCCATTCATTAAGGATGTTTTTCCTATGGCCTGGACTAGTCATAAGGCCTTGCTGAGCTTGTTCTAACATTTCCTTCGGGTCTCTTTTGTAGGATGGGTCCCTACCACCAATCCAGTATGTTTCAGTCATAAAGCCGTTCTCAGCTTCATAATTCTCCCCACCAGCCAGAGTATATCTCATATAAGGTTTCAGACCATCCATGCCCCAGTGTGAACTAAATCGATTGGCTAGCCTTTCTTCAGCATGTTTTTGGGCAGCGGTATTACTTCCTAGAGTTACAGGCTCTAAGCCGTTAGCCATTCTATCCCTGTTTATAAGTTCAAGAGCGTAGGCTAACAGTTCTTCATGTTGATAAACGGGAGTCTGTACTGGTATGGAAGGACTTTCTGGTGGTTTAACAGTTTCTGGTGCTGGAGCGGGCTCGACAGGAGGTGGTGTTGAGGTAGAACTAGGAACATTAGTTGCAGGGCTCTGTTGTGATGGTTCAGTCACCGTGGGTGGCGGATTTGTTGATGGACTAGTTTGACTACCTGATAGCGACCATACAACAAGCCCAAATAACAGCAACACAAAAATGACTATGAATACGATTAGACAGCCTGAGGTTGATGAGTTTCGTCTGTTTGTTGGTAATCTACCTCCAGGTGGCTTGCCTTGCCTTTCCCAATATGAGTCATACCACCAAGGTCTACCCATTTGATAGTTAATCCTTCAGAAATGTCGTTTTTTATGTAGAGGCAATTTTCACTTCAGGTGAGTATAATTATATTCCTGTTTGTAGGATTGTCAATACCAAATTTTATTTCCTAATCACCCCTTATTTCCCTATAATTTGCTGAGGGAGGTGTATCAAATGGTCATCACGAAGAATATCAGCCTGCAAACCAAGGGCGAGTGCGATATCATTGATATAACGTCGCCTGTGCAGCAGCAGCTATCTGAAACAGAGATAAAGGATGGCACGGTTACGGTATTCATCACCGGCTCAACGGCGGGGGTAACCACCATTGAAAACGAGCCCGGCCTTATCTCTGATTTCAAAGAAATGTGGGAGCGGGTTATCCCGAAGACAGTGGAATACCGGCATGACCGCGCCTGGGGGGAGGGTAATGGCTATTCCCACGTCCGCGCCTCGCTTCTGGGAGCGTCGCTGGTTGTACCGTTTAACGGTAAAAAGCTGGCCCTGGGAACGTGGCAGCAACTCGTGGTGGTGGACTTTGACAATCGGCCGAGGTCAAGACAGGTTTTGCTGCAGATTATGGGAGAGTAATAAGTGGTCTATTTGCTCTTCTCTTTCTTCTCTGCCTTCTGTTTCTTCTCTTCCTTCTCTTCTGCCTCGCCCGCCTCTTCCGCCTCAGCCACCTCTTCCTCAACAACTTCCGCTGATGAAGCCTGAGCCTGGTTGAGCTTCTTCATCAAACGCGATTTGCGCCGGGCCGCATTTTTGGAATGGATAATCCCCTTCTCCGCCGCCCTGTCCAGAGCCTTTATCGACTCCGCCACCGCCTCCTGGGCAGATTCCATCTCGCCGGCAAAGACAAGCTTCTCTGCCCTGGTAATGAAGGTCTTGGTCCGGCTGCGAACGGCGCGATTTCTCATCTGTCGCTTTTCCGAGTTCCGCGCCTGCTTTTGCGCCTGCTTAATGTTTGGCAATATCAATCCCCCTCAAACTAAACTAGCTCAAAGCCAGCAATTTATAATGAGTTCCAAAAATACATATTATGCTTAATCGCAGACGCAAGTCAAGTTTTATCGCCCGTCTTGGCCGATGACTCATCCCCGATGCGGACAATACGAATTACGCCTTTAGCTGATTCAATTTTTTTGAGGAGCTTGCTTAACTGGGCCAGGCCCTGCGTTTCCATGGTAAAGTGCATGGTAACTGTATGGTCATCATGATTGTGGGAGGTCAGAGAGGTGATGTTCACTTTCTCTTCCGCGACAACGGTGGTGATATCGCGCATAAGCCCCACCCTATCCCAAGCCTCAACCTGAATAGAAACCGGGTACAGTGAATCTGCCTGCCCCCACTCCACAGGCACCAGCCTGTCCTTCTCATCCTCATGCAGGACATTGTAACAGTCCTGACGATGAATGGTGACGCCGCGGCTGCGCGTGATATAGCCGATGATAGTGTCACCCGGCACCGGGTGGCAGCACTGGGCCAGATGTGTGACCAGATTGCCCACGCCCAGCACGTGCACCACCGAGGGCACCGGCTTACGCGGCGCCACCTCAGGGATGACTTTGGGCGTCTCCTGCTGCGTGGCCAGTTTTACCGCAATCTGATGCGTGGAAATCCCTCCGTAGCCGATCGCCGCCAGAAAATCTTCAACGTTGCTGAAGAAGAATAATTCCGCAAGCTCCTCGCGCTCAATGGTGATTCCCAGATGCCGTAGTTCTTTTTCCAGGATCTGCTTGCCGCGCTCGATGTTCTCCGTGCGCTCCTGTCTCTTGAACCACTGTCGTATCTTCTCCTTGGCGTGGGAAGTCCGGACAAAACCGACGTGTGGATTCAGCCAGTCGAGGCTCGGACCTTTTTCCCCCTTGGTGGACATGATTGCCACCACGTCGCCGTTTTTCAGCTCGTAGTCAAGCGGCACGAGCCGTCCGTTCACCTTGGCGCCGATACACCGGTGTCCAAGCTCGGTGTGCACCCGGTAGGCGAAATCAAGCGGCGTGGAGCCTCTCGGCAGGTCCTTTATATCCCCTTTCGGGGTATATACGAAGACCTGGTCAATGAAAATGTCCGTTTTCACCGATTCCAGGAACTCTTCCGACCCGCTCAATTCCCGGTGCCACTCGATAAGCTGGCGCAGCCAGCCGATCTTCTCCTCGAAGTGCAGGTCCGCTTTCTGCCCCTGCTTGTATCGCCAGTGCGCCGCCACACCATACTCGTCATTGTGGTTCATCTCACGGGTTCTTATCTGCACTTCCAGGGGAGTGGTGCCGAAGCACATGATTGCCGTGTGCAGTGACTGGTACCCGTTTGGTTTTGGACTGGCAATATAATCGTCAAACTCCTCGGGTATCGGGTGCCACAGGCTGTGGATAATGCCCACAACGCTGTAACAATCGGGCACCGTGTTGACCAGCACCCTGAGTGCCAGCAAGTCGTAGATATCGTTAAAATCACGACCCCGCTGCATTTTCTGGTGAATGCTGTATATGTGCTTGGGTCGACCGGACAGCTCAGCTTTCAGACCGGCTTTGCCCAGTTCCTTTTTCAATATGTCGACCACCTGAGCAATGAAGTTTTCCCGCTGCGCGCGGCGTGCCGCCAGCAGGATAACAATACGGTTGAACGTTTCCGGCTCCAGATACTGGAAAGCCAGGTCTTCCAGTTGCCACTTCAGTTCCCATATGCCGAGTCGGTGGGCGAGCTGGGTATAGATTTCCAGTGTCTCCTGTGAAATGCTGCGCTGCTTTTCCGGCGCCAGCGCGTCCAGAGTACGCATATTATGTAATCTGTCCGCCAGCTTGATAAAGACCACGCGGAGGTCTTCCGCCATCGCAACCATCATCTTCCGTAAATTCTCCGCCTGAACTTCTCGCGGAGCCGTCCCTGTGGTCTGCCACGAGACCTGGCCGAGTTTGGTCACGCCGTCAACCAGCTTGCTTATTTCCAGCCCGAACTTCTCTTCTATCTTCTCAACAGGTATGCCGCAGTTCTCCGGCACATCGTGCAACAGCGCCGCGGCCAGAGAGGCGGCATCAAGCTGGAGGCCGGCCAGTATCAGCGATGTCTGCACCGGGTGCTCCACATAAGGGTCGCCCGACAATCGCATCTGTCCATGATGCGCCTCGGCGGCAAACCGATACGCCTCTTCGACGAGGGCAATCTTCTCTGCCGGAAGATATGACTCCGCCTTTTCTTTCAGCTGGTCGAAACTCGTTACCCCTACAACAGCCAAAGTGGTGAAAACCTCCTGCCCTGACGGTAATGCGGGTTCTATCCTAGTATAGCCCAATAAAACTTGGTCTGTAAATCTGCGCCTTTAATGGTTGAATTTACCGTTATCCATATTGACAGGTAGAATAATTATGGTATACTTTCAATGCCATTTTGGCAAGGAGGTAATTCAAGTATGAGTAAAATTCTGCGCGCTAACATGAGCGACCTGACGACCAAGTATGAAGATGTACCCGATAAGTACAAGTTACTGGGCGGGCGTGGTCTAACGTCAGCCATAACCTGCGACGAGGTGCCGCCCACCTGTCATCCCCTGGGGCCAAACAACAAACTCTCCATCTCCACTGGCATCGTTACCGGCACCAGTGCGCCTACATCGGGTCGCATCTCCATGGGTGGCAAGTCCCCCTTAACTGGAGGGATCAAGGAGGCCAACTCCGGCGGTATGGCCGGCCAAAAGCTCGCCCGACTGGGCATCAAGGCTATCATCGTCGAAGGACAGCCAAAGGAAAAGGGCAAATTCTGGTTGCTCCAGGTAAACAAGGATGGGGCCAAGATTATGCCTGCCGATGAGTTTGCTGGCAGAGGACTTTATGAGACCTACCCCAAAATCTTTGCCAAGTTTGGCAAGGATGTAGGCGTCATTGGCATCGGCGTCGCCGGGGAGAAGCTGATGTCGATGGCCGGTATCTGTGTAAATGACCCGGAGAACAGGCCCAGCCGCTATGCCGGTCGTGGTGGGATGGGAGCCGTTATGGGCAGCAAAGGGCTCAAGGCTATCATCCTTGATGACACCGGCGGCCCGGGCGTAACCTTTGCCAATAAAGAGGTCTTTGAGGCTGGTCGTAAGAAGCTCGTTGCCGCCCTGCAGAAACACGATATTACCAAGCCCGGCGGGGCGCTTAATACCTACGGCACAGCCGTCTGTGTCGCTGTCATCAATGAGGCTGGTGCCTTACCCACCCGTAACTTCAGCTCAGGGCGGTTCGAAGGGGCGAGCAAGATTTCTGGCGAAACCATCAACGAGAACTGCAAGAAGCGGGGCGGCGTGGGCATGACCGGTCACAGCTGTTCCCCGGGCTGCATCATCAAGTGCTCCAATGTCTACCCCAAGCCCGATGGCACCGAGCTTGTCTCCTGCCAGGAGTATGAGTCGGTCTGGTCCCTCGGCGCCAACTGCGGCATTGACAGCCTGGAAGTTACCGGGGAGCTGATTCGCCTGTGCAATGACTATGGCGTGGACACCATCGAGGCCGGCGTGACCATCGGTGTGGCCATGGAGGCCGGACTGGCCAAGTTCGGTGACGGCAAGAAGGCCATCGAACTGATGCACGAAATCGGCAAGGGAACATCGCTCGGCCACATCCTGGGTGGCGGTGCCTCGCTTACGGCCGATACCTTCGGCGTCGTCCGCTGCCCGACAGCCAAACGTCAGGCTATGCCCGCCTATGAACCCAGGGCTATCAAGGGCATAGGTGTCATCTATGCCACCTCCCCCATGGGCGCCGACCACACCGCGGGCTACACTATCGCCCCCGAGATATTCAGTATAGGCGGCGAGGTGGACAAGTTCGTCATTGAGAAGGGAGACCTGGCACGCAACTTCCAGGATACCACCGCCTACTTCTTTGACAGCAGCGGTCACTGCCTGTTCATCTCTTTTGCCTGCCTGGATGACCTCTCCGGTCTCGAAGGCGTGGTGGAAGAGTGCAATGGGGTGCTGGGCACCAACTGGACAGTGGACGACATGATAAAGATGGGCAAGGAGATTGTCGATAAGGAGCGGGCCTTCAATGATGCGGCCGGCTTCACCAAATCTCACGACCGCCTGCCGGAATTCATGACGTATGAGAAGCTCCCGCCCCACAATGTGGTCTTCGATGTGCCAGACAAGGAACTGGACAAGGTTCACGGTCGCTAAAGGTTATTGAACCATTGATTCACGAGCCCCCTCCGCACGGAGGGGGCTTTCTTCATCTCGTTAAAATACGGTATAATTAAAATAGTGTAATTTGGTGTAATTTACGGATAAGGAACGAGCGATGAACAAGGTTGAAATAAGGCTTTTCGCGAACTTGCGCAAATTCCACCCCAGTTCCGGAGATAGCGACCCCTTTACCCTGGAGCTGGACAATAAGGCTAACCTTGGTGACCTGATAAACCAACTCAAAATCCCCCGCCAAGAAATCGGCGTGCTCATGATAAACGGGAGCTGGCAGAAGGAGAGCTACCTCCTCCAGGATGGGGACAGGATAGGTATATTCCCACTTATTGGTGGGGGATAGGGATGATCGAGGTGCACCTTTACGGCAAGCTCCGCCGCTTTTCCGATAATCAAGAGCCATCTCGTGATTCTATCGTTTATGTCCCAGTCAAAGATGGGGACTCAATTGAAAATATCGCCCAGCGCATTGGCATTCCGCTGGAAGAGCTGGGCAGCAATATCTTTCTAAACGGTGAGTACTCCGCATTGACCAGAAAAGTAAACGACGGAGACCGCCTAGGGATTTTCCCGGACAATATGCAGCTCCTTTACAAGTGGCATTTTCATAAAGCTTCATAGCGGATAAGGTGGCGTAAATTGTATCAGGCACCGCGTGGCACAACCGACATTCTGCCGGAGGAACAGGCTTACTGGCGTTACATCGAGCAAAAGGCAGCCCATATCTGCCAGCTCTACGGTTATGAGCGGATTGACTCCCCGGCGTTTGAGGATACCTCCCTTTTCACGCGCAGCGTGGGGCCGGGAACCGACATCGTGGAAAAGGAGATGTACTCCTTCGCCGATAAAGGCGGCAACCAGCTCACGCTGCGCCCGGAGGGCACGGCGCCGGTATGTCGCGCCTACCTGGAGCACGGATTTCACAGTCGACCGCAGCCGGTCAAGCTCTACTATCTGGCCCCCATCTTCCGCTATGAAAGGCCGCAGGCGGGAAGATACCGGCAGCACTACCAGTTTGGCTGCGAGGCCATCGGCGACGACGACCCGTCCATCGATGCGGAAAACATCGACCTTGCCTGGCAGTTCTTCCGGTCGCTCGGCCTGCAGCGCCTTACCCTGCAGTTGAACAGTATCGGCTGCAAGCAGTGCCGGCCGGGCTACCTCGGCATTTTGCATGAGTACTATGCCGGCCATGCGGCGGTGTTATGCAACGATTGCCAAAAAAGGTTAAGCCGCAACCTGCTCCGCCTGCTCGACTGCAAGCAGCCGTCCTGCCAGGGGGTGGCTGACTCGGCGCCGCGCAGCACCGACCACCTCTGCCCAAAGTGCCGGGAGCACTTCGACCGGCTTATGACTTACCTCAATCTGTTACAGATTCCGTTCACCCTGAGCCACCGCCTGGTTCGCGGGCTTGATTACTACACCAGAACCGTCTTTGAAATCCAGCCGGAAAATGGCGGGGCACAGAGCACCATCTGCGGCGGAGGGCGGTATGATGACCTGATTGAGGAACTGGGCGGTAAACCGACGCCCGCTATCGGCTTTGCCATCGGTATGGAACGGATAATACTCAATTTAAAGGCGCAGACCGTGCCCGTCCCATCCCTGCCCAGGCCACTGGTATTCATCGCCCACCAGGGCGAGGAAGGCAGGAACGAGACAGTCAGGCTGGCATCCCGGCTGAGGCAGGCGGACATCGGCGTCATCATGGCCACGGGCAACCGCAGCCTCAAGGCACAGCTCAGGCAGGCCAATAACCTCGGCGCGCAACATACCGTTATCATTGGCGAAGAAGAGTTGAAAAGCGGCACCGCCTCACTCCGTGATATGACCACCGCCGAACAGAAAACGGTTAAGATGAACGAATTGCCGGAACTATTAAAAGGTTGACGCAGTATAGGCACGAAGTACTAAAATACTATTGGTTTATGTAAAATTTTTACCGGAAAGTATTGACAAAATTATTTTTTACCTTTATATTAGGTATGATACTTGCAAAAAAGGAGGTGATGTAATGGCAGGACCCGCAAGGGAAGCGAGCGTTGAACTCGAAAGACGGACACAAAGAAATCTTTGTCTCCATAAAATAAAGAGAGTCATGGAGATATCTCTGTTTGTGGAGATATAGATATATCAAAAAAAGGAGTAAAATTTAAAGTCGATGAAAAAGAAAATAACTAAAATATGGGGTATAGGCCTCGTTGTCGTTCTGGCAGCCAGCCTCCTGCTATCGGCAGTCCCGGTTTCGGCGGGTACGCTTAGTTTTGGTTCCGAGACACTGCCGAGCACCACCAACAACATACTGGTGACAACGGCCGGCCTGGACATCGTTGACCTGGCAGTAGCCGGCGACGGGACGACAATGTACGCCGCGACTGCTGGTGTTGACAACAAGATTTACAAGTCCACCGACGGCGGCAGGACCTGGAGCGGACTGACCGCCCCGACCATAGCCGCGGTGAACCTGGTGGCCGTTGCCCCCGACGACCCAAGTATAGTCGCTATTTTTGGTGGTGTGTCAACCAACCTGGTGGCGTTTGTTTCCACCGACAGCGGCTCAAGCTGGAGCAGCCTGGGCACAGTCCAGGATGCCGCTGCCGCACCCGCGACACAAATCTGGGATATAGCTATCTCACCACCAGACGGCTCCAAACACTACATTGCCGCGGCCGGTACTGATGCCACCGGACCGGCATGGTACTACTTTGACCTGGGCGCAGCCGCCCCGGCCTGGAAGGATGCGGTTCTCGACTTCACCACCCCACTGGTGGTAGGGTCAATCGATGTGTTCCGCACGGTGGAGTTCTCACCCAATTTCTCTTCAGACCTGGTAGCGGTCGCCGTATCCGAGGAAACCGGCGCCCTCACTGTAGCTGGTGTAGCCCGCTTCCACATGCTCAGCTTCAACCAGAAGGCATGGGATGCGGTTGCCGGCTTCGGTACCTACCCGGTAACGCTGGAAACCGATCTTACGCCGGCGGGCGCGTATACTGTTCCTGATGCCCATATCTCGCTTGACCCGGGCTACCTGGCCGGTGATGACAGCTCACGCATCGCCTTCGTTGGACTTTCAGTCCTAGACGCTGGCGCAACGACTCCTGAAGTAGGTGGTATCTACCGCCTCAAGGACACCTCAGTCAAGCAAATCTACGATTCCAACGTGGGCATCAACAGCGTTGGCTGGGACGGCACCAACCTGGTGGCCGGTCCTACGGCGAGCAATCAAATCAAGCTCTCGGCCGATGCGCTGGCAACTTCGCCAACCATCAGCACGGCGACCAGCATGAAGCGACCGGGCGGCGCAACCCAAATGCTGGTTGCCTGGTCAGGCAGTGACGTTGTCTCCGGAGCCACCGGTGGCGCAAATGCCCCGGCTGCCTTTGCCGTCTCGGAGGACAACGGCAAGACCTTCACCGACGTCAGCCTCATTGATACCGTTGTTACTACAGTTTCGGACATCTGGGTTGATGCTGACGGCAGTAGAATCTTCATGGTGACCAGCGATGCTGCTGTCGGTGGTACGACCAGCCTCTGGCGCAAGGCTTCCACCTGGCAGAGGGTCTGGTGGATAGGCAACAACAATGGCTACATCGTCCGCGGTGCTCCAGATAGTGACACCGTCTACGTAGCGGACGTTGGTGCCATGACGTTGTACCTGAGCCAGTATGCTGGAGATACGAAATGGTTCACGCGTGCTTCCCGATATGCCATTGTGGACATGGCCGTAGAGAGCGACGACGTCGCCTACATTACCAATACCTCCGGAGTAAGCAAGACCACCAACTCTGGCTTTACGTGGGGTTCATTGAAGAGCGCTTCGCTGGCAGGTGGCACCGCTTATTCGGTAGTCAGCCTTGGCGAGGACAATCTGGTTGTCGGCAGCACTGGTGGCGCGGTCTCCTACTCCACGGACGGCAACAGCTCCTGGACCAAGATTTCGGAGCTTCTCAATGTTGCCGGCAATACTCAGGTGACCGCTAGTGGCCTATCCGACGGCGACTATATCTACGCCGCAGGTGCCATCGCCACCTCCAAAGTGGAGCGCTGGGAGATTGGCACGAGCACGAGCTGGAAAGACCTGGAAGTGGCTGGCACAGGTAACCTCCCCGCTGGTTATGGTGTCACCGGCATAGCGCTGGTGGATGGCACACTCTATGCGTGCAGCTCACTAATAGCACTTGGCGGTAACGGCGTTATCTACCGCAACCTCTCGCCAACCAATGCCAATCCTGCTACCACCCACTGGGCCACCCTGACGGATGCGACGGTTGACTTCGTCGCGGCGCCATCTGCGCTTAGGACAAGCGCTGGCAGTACGAAGCTGTGGGTGATTGACAGTGCTCCTGCAGCAGACAGGGTTCGCAGTTACACCGACACCCTGGCCACGACCGGGCCAACGCTAAGTGTACCTGCCGACGGAAAGCCCATCAGAGTGAACCCTGTAGCCGGCGGTGCTTACATCGTTACGTTCACCTGGGAGCGCCCGTCCACGGCAACCACTTACCAGCTGCAAGTGGCTACCGACACAGGTTTCAACGAGGTCTTCTGGGCTCCGGCTAATGTCGGTCCGACCGCCTCATCTATTGTCTCCATCACCAGCCTCGCTGTCGCTTTCAATCCGGGCGAGACCTACTACTGGAAAGTGAGAGTTGTGGCCGCTGACCCCATTGGCTTCAGCCCGTGGTCCTCGACCCGCACCTTCACCATCGAGGAGTTGCCAGAGGCACAGCCACCGGTAGTCATCCAGCAACCCCCGGCACCGGTAATCCAGGTACCACCGGCACCTTCCATCACGCTCCAGCCACCGGATATCATACTTCCGGCACCACCGCCTGCACCACCGGATATCATTATCCCGGCGGCACCGGCACCAGCACCACCGATACCAGCCTGGGCACTCTACGTCATCATCATCATCGGTGCGGTACTGGTAATCGCGCTCATCGTCCTCATCATGAGGACCAGACGAGCGGTCTAAGGTACGGTATCGGTAACACTCCGTAACTCCGAGAGCCCCCCATTCGGGGGGCTCTCTTTTTGCCCAAAGCTATTGACTTTGCCTTCTCTCCAGAGTAGAATTCGCCACATGGCAAAGTTAAAGTTGCTTTTATCACTTGCCTTGCTGGTATCCATGCCGATATTTAGCCTGGCACCAAGCACCTCTGTCTCTGCCGATGAAGTCAAATGGAGCCGGGTGAACACTCCGGCTGAAGGAAACGCCGGCAACTGGCTGCTGGCCAATGGTTCTGACGTTCAGCACCTGACGATGTCAGCCAATGGCACCCTCTATGCTTACGTACCAGGGCTTTCCTATACTCTTTATCGGTCCACAGATGGTGGTTACCGCTGGTCATATATCGGTGATGTCCAGGACAGCATTGTGGACATTGCCATCTCCCCGCAGGACGAAAACACCATTTACTACGCTACGACAGCCAACGTCCGCCGCTCCACCGATGGTGGTAAGAAATTTGTCCAGCTTGCCGCCAATCCGGGCGGGGCGGGAAGCAATAATATAGAGATTACTGATATCGCTGTCACCCATCCCAGCAGCAACATTATCGCCGTCGCCACCAGAGACACGGACAGCTCTGAATTCGGAGGCGTTTACATCCTGGATGAGGAACCGGTGATAACCAGCTGGGTCGATAGCAATATCGGCAGCTATGACGTTTACGCCTTGGCTTTCTCGCCAAGCTACGCAACCGACTGGCAGCTAGTGGCCGTGGTTACCGATGAGACTGATACCCTGGTGCGGTTTAAAATCGGTGATGCTGGCTGGGGTGCTACCTTCGGCAATGCCAAGCTCGACAAAGACAACTCGGGAACACCTGCTTCCGTGGCCGCTAACAACTCCGCTGCTATTGCTTTCCCCACAGAATATGAGGGCACATCTCCAGATACCGCCTTATTCGTCGCTATTGATACCGGCACCGGTGCCGGCGATGCCTACAAAATTGTCACCGGGGAGTCGCCGGGAAGTTCCAGCGCCACCGACCTCAATGTGGGCTCTGCTTATAGTATTAGCAACATCGATATTACCGGCCTGGCAGCGGCCAGCGCTGATAATGCTATATACCTGCTGGCTGGAGCCGCCAATAGTGCTCAGACCTATTACAGCGAGGACGATGGGCGCAACTGGACTAAAAGCCGAAAAGAGCCTACCGGCGGTTCCAATACCTATGTACTCATGAACACCGACTCTAATAGTGATTACAAAGCATATGCGGCGACCAGCGGCAGTGACAGCGCCTTCTCGTTGAGCGACGATGGAGGAATTATTTGGAATCAGGTTGGTTTGATTGATAACTATATTTCCGACATCACAGATTTCGCGCCTTCACCTGATTATAATCAAGATAACACGCTTTTTCTGCTGACTTTCGGGGGTAATTACTGCTTTTGGCGAAGTACTGACGACGGGCAGAAATGGGAAAGGCTGTTGTCCAGCAGTCTGGATGGTGTTGATACCATCGACCTGATTGAGCCTTCCCCAAAATACGGAAATGACAGCCAGGTTCTGTTCCTGGCCGGAAATAGCAACGGTCAGTCGGTACTGTGGAAATCAGTTGATAACGGGCAGCGGTATGCAAAGCACCTCGCCATTGACCCTGATTCCGGCATCTCGTTGCCAGTTCACGCCTGGACCGTGGTTGATGATGACACTCTGTTCATTGGCAGTTACGTCGGCAGTAATGCTTATGTCTACCGCACGACAAATGGCGGCTATACCTACCAAAGCGGAACCATTGCGGGCAGCCAGACGATAAACTCCATTATGCTATCACCCGACTTTGACCACGATGCAACGATACTCATTGGCAACAGTAATGGCTGGGTCTATCTTTCTAACAATAATGGGGAAAAATTCGAACCGTT
>Ga0180009_10000906_pt1 | contig 37872 bp, 30 predicted proteins | sample OS_PC_MetaG_FD_123537 | JGI IMG/M metagenome (GOLD analysis project Ga0180009, IMG submission 123537) | Groundwater microbial communities from the Aspo Hard Rock Laboratory (HRL) deep subsurface site, Sweden - OS_PC_MetaG | ecosystem: Environmental > Aquatic > Deep subsurface > Groundwater... | reverse complement strand
CCGCGACGGACTTTCACTTGGTGAAGCTGCCGGAACGTTAATCATGGAAAAAACCGACTCACCGAATAACGGCGACATTCTGTTTGCGGGTGGCGCTACAGCCAACGATGCCAACCATATTTCAGGGCCATCCCGAACAGGAGAAGGTTCGGTTATCGCTATCAGAAGTGCGCTTGTCGAAGCCGGAATTCAGGCTGATGACATTGATCACATCAACGCCCATGGCACAGCCACCCGATATAACGACGACATGGAAAGCATCGCCATACACCGCACCGAAATGGAAGCTGCCCCTGTGAACAGTTACAAGGGGAGCTGGGGTCATACCTTGGGAGCTGCCGGCGTTATTGAGACCGCGGCACTGATTGAATCGATGAGAAAGGGTATTATCTGGCCAACGGCCGGTCTGAGAACCGCAGGCACGATCCAACCACTTAAAGTTTCCAATAATCCGGAAACGAAAACCTTATCTAACTGTATGAAATTAGCCTCCGGATTCGGAGGATGTAACGCTGCCCTGGTTCTTCAAAAAAAACAATGAACATGAATCCTGTGATCACCGATTTCTGCCATATCAAAAACAACCAGGTCTTCCACCACGGCAACCTCGTTTTTGCTGCCGAATCAGGCGATAACAGCCGCGATTTTATTAAAGCAGCTTTTAGAAATACCGATGCCAAATATCCGAAATTCTTCAAAATGGATGATTATAGCAAGCTCGGACTTTTGGCTGTAGAAATTTTAATGAAATCGAAACCGCTTACCGAAGAACAAACTAAAACAACAGGAATCGTGCTGTCGAACAGCCAGGCCACCCTTGTAACCGACCAACAGTTTCAGGAGACCATTCATTATGATGTCGACTTTTTTCCCAGTCCGGCAGTATTTGTTTACACCCTACCAAATATCATGGCAGGAGAAATCGCCATCAGACATCGTCTTTACGGGGAAAATGCTTTCTTTGTATCTTCGTCGTTTGATTTTGAATGGCACGAATTTTATGTCAATGAATTGTTTAACAGTCGAAAAATAGAATCCTGCCTGAGTGGTTGGGTCGATGTGGAAAATAACCGGATGGAAGCGTTTGTTTATCTGGTTCAGAACACAGAAAACTCAATAAAGCATGGCCGACCACATCTGGTAGCTGAGTTAAAGAAAATGTATAACCACCAATAAAAAAGTTTATGGAAGCCTTGATTAAACAACTGAAAGAACAGATAATCAAACAACTAAATCTGGAAGACGTAACCCCAGACGACATTAACGAAGACGATTCACTGTTTGGTGACGGATTGGGTTTGGATTCGATTGATGCGCTGGAGCTCATCGTCCTGTTAGAGAAAGAGTACGGAATTAAAATTGAAAACCCGAAAGACGGACAGAAAATTTTCTTTTCGGTCAGGTCGATGGCAGAATACATCCACGAGCGCCAGAAATAATTCAATCGTACCATAAATGAAGGAAAGCGTTGTTGTAACCGGAATGGGAATCGTTTCTTCGATAGGGCTTAACCTGGAAGAAACGCTGCAATCGTTAATGGCAGGCCGGACCGGGATAGGAAAAATAACCATTCTTGACACCATCCACCGCGATGAGTTTGTGTTGGGCGAGATAAAACTAACCCTTCAGGATCTCAAGGAGCAATTGGGAGTGAACCCCTTGTTACCTTGGACACGCACCGCCTTGCTGGGTGTTTGGGCGGCCCGCGAAGCCTATAAGTCAGCCGGATTATCGGTGGACTCCGGAAAGCGCATCGGGATTATTTCAGCCTCCACCGTTGGCGGAATGGACCGCAGTGAATTGTATTACAAAGACTTCCTTACCGAAGCGCTACACAGCAACCACATCGACACACACCATGCCGGCAACTCCACCGAAATGATAGCAGACGATCTGAAAATCAAGGATTATCTGACTACCATCAGCACCGCGTGCTCATCTTCGTTAAACAGCATCATGCTTGGAGCCAGGTTGTTGCAACACAACCTATTGGATGCAGTGCTAGTAGGAGGCACCGATGCCTTGAGCATTTTTACGCTCAACGGTTTCAATACACTCATGATTCTCGACCGTGAACATTGTCGGCCTTTTGATGCTTCTCGCCGCGGACTAAATTTGGGCGAAGGAGCTGGTTTTCTGGTGCTTGAAAAAGCATCTGATGCCAAAAACAAAAATATTATGGCTCAGGTGTCAGGTTTCGCCAATGCAAATGATGCCTTTCATCAAACAGCCTCTTCCGACAACGGAGAAGGGCCGTATCTGGCCATGAAACGAGCCATCGACAAAGCCGGACTTCACACCGACGATATTGATTACATCAACGTGCACGGAACCGGAACGGATAACAACGACCTCACCGAAGGAATAGCCATGATCAGACTTTTTGGTGAAAAATTGCCACCGTTCAGCTCTACCAAAGCCTTTACCGGACATACCCTGGGCGCGGCGGGAGTAATCGAGTCAATTATCGCCATCTTAAGCATGAACAACAGCAAAATTTTTCCGAACATTAATTTCAGAAATACAATTGAGGAAACAGGACTCATCCCCGTAGACAAGCTCACCGAACACAACATGAACCATGTGCTTACCAACAGTTTCGGTTTTGGAGGAAATGATTCCTCTGTCGTATTTTCAAACGGAAACCTTAACCAACAAATCCGATGATGCATTTTCCCATCTACATAAACGGCAGCGGGACGGTTTCACCTCAACCGACACTAGAAGGACAGGGATTTGACCTACAACCTGCTCAATATCAAGAAAAATATCTGAAAATAACCCCTCCCGACTACAAAAAGTTCATCGATGTCAAGTTGCTACGTCGTATGAGCAAAATTGTTAAAATGGGAATAGTTAGTGCACGGTTGGCCATGGAGGAAGCCGGGGTTACACAAACAGATGCCATAATTACAGGAACGGGCATGGGATGTCAGATCGACACGGAGAAATTCCTTAACTCCATGCTTGAAAACAACGAAACCCTGCTTACCCCGACGTCATTTATCCAATCGACACACAACACCATTGGGGCTCAAATTGCGCTGATGTTAGAGAACAAAAACTACAACATGGCTTACGTTCACCGCACTTTCTCTTTTGAAAGCACCCTGCTCGATGCCATGATGCAGCTCTCCGACAAGGAGGCCGATACGATTTTAGTTGGTGGAATTGACGAAATTACCGAAGAAAGCTGGCTGATAAAAACACAAATTGGTTATTACAAAAAAGAAAACGTCGACAACCTCAACCTCTACGATGACACCCAAACCGGAGCACTTTCGGGTGAGGGCAGTGCGTTTTTCGTCGTTTCGGCAACACCAGGCGCACATACCCAGGCGGTTATTAAAGGCGTTAGCACCATGTATAAACCGGAGTCGACAGAAGAAACTGAACGATTTGTAGAAAAGTTTTTGAATAACGCCCAAATGACCCCACAGGACATTGATCTGGTGCTGACCGGACATAACGGCGATCAGTTTTTCGACCAACTTTACGACCAAATTACCAAAGGCGTTTTGAAAAATGTTCCTTCAGGGCGTTATAAACACCTTTGTGGCGAATACGACACAGCAAGCAGTTACGCCCTGTGGCTCGCCGTGCAGATGCTCCGAAATCAACTTGTGCCAAACGCTATCAGCTCACACGATTTTTGTGCTAAACCGTTAAAAAATATCCTGATATACAACCATTTCAGAAATATCAACCACAGTTTGATCCTCGTTTCCCAACCATGATGAAAACAGATCAATATTACAGCACACTTTCATTTGAAGTGAACGACAAGGAGCTAAAGGCGTCTGTAGTCATCAACCGGGAACATCCAATTCATAACGGGCATTTTCCGGAACAGCCAGTTGTGCCGGGCGTCATGCAACTTCAGATCGTAAAAGAACTACTCGAAAGCATGGTGCAAAGCCCCCTGGTTATGAGAAACATGCCACAGACCAAGTTCCTTAACATGATCATTCCTGACGAGGAGCCGATAAACATCCATCTCCAATACAAGACTACTGAAGAAGGTTCCTTTGGCGTCGATGCAAGCCTTAGCAAACACGGTCAGACCACCACAAAAATAAAGGCACTCTACCAATTGAAAAACGAATCATTCAATCAAAAAAGTGCCTGATATGAAAGCTGATACCTATGGAGTATCAGTACAAAACCAAACTAAAAGGCTTTTTTGTCCAGCAAATATTTGGCGAAATACTTGGCTGCTTTGGCATAGCTTTCACCAACACGACTTCCTGCATCATACATGGCTGTGCCTGGTGATTTTAAAATAGTAAACTCAGCTACTACATTCGAAGGATTAGCGGTTTCAACAAAGGTGACTACCATGTCAGCTGAAGCTCGTTTACTGGCTACACCAACATTAAACCCTGGTTCAATAAACGTGGTATTGACAATCATGGTGTATTTGGTTTTTTCGGAATTTTCGAGCAGCACGACCTCCTTTTTTCTCAGGACATCTTCAAACAACTCGATAAATTTTGGCTGGTAATAGCTTGTGCGGTCGGCCTTCCAGGCATCTAGCCATTTTTGTCCTTTACCGGGCTCATCCTTTTCGGCTTCAGCCATTTTTTTGTCGATGTACTCCTGCTCAGTACCTGGACCAATTTTTAAATCCTTGTCGTAGGTAAATTGCACCCCAATTTCATCCTGACCTTTCAAAAAAGCCAGATCACCTTTTACCTGTTTAATTTTCTGAGCTTGCAGGTTTAAGGCAAAGACAATGGAAATCAATACAATAAAATACTTTTTCATATAATAAACTTTTATAGGTTAGTGGGTATAAAGGTAACTATTTGAGCTTATCGACAAAGAAATTTTAATCAAAAGTTAAAGGTCGATGTAAATCACTTACAACAAATAGATTACAACACAATAGCCAATAAAGAAGCCTTGCCAGAAAGGATACCCGAAACGTTACACTTCCATTTTAGTTGGTTTTACTAACTTTGTCCACCATAAACTAAAATTTATTGTTGTGAAACAAGATACTTTTTATTACAGCCCACGCCTCTATAACTCCATCGAAATCTGGAAAGACGTTACACCGGAGGAATGGCAAAACCCCAAATGGCAGGACCGTCACGCCATCAAGGATGTAAAAACACTGGCTAAGATTATCAAGCTCAACAATTACCAGAAACAGGAAATCCAGCGCACACTCACCACCATGAGAGCAGAGGGAAAAGAACCCATGCGCATCACCCCCTACTACGCCACCCTGATGCAGGAAGATGTTTTTAACCCAAAAATGATGGAGGGCGAAAAAAGTCATATCAGACTTGATCCCATATTTTGGCAAAGTGTCCCGACACCGGCTCATTTGATGTTCAGCGATGCAGGAAAAGAAGGCGCGATGAACGAAGGAAGCCGAAGCTATGGCGCTGTTTACCAAAGATATCCGAACAGAGTAGCATTTTTTGTCAGCGAAAACACCGCTTGCGCCACCTTTTGCAGCCATTGTCAGCGTACCAAATCACTCGACACCACAGCCTATATTAGTCGCCAGGACATACAAAAAGGGCTTTTTTATATCGCTCACAACCCCAACATCGACGAAGTACTGGTTACCGGGGGCGATGCTTTGCGTATTGGAGCACGAAAACTGGGCTATATTCTGGAAGAACTCAGTCGCATTCCTCATTTGAGGTCCATCAGGATAGCCACGCGCGTACCTGTGGTCATGCCTATGGGAGTTACCGAAGAGTTGCTCGACACCATCGACCGATCAGCCAACAAATTCAACAAAGGGCCAGAGAAATACGTGTACTTCATGACCCATGTAAATCATTATCAAGAAATTACAACCGATTTTCATGAAGCCGTCAAACGCATCCGAAAGCATGGCTATTCGGTTCGCAACCAAACTGTGTTGCTAAAACATGTAAACGCCTATTTCAAAACCCTGTCCAATACTTTTCGCCGTATGTTCTGGGTCGGAGTTGAACCCTACTATTTGCTTCAATGTCATAAAGAAAAAGGCTTGATGCATTTTATCACTCCGATCCAAATTGGGAAAATTTACATAAAAAACCTTCAAGGGTGGATTTCCGGTATCAACAAGCCTATATTCGCCGCCAATGTAGAAGGAGGTGGTGGAAAAGTGTTGCTGATGCCGACAGGACACGATACCATTAACGCAGGGATGAATATCGAAGACAACATCTACGACGGGTCGGCTACTGTGAATACGTGGGATGGACGCATCATGCCCGACTACGAGGCATTAGGGCGTGCCTCACGCGAGGAATACAACGAAGCCATTAAGGTTATGGATGCTTTTATTGGTCGTCCGGGTTGTTTTTATCCTTGCCTGAATATTGTAGATGAAGAGGGAGAATACATTGAAACCACCAACAGGGGCTGGGGACTGATGCCATCGCTAAACAACAGCCGCAAGGCCGAATTGCTTGAATACGAAATTCAGGATAATAACATGCCGGTTACCAATCCGGCTACCATCGAATCGGAACTTGATGTGCAATTCCTGAAATCCAAGTACGCAAGTGACAGCAAAGCCCAAAGCCGATTCAGCATAAAAAAACTCTAACAATAGCTTAACCTAAAAGGAGATGTGCACTACCGATAACCTCAACCCGGATGTCACCCTACGCGACTTCAGCCGCGAATGGATACTATCGGCCAGCCGAAGCAGTGGCCCAGGAGGCCAAAATGTAAACAAGGTAAGTTCAAAAATGGAACTGAGATTTGATGTGATGTCATCGAACTTGCTGTCGGAAACAGAGAAAACCTTGATTATGAAACTACTCGCTCATCAGATCAACAACGAAGGCTTTCTCATACTAACCTGTCAAACCACACGATCGCAGTTGGAGAACAAAAACAAAGTCATTGAAAAGTTCTATCAACTGCTCAAAAAAGCACTGAAACCGACCAAAAAGAGAGTCCCCACCAAACCGGGGAAAGCCAGTCAGGAGAAAAAGTTACGCGAAAAGAAATTGATCGCGGAGAAAAAAGAAAGACGCAAAAAACCAGAGGACGATTAAAACAGTTGGTTCTGAAAGGATAAAAAGCAAGGTCGTTTATGTATCTGTATTTTCCCAGTATCTGCATTGTATTAATCTGTATATTTGTCGTAGGGTATATTTATCATCTTAGTTTTGAATACAATAAGAGATATCAACTCATCCTGATCTAGAATAAAAGTTAAGCCGATGTCGATGAAACCTTTGTTATGGATGTTATTATTTCTGACCAACTCAGTCTCAGCTTTTGTTCAAGTACCGGTAACCGATACCATTGTTCCTCCACCTGAATTTCCGGAAATCATAACAGGCTCTCAATATCCATGTGAAGGAGAATTATCGTACTACACCTGCGATATCCCGATTGGTTGTCAGGCTAACTGGTTCATCAACAGCATCCCACAATCCGGCCAAGCCGACACACTGGAAGTCGTCTGGTGGCAACCTGGCTCTTTTGAAATTAGCATGCAACTCAGCTGCGACACGTTACTCCTTCAGCCCTTAACCCTACAAGTTACTGTTGGCCCTCTACCCAATCCTCCAACGGCAATTTCAGGAGAAGATAGCACTTGTTTATCCTCCACCCATACTTACTCAACCCAGGTGAATGAAAACGAAACATGTCAGTGGAAGGTTAACGGGATCATCCAGCCGACTGATTCCACTTTTTTGTCCTGCACATGGACCAATTCGGGGATTCAGGAAATAGAAGTCAGGGCGATAAACGAATGTGGCCCGGGGAATCCGGTCTTTTTGTATGTACAAGTTGATGAATGGCCGGTGGTTTTTCTCGGAAACGACACCACACTTTTCGATGGAGAAACACTTGTTTTGGACGCAGGAAATCAGGGAGCGGGGTATTTATGGTCGACAGGAGAAACCACTCAAACTATCCTTGTCACAAACAGCGGTAATTACTGGGTCAATGTAACCAACGGATGTGGAGAAACCACCGACACCATCAGGGTTGAAGTGATTACCGGCATGAATCAAAACATCGCACACCCTGAACTGGAAGTCACTTTATCGGGCGACTACCTTACCGCCCATGTGAAGCGACAAACCATGTTAACTCTGGAGGTATGGGATATTCAAGGGCGACTGATCAGTGAGTTTAACCCATCAGAAAAGTATTATATTCCACAAAAAGGAATATTGATTATCAGGGTAACGACAAGAGAGGGAATGGCCTTTAACAGGAAGGTGATTAAAAAATCGGGGAGCAACTACTAGTCAGATTTTATTGAACATTAAAAACAGCAGGTGATTTCACAAAAAGAATCCTGTCCTTCCAATACATATCAAAACTGGAGTTGTTTCCATCGATACTGACACCACCTGAAACACAGTGTATTACTTTGATTTCATGGTCATTTACAGACAAGATAATGCCAGCGTGTTGTGTTCTGTAATCGGTTTCATTTCCAGAGCCAAAAAATATTAAATCACCTATTTGAGCCTCCGTCAGGGGTTTGTTCAGCCCACTGATCTGACTTTGCTTGTGTGCATTATGAGGCAACTCAATGCCTATGTGTCCGAAAGCATATTTTGTAAAACCAGAGCAGTCGAATCCTGTTTCCGGTTTTTCGCCGGCATACTTATACTTAGTTCCCTCAAGTGATTGAGCAAACTGTATCAATTCAACCCTTAACGAATCAGATTTTGATTGAAAGAGGATCGGCAAAGAAGAATCAACTCCTTTACTCAGACTTGGGAAGTACTGAAAATACATTTCAAGGGTATCTCCATAGGTAATGGTATAAAGCTGCACTGCTCTTTTATTCGCGGGCGAAATCCGAGCAGTGTCATGATTGGCTACGACATACACTTTCAACGTATTACGAATTTTCGCCTTATATCCGTCAAAAGCTTCAGGTAACTTCTCCGCGTAGCGCACTGCCAGAGTCAGGTGCTTGTAGGCACTTCTCCCTTGCAGGGAATCTGATTTATATTTCTGCAAATTTACCTTGGAGATATAGTACACAGGCACATCCAATTGAGGATATTTACGCTGATAACGTTCCGCCTTTTTAAGACATTTTTCATGGTGACCCGTTTCAAACAACCGGGAAAGTTTGTCCTCTATCCTACCGATATTTTGAGCAAACACGGTATCCAGGGACATCACTAAAAGGAGAAGTAGAAGATATGAGTAACGCATGGATTACAAAACGATAAACGGAATATTTTATTTGACAAACAAGTGAAAGGTGTTTACTGAATCAATTCCGGTATTGCATTAAAAAAGGTGGTGTAATCACTGCTGGTAAAATATCTTGAATCGCCGTTTCCGACATCTTCGCTAAAAGCCTTATAAATGCTGTTAAAAGTAGCTTGTGGCATCCGATAACTGCTACTAATCTCAGTAATCGACGTCAACAAATCGGCCTCACCGTAATATTTTCCAAATTGCATGAAGCCATAATGAGAGGATGAACTCGATGGAACGAAATATAAAAAAGTTCCTTTGTATTCGGTGTTGTTTGAGATGTATTCACCTTTAAGCTTGTCCTTCAAAGCGTAAGTGATTTTTTTTTGAGGAAAAAGCATCTTCATATTTTGCGAAGGTTTAATCCTGATTTCCAGTCCGGTAGGAGAATCGAGGTTGGATGTCGGTTTGTTGCCTACACCTGCATTTCTCAGTTTCTGTTCTACATCGGAGTCATTAACTAAATCATAATCAATTGTTTTAGTGATCAAACCTGTTTCAATGTATGGATTATAATAATGTTCTGAGAAAGAAGTATTCATTTCGATATCACAGTGCAAGGTATTGTAATAGTAGTAATAATAGAGTGTTTTGTCGAATTGGAGATATTGTTCGCCTGAAGTCCACATGAGTTCATCACCAAACCCACCCAAAAACACGTTGGAATAATGTATTCCCTTTTTGAAGTGTGTCTCGCGCTTATCACCATAATCAGGTTTTATTTTCATGTGAATGACACCATCACCGTGGTTGGCATCCCAACCCGTGAAGCTGATGGTTTCTTTCTTTAATTTTTTAGCGACCTCCACACTGGGGATCGTATAAATGATGTACTCGTTACCATAAAAAATGAGCACGGCTTTTTCGGAAGAACTGGAAGTGAGACTATTTCGATAAGTCACGAGGTAAGGACGCCCTTCTTCGAGCTGATTAAAAACATCCATCTGTCTGTCAAACTCGGGACTAAGTGCAGCGGCGATATTATTTTTCTTGTTCTGAAGTTGCTGGGCAGCCATTTTTCTTTCCAGTTCCTGTTTTTGCCGTTCCAATTCCTCCTGCCTTGCTCTTTCTTTTTGTTGTCGCTCCGCTGCTAAGGCTTTTTCATATTCATCATCTACCGTGATGATTACTGATGAAAGCTTTTTAAGTATATCCGCTTTTGGATTGAAAGCGTAGCACTTATCGAGTGTTTTCTTTGCCATGATCCAATCCTTTTTACCGGCGTAGCATTGGGCACGCAAGGCTTCGATGGTGGCATTGCTTCCGCCTCCGGCTTCAACGGATTTTTCAAGCTGGGTCAGGGCTTCATCGTAGTTTGACGACTCAAATAGTTCTTCGGCTGCATAATAATACGCGATGGATTTGGCCTGATTGTTCTGCCCCCAAGCTGAAAGGGCAGTCATGACAATCAAAGTAGCCGTAAATAATATATATCTCATATTCAATCTAGTATCTATAAAAATTTTTGGTGATTTTGTATCCTTGCGATTGATATTGCGCCTTCATTTCATCCACTTTGTCGTGAACACGACCCCCGCATTTTTTATCTTTTGCTTTAATATCTCTTTTTATGGCATCAACATCCGTATCTCCACCGTCATTTTTCAATATCAATAATCCATTCCAGTATTCATATCTACCTGTAATTGATGCTGTTTTTATGGGGTCGATCAGCCAATTGCCCTTGGAATCCAAATAACCTTCCTCATAGAGGTCAATATTTACGCTACCATCCTTATCGCAAGAAACCTCAATTTCCCGACTGGAAATATATTTAATCACTTTGGCAATACCCTCTTTGGGCTTAAAATCAAGTATTCGGTACTCAACAAATGGAAAGATAGTTTTCCCGGTTTTTGGGTTCACCACGCCGTACTTACCATTTTCTTGCTTTATCTCAAAATTAGTGTTGTCGGTTTCGGTGGAGGTTACCCCCGTCCAAGGGTCATCTGCATTTTTTTCAGATTCCACCTCTTCCCACGAGTTACTACCCGGGTCGCTATTTTCCTGGTTTTCTGCCCCTTCAAAATCACTTCCCTGATTGGCTTGAACTTCATCCAGACTTTCCCACATGCTTTCACTTGGTTCAGGTGATTCGGTTTGGGCTTCATTTTCCTTTTTTTCACGTTTGTTATAGGCTTCGGCAATGGCATCTATTTCACGGGCGGGCACCTCTAACTTGGTGACTTCCAAGCCATAGAATGTCATTTGATTGGCATATTTAAAGGTGTTAAACGCTGTTTTATTCGACTTGGTTGAGCAATCGTTCCATTGAATAAAGCTGAGCCAATCCGTCGGACTTCCCGGCACAATGTCATCACCCGTGGCACCTTCTGCTGTGATCAGAAAATGCGCCCTTGAGTTGATTTCACGATAGCCGGATGCCCCTTCGTTGGCACCCCATGAAGCATTTTTGGTTACTTGCATATTGTTGATAAACTTTTTGCCGCATACATCCAGGTCTTTCACCGACACATATTGTGGGTCTAGCTGTGTGGAAACAAAATACTTGAGTTCAACCGTACCGGGTCGGAGGCTTTGGTATCTTTTTAGCAAGTCGGGATACTTGGCTAAGGTGGTTTCGTCGAGACGGGTATAATCGCTGGCCATTACCGAACTACCACGTTTCCACCGAAAAAGGTACTTTTCCACGGGTTCGCCCAACAAAGTCCACAACTCAATGTTTATGTGAATTTCCTTTACCATCCCCGTGCGGTCGAGTACGCTAATGCTGAATTCACTCGCATCCAAACGACCGCTGATGAACCTGCCGTCTTTTTTGGCCACCGTTTTGGAGAAGTCGGACTGGGACGATGCAGTGAACACGATAATTAATACATTCAGCAGAATTAATTGTAATCGTATCATTGATTTAGAACAGATAAAAACATTTGTTGACCAGCTTTCCAATGCTATTGCTTCACGTAAACAGTCTCATTATGATACTGAAATGAAGAAACAGGGTAATCGAGAGGATAATCAATTTCAATGTTTGGGAAACCATAATGCCAGAAACCAGATTCAGCATAATAATACTTATTTTCCTGTCTAAGAATCCACCAATTTCCATAGAATTTCTTGCCATCTGGCCATGAAGGATCATTATAGACTGTGTATTCGGAAGTGCCATCTTCCAACAGTTCACAATATAATACCGAGTTAGGACCATTACCCTGATAATTTTCAACTTGATAATTACCAAGAGCAGATTCTTTGTAAATGGAACTGGAATCAACTTCTATTTTTAGTTTTGCAGAAACATTCAACCTTTCCTCACTAAAATCAGGATTCTTGTAAACGATATCAAAAGTAAAATCCTGATCAGCATCGGCGTTTGTGCTAAAAGTGACTTTCACGGTGCCTGCATGTGAAAAGTTGCTCATGGTTACATTGGAATTCGAGATGTTGTCTATCGAAATATATTCCGGCGTAACGGCCAAACGATTGACATTGGCAACATACCCGTTTTTGTCGTCCAGATTTTCCACCGTACCATTCAATCCCGGAACCAAGCTCGAAACCTGATTCCAATATCCGGTAAACGTATTGATATTGGCCACCAATTCGATGGTGACATTGGAACTTTGTTGGTCATTTTTATAAAGCGTTCGATAGGTGGCATCAATACCCAATTGGTAGGGAATATCGTTTTCGAACTCAACAATGGTGTTGCGCAACTCGTTGTTCAGATCAAACTCAAAGGGCTTGTAACTGCGTGTGAGCATAGTTTCTGTTTGATTGAACACCAACACAAATTCGGTGGCCAGAGCCAGGGTAGCTGCACCAATCAAAAAGGGATTTCCCGAATACAAGGTTCCGTTAAAAATGCCAATGGTGGCACCGGTGGCAATCACCAAACCCGTAAAATAACGCATGTCGTCAGTTAATTGCTGATCCCACGCAACAAAGGCGCGCGAGGTATTCAAGCTATCGTTGAATTGTTGCAGTTGAATGTGTTCGAAATTAAAAAACCCGGGATTGGCTTTGATAAACTGCGCCACCTCTTGTTTTTGATCGGACGTTGCCGAGGCAAACGACTGTTCGAAAGCGAGTTGTTGGTTTTGAAGTACCTGCATGTGTTCGGCAGGAATTTGGAGCTCACCCTGCTGAATCATCTGTTCCAACTCATTGATTATGCCTTCCACGTTTTGTTTATACGTATTGATCAATTCATCCGGATTGGCAATGGGCTCCAACTCATTCACCAAAAAATCAAAGGAATAGGTAACCTCATCCACCACCAAATCGAGCACCTGAGCACCGGCGACAAAGGGCATTGTAAACACCAGCTGATTGGAAGCAATACGGGTAAGGGTTACTTCCTTGCCGCCGATGGCAGCCACATAAGTTTCCTGCGGAAAACTATAGTCGATGGCCGTAATGGTGACCTGTTCAAAAGGAGAGGCTTCCGTTTTATCCTGATAAAGACTCAGTGATTGGGTGGGGTCTTCATCTCCTCCAAAAACATCCTCCACTGCGCTACATCCAGAAACCAATACCAAAGACAATAAAAATGCAAAAACAACAACCGGCTCCGGCCACAAAGTGAGTTTTTTCATATCAAATTTTATTTATAACAATCTGTTTATTAACTATATAAAGATTTTTTGCAAATTTATATAGAATTATTCTAAATAAAAGTTGGGTTTCCAATAAGTTTGGTTGATATATATCATATTTCCTGATGACTATATTAGCATTAGCAACCAATATAAAAAGCACTCAGGCAATAAATGCTCAGTCAACAATAAAAGCAAAAAAAGCTGAGCAATAATGCATCAGCTTTTTCATCAATATTCCAAAAAAAATCGGTTAGCTAAAATTCTTCGAGTTTAAGTTCTGCTCCAATCGATTGTAAGTAATCGAACAAGATCAGACTTTTTTTCATGCGGGCTATGGTATGGAATTCGGGCATTTGCTTGTAGTATTTGGCAGCCATGGGGTAATTACCAACCAGCTCGTAGCAAATACCCAGGCAAAAGGCGGCTTCTTTGGAAGGCTCATTTTCGTAGATGCGCTTATACAGATTGCCCAAATCGGCGATTCGTCGGCCTTTCAATAAATCTCCAGCACTTTTGAGCTCCTCTTTTAGTCCTTTGTCAGACACTTTTACTTTCTCCAGCGAAAATTTGGCCGTTTCATAATCAGCAAATAAAAACAATTTTCTAAAGTCATATTCGAGAGCCTTCTGGCATTCAGCCAGAAGCTTTTCCATCGACTTAAGCTTTGTGTTTTTCTTTCTTTCCGATATCTCATGAAAACGCAACGTATCTGAAACTAAAGTACCATCCGCGTATTTATATTGCAATATAACCTCAGCGCTTACCCGGTTTTTCGGACGAACTTCAAAATAGGGTATAGGGTTTGAAATAGCCGTGTTGGTTTCATAAAATCGAAAAACTTCCGCATCGCTTTCTTTTTCAATGTTATAGCTTCCGCTTACAACAACATTAGCCTTGTCAGGTGAAGTAGCTTGCCAAAACAAAGGCATTTGCGACCATGCGTTAACATTCCCGGCCTTTTCATTTCCGTCACCTGCCAGCGGAAGACAGGCTTTTTCGATAGATTTTTCTAAAAACGAATTGACATCTATCGGGTTTTCAGCACCGACATTTTTCAGGGGATGGACGAAAACCCCTCCCGCCTTGAGGTTAATCTCCTTTTCGAGGAAAAAAGTGTAGAACACATCGCTTTGTCCCACTAAGGCATGGCCCATACATAACAAAAACAGAGCGGCGACTATCTCTTTGGCTTTAAAATACATAGCAAATAATTTTTAAAATCAGATTAGTAAACATAGATCAGTTTCCAACGTGAAGCCGCATTTCTGTCATCGACCATTGAAAAATCGCCTTGCTCGTCGATCTTCAAAAAACCGTGGTTCACCATGCTTTGAAACAAGACTTTGTCGTTGTCTACCAGAACATTCCACCAGGTTGAATTTTCCACTGTAATAAACTTTGTCCGCGAAAAAAAGACATCCTTCTCATCGCAGTTATTCTCCAGCACCCAGTCGTATTGATCACCACCTGCGTCCTTTTTTAACTCATGTACTACCAGGTAACGGCCGATGTTAGGTAAAACGAGGTTGGCCGGATTGTCAATGGTAAAATAGCACAAGGGCATTTCATCGTCCACCTTGTATTTAACAGGAGATTGCGTCATAACAAAGCCTGATTCTTCGTTCAATACGATGAAAGTTTTAATCTTCTTTTGAATTACCTGATCTCTTGAAGTAACCACTGACGACAACTGAGCTTCGGCTACCAACGAAATCATCAGCGAAAACAGCAAGACTATCAGCACTTTTGCTTTATTCATAAATTTTACGATTTACAGATAATAAGACGTGAAAATGGCATGCACACTTATGACCGAGCACATGCCATTTCATTCGTGTCAATAAACTAATATTTAAAAGTACGTTTGGCCGTGTAAGGACCGATTTTCATTTCAGTCCAGTTGCCCTGCTCATCATAGGTAAATACACCTTCCCATATCTGGGTTGCCCCTAAGTCGAAGGTGTCGCTACTGACTTTTGCACGGGGAACTCCTCCCTGGGCATAACTTTCGGTAAACCACTCCTTGATGTTCATCTTCTGCTGAACACTAACTTTTCCTTTCATCTCGAAGGTGTACTGTATTTTTACAGGATTACCATGTTCATCTGATTCAAGCACAGTAATATCGCGTAACATACGGGTAGCCGAAATATTTTGTACTTTTGCATTTATCTGCGACCAGCTGCTGCCGAAGTCAGTAGATACATCGCCCTCCCATGACCATTTTTCGAACATCCCGTTTTCGTTGATCAGGGCTTCGGTTGAAAAGTTTGATCGCGTGTCGGTTCTTTTCGGGTCAATCCCATTGCTTGCCAGAATGTCTTTAAAAATGGCGTTGGCTTTAAAATAACCGGAACTTCCGACAAAGAAAATTCTACCTTCCAAATCGACTTTTAACTGAACTATTTCGCTGGATTTTTTATCACCGAAAAAGCCTATTCCCCGGGTAATATTCTCAGCCACTCCCTTAGTCATCTCACCAAGAGGTTCTTCTATTTGCCTTAAAGTACCGCGACGTGTGTCGTTTCCACCAGCAAACACATTCCTGTCATTGGGCGTTGACATCATGATGTAACGACCATTGTCTTCATTAAAAATGGGCTGCAACTCACGGGTAACAATCTTCTCCTTACTCCCATCATCCAGCAAGGCCACCTGATCAGCTTCCAACTCTTTAATTCTGCGGTTTTTATCAAACTTTACCCGATACTCAACTGGCTCAACGCCATCCTTGGAAAGCTCACCTGTCATTGATTTAGGCTGACCGGCAAAATCGTTTAAAGGCAAAAATTGAAATGGGTAATCAATTTCAAAAAGCTGACACATGATATCGTTAACAGCGTAAAAATCCACAAAACGCTTCAAATCACGGTTGATGGTCAGGAAGAGTTTTTCGTATTTCTTCACACCGGCAGCATAGTATTCCACAAAGTTGGCAATATTGCGGTAGTTATCGAATTTTTTAAAATCCTTCATGCCAATTACCAAGCCTTTTCTGTCTTCTTTGGGCAATTTTCCTTGCATCAACAGGTTCCATTTGGCCATTTCATCAATTGTTTCAGCAATTGCTTCACCGTATTTCTTGTAGGCTTCTTTGGCCTTTTCGGGTTGCTCAAGCCAGGCATAACACACGGAAAGGTTGTGGTAAGCCACCCACAGACTTTTCTCGGTACAGTTGGGAAGTCCGGCTTCGATGATGTCGACAAACTCCTGAACCTGTGCTTTTTCATCCTTGTTAAGCAGTAGTCCTTTCTTATTTTCAAAAATGGCCAGTGTTGGTTCAATCAACTTTTTCGATTCCTTGATTTCCTTGATCACACCCAATTTGATAGGCGCACTAAATTCGCCGAATCCAAATTGCCCAAAAATATCTTCGCGCACTTTATTGAATGCTGCATTAATCCCCACTTCTTCTTCGGTGCTCAGGCCTTCTTCCACTGTTACCGAGCCTATACCTCCCGCTTGCTGGGGTTGCTTATAGTGAGGCCATTTCTTTTCACCCTGCAACACCCCAAAATCTTTCTCGGCCACCACTTCGCCTCGTGGGGTAGTAACCTTGTAACGGCAGTTGATATAATAAGGCACATCGTAATATCCCTCTTTATCAGCGGTAATGGGAGCAGTAGTACTCAGTGCGCTGGGGTTTGGTTCATTCATAATAAAAATCTCCACGATGATGGGACGATCGATTTCGGGCGTGGCGATGATGTAGTCCGGAATAAGTTTCCAGCGGTCGAAACGTCCTTCTTTGTCTTTTAATGCATCAATAGCTTTCGAAGTAGCAGCAGCCATATCCATTGCCGAATTAGCAGTATTGGCCACAGCCGTCCCCAGTGCACCGAATTTCGAGCCCAAGGCACTGTTTTCCTCCTTTTGAGCTTCTCTTTTTGCATCTGCCAGTACCTGATCGAACGACATATACACGTCGCATGCTGCAAATTTTACTCCCTGCGAAGGAGCTTGAAAATAGGAAATTGACTCAGGCCCTTTAATGGATTGACTGCTTAGGTTAAACACCATCCCAGCAGCCAGAATAAGAAATAACAACTTTTTTTTCATTGGTTTTGTATTTGATAATTAATGGTTTAACACTTAAATCCCAGTTTTTCAGTCATTATGGGTAGTCAATGTTTTTTATCAAAAACAAACGGAGTAAACTATAGTCGGGAGAGAATTGTGAGTGCTTTGAAAGCGGGAATTCAATTTACTGTTGAAAAATGGCCGCCTTCTCAGGCGGCCATCCTCAATAGATATCAATTATATTGGAAAATTTTTGAAAATCTGTTTTGATTTCATCAGGATATCAACATATTGTGCTCTTCTGTAGGCAAACGGGTCGTTGATATTTTTGCGGCTTAACTTGCCTCTGAATTCACCCAGGTTGTTGTACTGCTTTTTGGCCATCCAAATCTCCATCTCTTCGAGCATTCGGGTAATTTGGGCAGGACCATGTTTATATAAGGTACTAACTACCTGCACCACATTGGCTCCGGCCAAAATCATTTTAATGACATCTTCGCCGGTAAAAATCCCGCGGTTGGCGCACAAATCAGCTTTCACCTCATTGTACATAATTCCGATGTAACGCAATGGAAGTCTTGACTCGTGCTCTGTGCTCAGGTTATAAGGGAAGTGCATTTCCTCCAGCTCGATGTTGATGTCGGGTTGAAAAAGTTTGTTAAAAAGCACAAAACCATCGGCACCTTTTTTGTCCATTTCGTTAATGGTATACATGGGGTTGGTATAAAACGGACTGAGTTTAACGCTTACCGGGATTTTAACTGTAGCCTTAACACCCTCAATGGTATCGAGTTCTTCGTTCAAAATGGAACGTCCTTCCATATCGAAATCACGTGGATTATTGTAAAAGTTCAGTTCTAATGCATCAGCCCCGGCTTCTTCTAGTTTTTTTGCATATTCGTACCAGGTATCGTCATAAATGCAATTTAAGCTGGCAATCAGAGGAATGCTGAGGCTTTTTCTGGCCTCTTTAAAATGCATTAAAAATTCCTCAGGCCCGGCTTCGTACATATCGGCAGGAAACAGGCTGGTCATTTCAGCATTTCTGTCGTCGTAATCTGTTAAACCTCTGTCAAGTTCCAGGTTTTCCAGATGAATCTGCTCTTCGAAAAGAGATTTATAAACAACGGCAGCTGCGCCGGCTTTTTCCAGTTTTGACAGAATAGAAAGGTCGGTAACAAGGTTACTTGCTCCAACGATAATCGGATTTTTGAGTTTTAGCCCTAAATAGGTAGTTGAAAGATCCATATCTTATAATTTTAGCGTGTCTTTTGATGGGGTAAAATTACAGTTTTTTAGTTTTACAACGTATGCAGCAGTAATCTATATTCATTTTAAATAGGCGTTCATGGTCAACTATTTGGTGTTAAAATAGAACAGACAACAATCGAATTGAGTAATTTCGCACAAAATTAAAAATCGACTATAAACTCGTTTTTTCTAATATAATATGCAATGAAAAATAAGAAAAAATTCATTACTTGTGAAGGAAACTATGCTGCGGCATACATCGCGTATATGTTTAGCGAAGTAGCTGCAATTTACCCCATTACCCCCTCCTCCGACATGGCCGAATACGTGGATCAATGGTCGGCAAACGGCAAGAAAAATATTTTCGGTGAAACGGTAAAAGTGTCCGAAATGCAGTCAGAAGGCGGCGCTTCAGGTGCAGTACACGGCTCGTTACAGGCCGGTGCGCTAACCAGCACATTTACCGCTTCTCAGGGTCTTTTACTGATGATTCCAAACATGTATAAGATTTCCGGCGAACTATTGCCCGGCGTTTTTCATGTTAGCGCCCGTAGTCTTGCGGCTCAGGCACTTTCAATTTTTGGCGACCACAGCGACGTGATGAGTACACGCCAATCTGGTTTCGCTATGTTGGCCACCAGCAGTGCTCAGGAAATTATGGATATTGCCGGTGTTGCTCACCTGGCCGCTATCAAATCAAGAATACCCTTCCTGCACTTTTTTGACGGGTTCAGAACTTCGCACGAACTACAAAAAGTGGAAGCAATGGATCAGGATGAGATTGCTAAACTCCTCGATTACGAAGCCTTGCAACGCTTCCGTGATAACGCCCTGAACCCTGAACATCCGGTAACACGCGGTACAGCACAAAACCCTGATATTTATTTCCAGGCCAGAGAGGCGTCATCCAAATTTTATGTTGACATCCCAGACATGGTTGATGACTACATGCAACAGCTGCAAAAAATAACAGGACGCGAATATCACCCGTTCACCTACTACGGTGCTCCCGATGCTGAAAATGTTATCGTGGCAATGGGTTCTATTACCGAAGTTATTAAAGAAGTAGTAGATTACAAACTCGAAAAAGGCGAAAAAGTAGGTGTAATCACTGTCCACCTTTACCGTCCTTTCTCAGAGAAATACTTCATGAAAGCCTGCCCCAAATCGGTAAAACGCATTGCGGTTCTTGATCGGACAAAAGAAATTGGTGCCAATGGAGAACCTCTCTATCTGGACGTGAAAGATTTATTCTATGGTACTGAAAATGCACCACTTATCGTAGGCGGACGCTACGGCCTCAGCTCCAAAGACACAACCCCTGCCATGATGATTTCCGTTTACGACAACCTGGCTGCCGAAAAACCGAAAAATCAATTTACAGTGGGTATTGTCGATGATGTGATGCACACCTCTCTCCCATTATTACCCGAAATCAGTCTTGCTCCCAAAGGCACTTATGCAGCCAAATTTTATGGATTAGGTGCTGATGGTACGGTAGGAGCAAACAAAAACTCGATTAAAATTATTGGTGACACAACCGACAAATATTGCCAGGCTTATTTTGCTTACGACTCAAAGAAATCAGGAGGAATCACTGTTTCTCACCTGCGTTTCGGTGACACACCCATTCGTTCACACTACCTGGTCAATACTCCAGACTTCGTGGCCTGCCACGTGCCTGCCTACCTCACCAAATATGATATGCTCAAAGGGCTGAAAAAAGGAGGCACTTTCCTTTTGAACAGCATCTGGGACATAGAAGAAACAAAAAACCGACTCCCTAATCACATTAAGAGATATCTGGCGGAAAACCAGATCACCATGTACGTGATCAACGCCACAAAAATCGCTGAAGAGATTGGACTCGGCAACCGCACCAATACCATTATGCAGGCTGCTTTCTTCAAGGTTTCTGAAGTAATTCCTTACGAAGATGCTGTTGAAGAAATGAAAAAAGCCATCCGTAAATCCTACGGACGTAAAGGAGAAGAAATCGTTCAGATGAACTATGCCGCAGTGGATGCCGGCGACAGCGTTGAAAAAATTGAAATCCCCGCTGAATGGACTTCGCTCAAAGATGAGCAGGTAACCACCGACAAAAATCTTCCTGAATTCATCCGTAATGTGGTCGACCCCATCAACCTACAAAAAGGAGACAGCCTGCCTGTGAGCACCTTTAACGGACGTGAAGACGGAACATTCCCAGCCGGAACTACCGCATACGAAAAACGTGGTATCGCCGTAAACGTTCCTGAATGGATAGACGAGAACTGTATTCAATGTAATCAATGTGCTTATGTTTGTCCTCACGCTGCCATTCGTCCATTCCTGATGACCGACGAAGAAGTAGCCAACGCGCCTGAAGGAACCAAAGCCCTTCAGGGTCTGGCCGGAACAAAAGCTTACAAATACCGCATTCAGGTAAGCGCGCTCGACTGTACGGGCTGTGAAGCTTGTGTTGAAGTATGTCCTTCTAAGGTGAAATCACTCGTCATGAAGCCTATCGAAACACAATTCGATGAAATTGACCGCTGGAACTACATGAACGACAAAGTGGGATACAAAGAAGATGTTGTTCCCAAAGAGCAAAGCGTGAAAAACAGCCAATTTGCCCAGCCACTGTTCGAGTTCTCAGGTGCTTGTGCCGGTTGTGGTGAAACACCATATATTAAAACCATTACACAGCTTTTCGGCGACCGGATGATGGTGGCCAACGCAACCGGATGCTCCTCCATTTATGGCGGTTCAGCACCTTCAACACCTTATTGTACCAGCCAGAAAACAGGTCACGGCCCGGCATGGGCTAACTCACTTTTTGAAGACAATGCCGAATTTGGATATGGTATGGCCATAGCCACCGAAAAAATGCGTCAACGCATTTTCGAACGGATGGAGTTAGCCATGCAGAAAGAATTCTCAGACGAAAGCAAAGCCGCCATGCAGGAATGGATGGAAGGCAAAGACGATGCCGCTAAATCTATCGAAGCATCAGCCAAAGTGCTGGCCGCACTCAACAAAGAAACTGATCCGTTGGCCAAAGAAATCGTTTTGTTGAAACAATACCTTGTAAAGAAATCCCAATGGATTTTCGGTGGCGACGGTTGGGCTTACGATATTGGATACGGTGGCCTCGACCACGTATTGGCTTCAGGTGAAGATGTAAACGTGTTGGTGATGGACACCGAAGTATATTCCAACACCGGTGGTCAGGCTTCAAAAGCCAGCGCCTTGGGTGCAGTAGCCAAATTTGCTGCTTCGGGTAAAAAAACCCGCAAAAAAGACCTCGGCGCGATGGCCATGACTTATGGATATGTGTATGTAGCTCAGATAGCAATGGGAGCAAGCCAATCGCAGGCTTTCAAAGCCATTAAAGAAGCAGAAGCCTATCCGGGACCATCGTTGATCATTGCTTACTCGCCTTGTATAGCTCACGGCATTAAGGGAGGCATGGGAACAGCTCAGGCCGAAGAAAAACTTGTTGTGGAAGCAGGTTACTGGCAGCTTTACCGCTACAATCCTTTAATGGAGGAAGAAGGAAAGAATCCGTTTACTTTGGACTCGAAAGAACCAGATTGGTCAAAATTCCAGATGTTCCTCGACAACGAAGTACGTTATACTTCGCTGAAAAAGGCCTTCCCGGAAGAAGCCAGACGACTCGCCAAACTGGCCGCAGAAGCCGCCAAATGGAGATACGATAATTACCGCCGAATCGCTGATCTGGATTATTCTAAATAATCCGGTTAGCAGGCCCAAAAAAAAGACCCTTCGTAACGAAGGGTCTTTTTTTTGGAGTATAAATTTACTCTTTATCAATTAGTTTAATGTGTTTCTTTGCTACCTTATCTCCAGGAAATAGGGCAAACGTGCCTGAACACCATGCATATCCTCCAGTGACTTAAGGTTTTGGTAATATTTGGCATATTCTCCGAGTTCATGGCTTACGATGCGGGTAGAAACCTGTCCGGTAAGCTCGTCCATCAGTTGTTGGATAAACTCCTTTCTTTTGGGATACTCAATCAGTCGGTAGCTTTCGCCAAGTCCTGCTTCTTGTGCTGCATATTTTACAGCTGCCTCCAGTCCGCCAAAGTCATCCACCAAACCAATGGTTTTTGCATCAGCTCCCGTCCAGACCCTGCCCCGTGCAATGCTATCTACATAAGCTTCTTCCAGGTTACGCGACTTAGCTACCAGAGCAATGAATTTCTCATAAATGTCGATTACCGACTCATCTAATTTGGCGTGTTGATACGGCGACAACGGCTTCATCACATCAATAAAATCTGAATTTTTATTCGTCCCGATTTCATCCCAGGTAATTCCCAATTTATTGTTAAACAGCCCTTTCATATTTGGGATAATCCCAAATACGCCTATTGAACCAGTTAATGTGGTTGGTTCGGCAAAAATATGGTTGGCTGAGGCCGAAATCCAATAGCCACCAGAAGCAGCCATATCCCCCATCGACACAATCACAGGTTTTTCGCTAACAGCCAACTCCACCTCGCGGCGAATAATTTCGGAGGCCTGGGCATCACCACCACCCGAGTTTACCCTAAACACGATGGCTTTTACTTTTTCGTTCTTGCGGGCATCGCTGAGTGCCTTGGCAATAGTTTCCGATCCAATTTGTGATTCCGATCCTTTTCCCTGCACGATGTCACCCTGAGCATAAACAATAGCAATGCGATCACGTGTTAACTCGCCTTCTTCGGGAACTTTCACCGTGCTGTATGAGCCAAAAGCCAATAGGTTCAATTTATCGTCATCGGATCTGCCGGTTTTTTCCTTCAGCAAATCAATCATTTGATCGCGGTAAAAAATCCCATCAATAAATCTCAATTCAAGTGCCATTTCGGCAGTACTCAAGTCCAGGTTGTCAGCAATTGTATTCAAATCAGCAATCGAAACACCTCGCGATTCGTTGAGAGCCAGGAGTATCTGTCCCCACATCGAATCAAGTAAAGTCTTCATCTGAAGTCTGTTCGACTCGCTCATCTTGTCGTACATAAGCGGTTCGACCGCACTCTTAAAGGTATTGTTCGGGCCTCGCACCACCTGAATGTCGATATCCAACTTGGCGAGAAGTCCTTTCAAAAACATCAATTGGGCATTGAGTCCTTTAAAAAGAACCATTCCCTCCGGATTAAGGTAAATCTCATTGCCAACCGAAGCCAGATAGTAGGCTTTCTGGTCGTAATTGTTGGCATAGCTTACAATAAACTTGCCCGTTTCCTTAAATTCTTTCAGTTTTTCGCGAATCTCCTGCGAGGTCGCCAGCCCTGCGGGCAGACTTTCCATGTCTAGAAAAATCCCTTCAATTTTGGGATCAGTTTTGGCTTTTTCCAGGGTCTTGAGGATGACATTAAGTCCAACGGGTTTCTTCGACTCCATAGTTGCAAAATCAAAGCCTTCAAAAGGATTGTCAGTAGAACGATCCAGAATAGGGGCTTTCCAATTGATATGCAATACGGAGTGCTCCTTTACATCTACTTCTTTATCGCCAGACATGGCCACCAAAGAAGCCACCATTCCGGCAAAAAATAAGAAAATCACGATAAACGTGAGTATGGTGCCTGCAAACGAGGCGAACATAAATTTAAAAAATTGTTTCATAGCATTCGGCTTATTAGATTGAAAAGCAATATTAACAAATATTTGTGAATAAGTAGACCACTAATTTTATAAAAAATTGAAAGAGATATCGCAACTTTAACCTCTGCAAATACGAGGCAGAATTACCAGCTATGAAATTGATATTCAGAAAATCGTTTTGGATAACTTGGGCGCTGATGCTTTTAAGCACCGGAACCTACACCTATTCGGAGAGCCACCTGCCTTCTTCCTCCTCCAAAAGCAATCTGAATACTTACACACAACAACTCACCTTATTTACCGAAATTAATGGATTTCATCTGGTTGTGCCTACCGAATACTATGGCGCTCGTCTATCCCGAAAGACTTCAAACACTAAAATCCCGGTAACACCTTCCGAAAAAATTATGGGAAAGGGCATATTTGACATCCACCGCATGACCCGGTTTTTACTCTCAAACAACAAGCAGATAGACAACACGTTTGCACACCAACTGGCTCAGATTTATTTTGAAGAGGCTCAAAGTGAAGGAGTAAACCCCGATGTGGCTTTTACACAAATGTGCCTGGAAACAGGATTTTTACGCTTCGACGGCACGGTAGCACGGGAGCAACATAATTATTGCGGCCTGGGCGTAACCGGAAATGGCGAAAAAGGACACTATTTCAACAGTCCGCGCGAAGGAGTGCGTGCTCATATCCAACATTTAAAAGCATACGCCTCAACAGAAAAACTGAACACCGAACTTGTAGATGAACGATTCCGATTTGTAAAAAGAGGCAGCGCTACCGAAATCAGCGAGCTAACAGGAAAATGGGCAACTGATAAACAATACGACAAAAAAATCAGAAATCTGCTGGATCGCTTGTCGCAGACCAACTGATGGCTTTGTTATTTTAATCCACTATAATTTCATTTTTATATTTGGCAAGCGCATGAAGATTTGTTAGCTTTGCATCCCTTTGGATAATGGATATGCAGAATAGTAATCAGGTTTTTCTACTCTTAGGCAGCAATGTTGAGCCACGCGAAGCAACAATTGATGTGGCCAAATCGCTCATAACAAAGAGGCTTGGTAATATCACAAAACAATCTTCACTCTACGAATCGGAGCCGTGGGGCTTCGAAGCCGATACAAATTTCCTTAATCAGGTGGTAATTATCAACACAGTTTTAGGTGCTTTTGAAATCCTAAATCTTGCCAAAGAAATTGAAAAGGAGCTGGGAAGAACAGACAAAACTACTGATGTTTACACTTCGCGCACCATCGACATCGATCTGCTATATTTTGGTAATAAAATCATTGTCAGTGACGAACTTACCATTCCTCACTTTAATCTACACGAAAGGAGATTTACCCTGATCCCGTTAGTCGAGACCGCTCCTGATTTTGTGCATCCGGCTTTTCAGGAGAACCAACAATTCTTGCTCGACCATTGTAAAGATATTGGTAAAGTATGGCCATATCAAAAACAAATCTGAAATCGCCATGATCTATCAATCAGTAACAGAAAACATTGTCACTACAAATTACATATTACTCATTCGCTTAAATGTGAATAACCAGCTAAAATAGGATTGCTGCATGAAATATAACTTTATAGCCATTGAGGGAAATATTGGAGCCGGAAAAACCAGTCTTGCTACCATGATATCTGAAGAATACAACGCCAGGCTTATTCTAGAACAATTCGAAGACAATGCTTTCCTGCCCATGTTTTATAAAGATCCTGAAAAATACGCTTTCCCTTTAGAGATGTCGTTTCTGGCTTCAAGATATCAGCAGCTTACCGACCAGCTTGGAACACAGGATTTGTTCAAATCCTTCACCATTTCAGACTATTATATAGTTAAGTCACTGATATTTGCACAAAAAACCCTCCCCCCCGCCGAGCTCTCACTTTATACCCGTTTTTTCAACATCATCAACAAACAACTACCAAAACCCGACTTGTTCGTTTACCTTTACGTGAAAACACCAAAACTTCAGCAAAACATAAAACTACGTGGACGATCATACGAGCAGGAAATTCAGGATGATTACCTTGATAAAATTCAGGAGGGCTATTTCGACTTTATCAAACAGCAAACCCAGCTCACCACACTAATCCTCGACACCAATTCTCTTGATTTCGTGCGTAACCCAACTGATTATGACAAAATAATCGACGTCATGCATCAGACTTACAAACCAGGTATTCACCGGATTACTTTCTAGACTATCTTCCGAAAAAGCTCCGTAATCAACTTCAGGAGAATTTTTAACACCTTATTATATAGGTAAGTTGCAAAAACAGATCACTTATTTACATGATCATGCCTTGAACGCTTTGGCGTATGAGCATAATAAGACAAAAAAAATAGCCCCGACCCAAAAGCCGGAGCTATTTTTATGAAAAAAGCAATTTCTACTTCATGTTTACGAGTGCCTGGAAATCAGGTTCGTTATAATATTTCATGAATTCTCTGTCGAAGGCGGCAATTTTTGCTACTTCAGGATCAGCTTTGATAGCTTGTCCCAGATAATCCATGGTCATTGACTTGTTATCAGAGCGAGCTCCGGTAATGGCAAGGAGATACAGTGTTTCAGCATCTTCTGGTGCACATTTAAAGGTGGATTCAGCACCGCTATAGTTGCCATTAAGCAATTGAGCAAGACCTTTGTTAAAGTCACAGTTTGCATTTTTAAGCAACATTTCAGCTTTTGCGTAATCACCTTTAGCGATATTTACGATACCCATGTTGTAGTTAACGTCGCCACCGAGGCTTTGAGCTTTGGTGAAACATTTTTCTGCGCTCATGTAGTCACTATTCATCAGGTGATAAACACCCCAGTTGTTGCGTACTTCAAATGAATTTTCGTTCATTTCAACTGCTTTGGTAAGCAATTCTTTTGCAATTTCCAGATTTCCTTCCGCCAATTCAACAGCAGCTGCATTATTTACCGATCTCCAGCATTTAGGATAAAACTCGATGATAGAAGCATAGATAAGACGTTTGTTGCCATGATCATCAGTCATGGTGGCTGCGTAGAACAGTTCTTCCATTTCGAGTGAACCGGGATCAGAGGTTGACAGATCGGCAAGCTGCTCATCTGTTTTCTTAGGCATGTAGCTGTTTACAGCAATCTCGGCACGACGCAGCGGAGGAAGGATATCGCGTTCGATTTCGGGATAAATCAGGATCATGTTTCTGATTTCTTCTTCTTTCTTGCTTTGATCGGCTGAGTTGATCACATTAAGGATAGCACTTTTATCCTGAATGGTTGAATTTTGAACTGCTTTCATGAAACCGTTCCAGTCAGGACCATTGGCTTTAATTACATAATTGACAGTGGCAGGGTCGATAGCAGGATTAGCTTTGGCAGCTTTCTTCATTTTATCGTCCATGAATTTCTTTGCAGTTTCGGCACGTTTTTGCGACAAGCCTTCGTTGAAAGTTTCTTCTCCTTCAGGAGATGCCCAACCGTTGATGGTAATATCTTTCAATTCCCAACCTTTATCCACGTCGGTGGTGTTGTTCTGGAGCATGTTAAAGTTCTCGTCCTTCTTGTTGAGGGGGAGCTTCATGTTCAGCTGAGCCAGATTAACCTGGAAGAAAAGATCAGATTTCTGTGTACTGATGGTTTCTTTTTCGTAAGCGTGAGGAGCCCAGGCAAGTACTTCGGTATCTCTGTACCAGTTAGAGGTGTGGATTGTACCATCAGCCATTTTTCTGGCAGGAGCTACAACAGCACCTTTGGCATTCTGAGCGGCTTCGCACGACTCATAAGTTTCGCCGGTGTAGGTATAAATTACAGGAGCTACTTCCAGTTCAGCCACGTCCATTGCGGGATCGTAAGGAATTTTGCCTGTGTATGTAAACGCACCACCATTGCTATAATTAACTAAGGTACCGTCACCGGCTACATCTTCGCCTTTAAAAGTCATTGGGGGGAATGCTGTTTGGCCACCTTCGTAGGTTAAAACAGGGGTGAAGCACATGACGGCTTTCTTTCCGAAATATTTTGGTGGGAATACACCTTTAATAGTAACTTCTATGCTGTCGTTTCTGGCTTCAAGTGGATCGGGAGTTGCTTTAAGTTCAACTTTCTCGAAGTTGGAAGCCATTTTCTTGGTGTTGTTTCCACCAAATTTATAGCGGGCACCAATGTTGAAGTGTGAATACACATCGTTAAATACCTGCATCTCACCGTGAACAATACCATCAGCTAAATCAGTGTCCATCCATGTGTAACTGTAATCACCGTAGATGTCCCATTTTTCGCTCACATTAAAGTTTAGGTTAACGCCTAAAGGCACATTCATGGCTACTTTACGGTCGTTGATACCACCGTTATGATTTCCAGGATTGCCTTTGTAACCGTTGGATGCGATTTCGGCATCGTTGGTCATGTCGTAAGTTTTGGCTTTCCACTGAACCTGACCCACACCTGCATGTATTCCAAAATCGACCAAACGATCGTTGTAGCCTGAAATCAGGTTGCTCAGGTTAATGCCTACATTGAGGTTTCCACCGTAATAATCGTTGTTAAAATACATGTCGCGACCCCATTGTGCCTGGGGGACGCTCATGGTGGCTACATTTTTCTTTTCTCCTTCAAAAAAACCTCTTTCAAAGTCAACATAAACACCAAATACCGGTGAAAGCTGACGACCAAAACCAATCGCTCCGTTGATATTGGTATGTCCAAAATCAGGGGCAAAATCATAGCGGCTCAAGTCGGCGTGCGACCATGTAGGTCCAATTTCACCTTCTACAAACCAGAAAGGCGAAAAAGAAGAACTTTTCTTTTCCTTCTTTTCAGCTTTGGCATCTCCGGCATCCTGACCGAAAAATGTTAAGGGTAAAGCCGCGAACAAGCTAAATATCAGGGCTTTGGTAATTAAAGAATAAGCTTTTTTCATGATAGTAATGTTTATTGTAGAAATTATTATTTACAAAATTAAAATTAATTATATTCTAATGTTACTTTTTTCTTACGACTTTTCAATAAAGAACGGTTAACAACGCAAAAGTAGTAAAATTTATTTACACACCTAAGCGTTTGAGCGATTTTACGCTAAAAAAATATTTTTGTTACAAAAACGATTAACTATTTCAACTTAAACAAGATATCCCACAGCACGATACCAGCACTTACACTCACATTTAATGAGTGCTTTGTACCCCACTGGGGTATTTCGATACAAGCATCCGACAGGCTGATAATGGCCTCATCCACACCATGCACTTCGTTTCCAAAGACAAGAGCGTACCGCACGTTTTTTTTTGGGAAAAATTCGTTCAACATAACCGACTTATCCGCCTGTTCCACCGAAAGTATCGTATACCCAAGGTCTTTCAATTCCTGTATAGCTTCTACGGCAGACTCAACATATCTCCATGAAACTGATTCGGTTGCTCCCAAAGCCGTTTTGTGAATTTCACGGTGTGGCGGTTGCGCCGTAATTCCACAAAGAACCAACTCATCGACAGCAAAAGCGTCTGATGTACGGAATACAGATCCTATATTACTCAGACTCCGTATATTATCGAGCACAAGCACCAAAGGAAATTTGTTGGCGATTTTAAACTCCTCAACAGTTGCCCTGTTGAGCTCTTCATTTTTTAGTTTTCTCATTTTTTAAACATTGGGGCAAAAATACGTCACTTTATGGGCAGGCTGTTACGCAATGTTTATCTTTGTGTAAAAAATTTGAAAATTGAGTAAAGAGACCAAATACGCAGAAACGCCTCTGATGAAGCAATACAATCAGATAAAAAGTAAATATCCTGATGCCTTGCTGTTGTTCAGGGTAGGTGATTTTTACGAAACCTTTGGTGAGGACGCCATCAGAGCTTCAGCCGTTTTAGGCATTGTGCTCACCCGCAGGCACAATGGGTCAGCTTCTTATGTTGAACTGGCCGGATTTCCTCACCATTCGCTCGACACCTACCTTCCAAAACTTGTCCGTGCCGGGCATCGTGTAGCTATCTGTGATCAGTTGGAAGATCCGAAAATGACCAAGAAAATTGTAAAAAGAGGCGTGACAGAGTTGGTTACACCAGGCGTGACAATGAACGACAATGTATTGGATCAAAAAGAAAATAACTTCCTGGCTGCTGTTCATTTATTTAATGAGATGGCCGGGATTAGCTTTGTGGACATCAGTACCGGTGAGTTTTTTTTGGCCGAAGGTAGCATCGAATACGTTGACAAGCTGTTACAGAGCTTCGATCCGAGTGAGGTAGTGGTGCAACGTCAGCATCGGGGTCTTTTTCAACAGTATTTTGGTGACGGGTATTTTCTGGCCTATTTTGACGATTGGGTATTTAAATCTGAATTCGCAGAAACTATTTTACTCAAACATTTCCGTACCACTTCGCTCAAAGGGTTTGGTGTGGAAACCCTTGAAAACGGAATAATTGCAGCCGGCGCATGCGTTCATTATCTGTTAGAAACTCATCACGATAAAATCGATCACATCACCAAATTGAGTCGTATAGATGAGGGCAGGTTTGTTTGGCTCGATAAATTCACTATCCGAAACCTGGAACTGGTAGCCCCACTAAGCCCGGATGCCGTTACTTTGCTCGACATCATCGACCATACCGCTTCCCCAATGGGAGCCCGTATGATGCGCCGTTGGATTACACTTCCTCTCAAAGACCTGAAATCCATCAACGACCGGCTAAATGTCGTCGATTTTCTGGTTCAAAACCAGGAGTTTGAGCAACATATGCACGATGAAATAAAAAAAACCGGCGATTTGGAACGACTCATTTCCAAAGTGGCCACTTATCGTGTGAACCCACGTGAGCTGATCCAGTTGAAAAGGGCTCTGCAAGCTGTCGAAAGACTTAAAAACCATTGTCATCAAACACAGCATGAAGCACTTAAACCCATTGCCGATCAAATGAACAATTGTCCGGTATTGGTCGAAAAACTGTCAACTCATTTAACCGAAGAACCTCCTGCGCAAATTTTAAAAGGAAATGTGATAGCTACCGGCGTTTCAGCAGAACTGGATGAACTACGTAACCTGGCCGGCAGTGGAAAAGATTTTTTAAAGTCGATTGTAAGCCGTGAAATCGAAAAAACCGGCATCACCTCGCTCAAAATCGGGTTTAACAATGTGTTTGGGTACTATTTGGAGGTGACCAACACCCACAAAGACAAGGTTCCTCCTGAATGGCACCGCAAGCAAACCCTCACCAGTGGCGAACGGTACATCACAGAAGAACTCAAGGAATACGAACAAAAAATTCTGGGTGCTGAAGAAAAAATCGCTCAACTTGAACAGAAACATTTTGAAGAGCTCATCCATTTTGCTGCCGGTTTTGTCGACCCAATTCAGCTCAATGCCAAACTAATAGCCGGACTTGATTGCCTTGACTCGTTTGCACGAGTATCCCTCGAAAACAGTTATAAACGCCCACTGCTGAACGAGGAAACCAGCATTGATATCAAAGGAGGAAGACATCCTGTGATAGAAAAAAAACTACCCCCGGGCGAAGCCTATATTGCCAACGATGTATACCTCGACAATGCCAAACAGCAGATCATTATGATTACCGGGCCAAACATGTCGGGGAAATCAGCCCTGCTGCGCCAAACAGCACTCATTGTTCTGATGGCACAAATGGGAGGCTTTGTTCCTGCCGACTCGGCCGAAATTGGGATTGTCGACAAGCTTTTTACCCGCGTGGGGGCATCCGACAACATTTCGTCGGGCGAATCGACTTTTATGGTCGAGATGAACGAAACTGCAAGTATTTTGAACAATATCTCGAACCGCAGTTTGATTCTCCTGGATGAAATTGGCCGGGGGACAAGTACTTACGACGGTATCTCGATTGCCTGGAGTATTGCTGAATACCTCCACAATCATCCGGCCTACAGAGCCAAAGTATTGTTTGCCACACATTACCATGAGCTTAATGAAATGGCAGGAACCATGACCAGGATAAAAAACTACCATGTTTCGGTTAAAGAAGTCGGAAACACGGTGATATTTTTGCGCAAGCTGAAAAAAGGGGGTAGCGAACACAGTTTTGGGATTCATGTGGCCGAAATGGCAGGGATGCCGCGTAAGGTGGTGGAGCGGGCGAGACAGATGCTCAAAGTGCTCGAAAAAAACCACAGCAGTGAAACCCTCAACCAGGCGGTGAAGAAGGCACGCGACACCGAAAACATGCAACTTAGCTTTATACAGCTTGATGATCCGCTGCTCCACCAGATAAAAGACGACATCCTGAACACCAACATCGATGTGCTAACCCCGGTGGAAGCACTCATGAAACTAAATGAGATTAAAAAACTTCTTGGAAAAGGGTAGTTAGCATTGGCTGTCAGATGCGACTTCTTTACAGAAGTTGCGTGAAAAATGGAAGCAGATTTTTTTGGAAAAATAATTTAAATTTTTTTTGCATCGTAAATAAAAAATGTTTTACATTTGCACCTCCAAAATCGTTACCCTGTTTGGTAATAATTGAAGGAAACGCGGGAATAGCTCAGTTGGTAGAGCACGACCTTGCCAAGGTCGGGGTCGCGAGTTCGAGTCTCGTTTCCCGCTCAACAATCCCGGAACCCCCCGATTAATCGGGATCAGGCACGGGATTTTTTCTTTGACATAGGCTCGAGTGGTGGAATTGGTAGACACGTTGGACTTAAAATCCAATGACCATTGCGGTCGTGCGGGTTCAAGTCCCGCCTCGAGTACTTTAAAATCCGTAATTACTTTATTTGTAAAGTTTTACGGATTTTTTTTAAAAAGACCACAACCATTATATAACCACATGTGGATTGGTTTTTGTACATGCGAATAGAAACATGACCACAACAGTGTTAATAAATAAGTTAATTTTCACAGAGATTTTTTTACGATGAATATTTGTTGCATATAAATGAATCATCCAACTTTAGGTATTTTTTTTTGAATGACCCGCCGGGTTGAATAAAACCCGTCGGGTCGAAATCGAAATTAATGATCTTCTTTCTTTCGACCCGGCGGGTTGAAAAAACCCGACGGGTCTGGAAGTTTTACACCCTTATTTTAGTGTAATGGTTAAACAGCTTAAGCGTGTTGGAAACTTTTCCCATATCACATATCAAATCCTTCTTTTCGTACTGATTTAGAACAAACTGATGGTTGGTTTGTGGTTCTTTTTCTTCAAGAAAATCCAAACAAACTAAGCCCCTGCATATAATAAAGGAAATAAAATGAAGGAATTTGTTTTTGTTTACGCGGGTATAGGGAGTTTGACGAACCATTTCAAAAGTTTGTTCCATCATATCAACATAAACCTTCCGCAAGTCATCAATTTTATTGGTTAAAGTTGCAAGCGTCCTTATTCCTTGTTGTGAATCTTTGTAAATATCGAAAATGTCGTTTTCCAACTGTCCGATCCCGCCAAGGAGCGAAAGCATTCTTTCCTCGCTTTCGCTGATAGGCTCTGTGAAAATACTTCTGTAAAACAATAGAGAAAGTCCTCCTTTTTTTAAGGTGATACTCTTTATTTCATCAAGTTCTGTGGAGGGCAGCTTTTGTTTACGGCTCAACACCTGTGCATCGAAAACCTTAACGGCAATTTTTTTAACAAGATCGGCATCCTCAGCATTTTTAAGGGCAACCTGACAAAACTTTACAAATAATCTTTCGTTGGAATTGTTTGCAATGCGTTCATCTGCCATCGTAATCATTTCCATAATATGCTCTTCCGGGATTTTCTGCTCATCAAAAAAATCGTCGAAAAGACCCGTTAGAGCACCCATATAGGTTATGGCAAAGCGCTCTTTCACCGACATGCTTCTGCCCCTAAGCATGCAAAAACCTTCGCCTAAAAGAGCAGGAACAGCAAATCCGTAATAGCCCGTCATTTTTTTATAATCACGGTCTGTTAAGGTGTTGTCTTTTTCGCGTTTACTTTGCTCGATATCGTGTATGAGGGTCACTTTAAGGAATTGTTTCTGCCGCTCAAAACTTCTCCATAAACTTATGAAAAGTTTAGGAAGGTATGCTAAATTTTCGAAGCGGGTTTTCACAGCAGCCATAGGCGGCAAATGTATAAAAACTTCCAATAATCCGCGGTCACCGGAATGACTAATTGTTAAAATTTAACTGACTGGTAACTATCTATAACCTCGCGGTTCTGTGCTATAAATTTCAATATCGCGCGAATTACAAAGTTGGTTTTGTTGCACTTATACATACATATTCCAACAGATTGTTTCTAAAGCATTTGTGCAATGCCCAGCCTGACTCGGGATGCCGTCGTGTAAAACCATATTTGTTTTGGTATACGAGCCAATATAATGGAATGGTTATCAGACCCCAAAAAGCTCTGCGGTAAATGATATTAATCGACTTTCTGGCATTGGTTGTCAGGTTTTCAATATCGATACCGTCAAAACCTGCATCCTTTAGATTTTTAACAGTTTCGTGGCCATCATCCAAATCGCTGATAGCCCACCGATGGAATAACCATTCCAGGGTTTTTCGGTTTTCAGGACGGGAACCTTTGGCCGTTTTTATACTGTCGATAATGACCAGCTGCCCGCCCGGCCTAAGCAATCTGTAGGCTTCCTTATAAGTTTCACTTTTGTCGTCACTGTGACAAAAACTCTCGATCCCGAAAACCAAGTCAAAACTTTCGTTATCAAATGAGGTCTGAGAGTAATCCTGGACTGAAAGTTGTACTTGCTTTCTGACTTCAGTTTTTTCAAGGTATTTGTTTCCCTGATCGAGTTGAGCTTTACTAAGCGTGATTCCGTGGACGTTGCAATGGTAATTCTGAGCCAAAAATATGGCCGACCCCCCAACCCCACATCCGGCATCAAGCACATCGAATCCATCCTTATTTTTTATAAACGATCCAATTTTTTTATTGGTGTTTTGGATGGCTTCATGCAGATTTTTGGTGTCAGGATACCACAATCCATAGTGTAAGCCTTTGCTTTTATCTAATTGCCATCCTACTCTATAATGCAACAAAGTATGATTATAATAGGTGGCGATTTCCTTCTTTGTAAACATGAACTACGTTTTTTTTACACATTGACTAATCTAACACCGTAATGTTGAGTTGGGTCGACTATTTTGGCATTACTTAAGCAAATATACGAAGTTAGCCTGAACAATTCACAAACCCTAAATTTTGTTTACCCAGACCCGCCGGGTTGAAAAAAACCCGTCGGGTCGAAATCGCGGTTATATTGAACTTAGAATCCAATTACCCTTGAGGTAGGGAGTGTTAAAGTCCCGGAGATAGCTTTTTTGAAGGGTTGCTTTTTTCTGCTTTTTTCATATGCCAAAGTTACTACTAAAATTTAAAATTCTCTTTGACACTTTTTTGAGCAATATCACAAATATTCTAGATGCTTGCCTATTAGGACTTAACTAAAGCCACAAACAAAACAGATTCAATATTGAATACAGGTCTAGGACAATCAACAATAACAGATATACATCATACATTTATACGCAACTATTGATCGAGAAAAGATAGCGGATCAATTCTTTTTTTAAGTTTATCTAGTGCACTCTCAATATACAGGATTCTTGTTTCTATTAATTTGTATTTCTCTAAGAAATCTATTTCATCTAGGGTACTTTTTTTGCTATTTTTGTGAAACAGAGTGACGGAAAGATGTACATGTATTATATCCATAAAGATCATCTTGGAAGCTTTCAGACAATAACGAATAATCTCGGGTCTGTTGTTCAGGAATTAAGTTATGATCCTTGGGGTCGTGCAAGGAATCCTATTGACTGGACATATTCTTCCTCCCCATACACTAACCTATTCGACCGGGGCTACACAGGACACGAACACATGTCAGCTTTTAGTTTAATTAACATGAATGGTCGTCTTTATGATCCTTGGCTTGGTCGTATGCTATCACGCGACCCTATTGTACAGTATCCTGGATATTCTCAGAATTATAATCGGTATTCATACACCTTCAATAATCCATTGAAATATACCGACCCCTCTGGATATCAGGCTGAAACATATTTAGAACACATGCGTGATACATATGATTCTGAAGGTATGGGATTTAATTACAGAGGGCAATATTTCGCTTACAGCACCGAATCAGGCTCCTATACAGGAGCTTCAGGGGGAGTAATTGCAGGACCAAATCCTTATACTTATAATTGGTCAAATGGTAAGTATTACGATTCTAAAGGAAATGAGGTTTCTTACTTTGAAGTCCATAACAACTTTGTTTTGCCCAACGCTACCCCAATCAAAGAAAAATATGGCCATTGGGTAGGTAAGACACGTATCATATCCACAACTGAATTTAATGGTGAAGGCATCCAGCCGTGTCCGCCAACTACAATTGAAACTATCCAATGGTGGATTCCTTATGGTTCAGATGGTGGGGGTGGATTACCAGGGTTATCTACAGGAACTGAACGTGGAATTGGTTTGGGTGGTTCACTTTGGGGTGGTGCTGCTACCGTGACATATGCAGATGAAATTGCGAATGGCGTGTCTCTTACATCTAAAGGAATGACGTATCTTAGAGTAGGCGGAAACACTTTAGGTGGATTAGGTTTTGCAGCTACTTCATATAATAATGTTGTGAAAATTCAAAATGGCACTTTTAATACAGCTGATGCTGTTGACTGGGGTGTCTCAGGCGGTATGCTGTTAACAGGAGTGTTGATATCCAACCCTGTTGGATTAACTGTTTTAGCTGTGGGTGGGATTGGATATGGTATATATCGACTTGCTGCTGGCGACGCTACTGATGCATGGATAAATGAAAATTTTGGATTCAGACCGTAAATAATAGTGACATGAATTACCTTTATATTACAATTTTCAGTATTGTCCCAAGAAAAGCGCTATTAGGTCGCAGTCAAGTTGCGGCAACTCTACTGGCTGTTTCCTTTTTTTTTATCATTGTATCAGCGTCTCTTTGGGTTGAATATTACACAAAAATAAGGCTGCTAAATATTTATTCCGTTTTTATCTCTTTAGGTATTCTTTTTACAGCCTTTCGATGGTACTTTTTAAATCAAGGAAGGTTAAGAAAAAATCTAAAGAAGTATGAAGCATCAACCAAATGGGTTTTGAGATTGATAGGGATTGTATTTTTTATCCTATCTTTTTCTTCGCAAATTGTTACAGGAATTATTTTAACAATTTTAAAAAATAATTAGGGTCTGCTGATTTTCTAGCCAGCGAGTTGAAGCTCATGTAATGGTTTGCCTTTAAATTTCGATTGTTGGAATAATT
>Ga0180009_10000905_pt1 | contig 37891 bp, 43 predicted proteins | sample OS_PC_MetaG_FD_123537 | JGI IMG/M metagenome (GOLD analysis project Ga0180009, IMG submission 123537) | Groundwater microbial communities from the Aspo Hard Rock Laboratory (HRL) deep subsurface site, Sweden - OS_PC_MetaG | ecosystem: Environmental > Aquatic > Deep subsurface > Groundwater... | reverse complement strand
GATGAAATTATTTTCGTGAAAGAATACCTGGAACTGTAAAAGTTCCGTTTTGGTGATAAATTCGATTATTCCATTGAAACGGATGAACAAACAGATATGGAATTGCCTGTTCCGAAGATGATCATTCAGGTCTTTGCCGAAAATGCCGTTAAGCACGGCATCTATAGAAAAGAAGGTAAAGGTTATATAGGAATCCGCATTAAAGGCACGGATGATAACCTCAGCATTACCGTAACCGACAACGGGGTTGGACGAGCAAAGGCTGCCGAATACAGCAAAGAATCAACCGGTCTGGGGCTTAAGATGATCCGGCAGTACATGGAACTTTTCGGGAAGTATAAAAAATTCAACATAAACTTTAGTATTACCGATCTGCACGCTGATAATGGTCAACCTTCCGGTACAAGGGTCGATGTTACCATTAACGTAATAGGATAAACCTCCCCAAAAAAAAAGCCGCCTTTTCAGGCGGCCAAAAAAACAAACAAAACCAAATCTTTATGTCACTTACAAATATTCAAAAAAAATAAACAAAAAATCAAGAAAAAACTACGTTTTTTTTATTAACACCTACACTTTTTTTTTCAGGCCTCAGGAATTATCTTTTTTTTCAGGCCTTTTCGCCTTCGATTCAAATTGAAAAATTATGAACAAAGCCCGATTTCAGGTTGTTATTAACAGGTAAGAACTCATTACGACTATGAAAATCGCTCTCGTTACCGGATCTACCGATGGTATTGGAAAACAGACTGCTACAGAACTTGCCTTGCTGGGTTATCATGTGATCATACATGGCAAGAATCGTCGTAAAGGAGAGATAACCCTGGAAGAAATACGGGAAAAGACAGGAAACCGAGACCTCACTCTGATTTTATCCGACCTGTCATCACAGAAATCCATCCGCGAAATGTCGGGTATGCTACATAAACGTTTCGACCATCTGGACATACTGATCAATAATGCCGGGACCTATCAGCGAAAACAAAACTTTTCCCGCGATGGTTATGAAATGACCTTTGCTGTAAATCATTTATCGGTATATAGTCTAACCTTACTTTTACTTGATATGCTAAAGAAGTCGGAGAAGGGCAAGATCATTATAGTAAGCTCCATTGCTCACCGTAACAGTCCTAAAATCGATTTCGCCGACATCCAGGAAATCAACTCATACATGGATTACAGCGCATACGCTTTATCGAAGCTGAGTAATATTTTATTCACTTATGAACTGGCCTCAAAGGTGAAAGAAATGGGCATCAGTGTAAATTGCCTGCATCCGGGAGTAATTTCGACGAAGCTACTTTATGAAGGTTTTGGCATCAGTGGAGCAAGCGTCGAGGAAGGAGCCGGAACCTCAGTATTCCTGGCGCATAGCGACAAGATTAACGGTGTTACCGGCAAATATTTTACCAATAAATCAATCACTGAGTCTTCCCCTTTTTCTTATAACCCGGAAGCCGCAAAAAACCTATGGAATCTGAGTGAAAATCTCACAGGCATTTCTTTACCGGAAAACTTGTAATTTTGTTGCAACTATGTAATACCCGGGTTGAAAACAAAAAAATAAAATGAGTATCGGGAATGATTAATATCAAGTTACCTTCTCTATGGTTGCAGGATGCAGGTTACAGGCTACAGGTAGTGTGGGAGTGGGTGATGAGTGATGAGTGATGGGTGAGTGATGAGTTGTCGCTTGCAACTTGTCGCCTGTAACTTTGTGTTAATGTTTCCCAATACTCATAAAAAATAAAATCATTTTTTACATAAACTAAGTCAGGATGAATAGAATTATTTTTCTTATCACTCTCGTTTTCTCTGTATTATCAGGTTTTTCGCAAAATAACATTCAGATAACCGCTTCCGAGCTCCGGGACCATGTTGGTTATCTGGCCTCCGATGATTTGGCAGGCAGGAAGCCTGGAACGATGGGAGATTCGTTATCGCGGGCCTATATTGCAGAGCAATTCCATGAAGCGGGCTTAATGCCGGTTAACGGTTCATATTTCCAGGAATTCGAAGTTGTAGCTGATGTCATCCTGGGAGAAGACAACTCGCTGGAAATACAGGGTAAATCATTGAAAGTTGGGGAAGATTATACTCCTTTTGCGTTTTCCTCCGGCAATAAACTGGAGGCCCGGGTAGTGTTTGCCGGTTATGGATTTGATTTCCAAAATGATTCTGTATCCTGGAATGACTTTGAGGGGATCGACGTTTCCGGTAAATGGGTAATGATGATAAGAGGGGAACCGGATCCGAATAATCCTTACGGTTACGGCAGAGACCGCGACAAAGTGATAACGGCCAAAGACCATGGAGCCGCCGGGGTCATCCTGGTCTCAGGAAAACAATGGGATGATAAGGACAAACTGGTGAGCATTTATTACGACCGGGCCGGGGCAAGTGCCGGGATACCGGTCATACAGCTTAAAAGAGATATGGCTGACAGCCTTTTGCAATCCGGGAAAAGAACAATTGAAGATATTGAAAATCAAATTATATCAACAAAACAACCACTGTCTTTTGAAATACCTTACCATCTGAAAGCAGAAACCGACATCCTCCAGGTAAAGGTTAAAACAGCTAATGTGATGGGTATGGTAGAAGGGAGTGATCCCGTCCTGAAAAATGAATATATCGTCATTGGCGCTCATTACGACCACCTGGGTATGGGTGGTCCCGGCTCAGGTTCCAGGGTGCCTGATACAAGCGCTGTGCACAACGGGGCCGATGATAATGCCTCCGGTGTAGCAGGGGTCATTGAAATTGCCGAGGAACTGCAAATTAACCGCGCATCCCTGAAAAGAAGCGTTATCGCTGTTGCATTCAGCGCTGAGGAAATGGGACTCCTGGGCTCAAAATACTTTGTTCAGCATAGTCCTGTAGACAAAACTACCATAAAGGCTATGATCAATTTCGATATGATCGGAAGGCTTGATCCTGAAAAAAAGAGCGTGATGGTGGGTGGAACAGGGACATCAGCAGAAGCGGAAGAGATACTAAATAAGCTTCAAAACCGATATGGACTCGCCTTATCCTATTCTCCGGAAGGCTATGGCCCCTCCGATCATGCTGCATTTTATGCAGAGAATATCCCGGTATTTTTCATCAACACAGGCGTTCATTCCGATTACCATACCCCCCAGGATGATGTTGAATTCATAAACTTTGAAGGACAGGAGATGGTTTCCAAAATGGCTTACGACCTTATCATGGCAATTGATAACCGGCAGGAAGATCTGACTTTCCGGGAATCAGGCCCCAAAGAACGTACCAATAACTACATGAACCTGAAGGTCACTCTGGGCATCATGCCCGATTTCACATCATCTGCCAATGACGGGCTTGGCGTCGGAGGAGTAAAAAAAGACGGTCCGGCCGAAAAATGCGGATTGTTGAAGGGGGATATAATTACTGCCATAGACGGAAATCCGGTCGGAAATATCTATGATTACATGAACCGTTTGAAAAAGCTTGAACCCGGTCAGATTATCACTGTCGATGTTATGCGTAACGGAGAGAAGAAAGTGCTGATCGTGCAATTGTAGTCCTTAGCAAACATTCATTATATTTGTGCCTTTCATTAAAGGCAATGCTGGATTTTCTCACAAAAACATTCCTGCTGAAATTCCTCAAGTTCGGAGCAGTGGGATTTTCGGGACTCCTTGTGGATTATGGGTTTACCTACATTTTCAAGGAGATCTTTAAAGTACAGAAATACATTTCCAATTCTATCGGATTCACCCTGGCAGCCACTTCAAACTATGTATTTAACCGTATCTGGACTTTTAAAAGTACCAATCCGGATATTGCGCTCGAATACGGTGAATTTCTGGTCATTTCACTGATCGGACTGGGGATCAATAATCTGATTTTATATCTGATAGTTTCCAGGCTTAAATGGAATTTTTATCTCGCCAAGCTGGTTGCCATAGGAGTTGTAACGGTCTGGAATTTCCTTGCAAACTTCTTTATTACCTTTAATCAGGGCATATAAAAAATCCTGCCCGGTTTTAATTTTATACCAGACAGGATAAATCTTTATTTATACCAGAAGCTTACTCGGCAATAACCTCAAATTCAATCTCAACAGAGATTTCCTTGTGCAGGTTTATTTTGGCTTTATAGCTTCCGATTTCCTTGATGGATTCACCGTCAACCAGGATACGTTTGCGGTCAATATCATAGTTCTTTTCCTTGAGTGCATCGGCAATCTGAACATTATTTACCGAACCGAAAATTTTTCCGGATGTACCGGCCTTTGCACCAATGGTAAGTTTCACCTTTTTCAGGGCTTCGGCCATGATTTCCGCTTCCTTGCGGATCTTTTCATCTTTGAAGGCTTTTTGGCGTTTAACTTCGGCAACCACCTTGCGGCTCGATTCCGTAGCTAAAATGGCTAAACCTTTCGGAATGAGAAAATTCCTGGCGTACCCATCTTTTACCTTTACCACATCATCCTTATATCCCAGGGTGGGAATATCTTGTTTTAAAATGACTTCCATGATCGCTCCTCCTTATTTTAACATATCTGCAACATAAGGCATTAAGGCAAGATGCCTTGCCCTTTTAATTGCCTGGGCAACCTTTTTCTGATACTTGGTAGATGTGCCGGTTATCCTGCGGGGAAGTATCTTTCCCTGCTCATTCACAAATTTCAGGAGAAAATCCGCATCCTTATAATCGATATACCTAATACGGTTTTTCTTGAAACGGCAATATTTTTTCTTTTTGGTATCAACCGCTATCGGGGTCAAATACTTGATTTCTGAAGAATTGTCTGCCATAAATTGATAATTTAAATTTCTTAAGCTTCTGCTTCTTTCTTTTCTTTCGCCTTCTGGCGTTTTTTCTCGTTGTAGGCAACGGCGTGCTTATCCAGTTTAACCGTGAGAAAACGAAGGATACGCTCATCACGCCTGAAAGTAACTTCCAGCTTGTCGATGAGTTCACTTTCTGCTTGAAATTCAAAAAGATGGTAAAATCCTGTCGATTTCTTTTGGATAGGATACGCCAGCTTCTTCAGTCCCCATATTTCTTCATGGACGATCTCAGCCTTGTTATCCTTCAGAAAATTTCTGAACTTATCAACCGCTTCCCTCATCTGATCTTCAGACAAGACGGGAGTTACAATGAAAACGGTTTCATACTGATTTGACATAGATCTGTTTAAATATTGAATTATTAATTTTAAAAAACGGAGTGCAAAGGTATGGATTTTTTTTATTTATCCAAATGCCTTTGTATTGAATTTTAACCATTTTCCTTATAGTTCCACTCCAAGGAAGATTTTTATCAGATAACCGATACCAAAACTCAGAAGAGCCACTCCCAGACTGATGGCTGCCATTTCCAGAAATCGCTTTCTGAAAGATAATCCTTTTGCAACAGATATATAATAATTGAATGCCGCAATTATAAGTATTGCTCCTGTAACTGTCAATCCCAGAGAAAGCAGGTAATGCTCAAGCAATAAATAAGGCAGGATCAGGATAATCACCGTGAAGATGTAAGCCAGGCCAGTGTATAGTGCCGACCGTATAGGATTGTTTCCGCCCGGCTCATCTTTTTTCGAGAGGTATTCCGAAGATGCCATGGAAAGAGCAGCCGCAACACCCGTAATTAGTCCTGCTAATGCAATAAGACGTGTGTTTTGAAGAGCAAAGGACAATCCGGCAAGAGTTCCTGTTAATTCAACCAGGGCGTCATTCAGTCCCAGAACGATAGAATCTACATAATCAAGTTTTTCTTCATGGATCAATCGTATCAACTGATTTTCATGATCTGTCTCATCTTCAATGATGTTTTCCATCCCGGGTATCTTGTCGCGATATCGGCTATAATCATCCTGGGCTTGCCCTTCTCCTCTCTCCATCAGCTTTAACCCAAAGGTAAGTCCAAACAATCGGGTGATCCAGTAAAACCATGCGACTTTAACGAAATTTGGTTGCAAACTCCTACCACTGATTTGCTTGAAGAAATGGTAATGGGATTTTTCTTCTTCAGCAATTTTCTGCAGAATTTCAGCATTCTCCCTGTTCTTTATCCTCCGGGAAAGCCGCGAGTAAACGTAATACTCGGTAATCTCGTTTTTCTGTGACTTTAATACAAACGACAGAATATGGGCATCTGGCTTTGTCATATCTATTCTTGTTCCGCTATATCTTCCTTTTTCTTCTTTCGGGGTATTTTAATAACCAGATCGGCACGTTTGATCAGGTAGTATGAAATGCTAAGTGCAAGGATCATCCCGGAAAGGCTGATCAGCTCTGTGTAGGAGTACTTATTAAAATCCCAGATGATAACTTTCCTTGATAACGCTATAATGGCAACCAGCACAACCAGTTCAACATGTACAACATCTTCCATAAGATATGCTTTGATGGTTTCCAAAAGCTCCAGTCCCAATAGTATGATCAGGAAGAGGCTGAAAAGTTCCATCAAACTATCGGCATCAATGATCAGGATGGGATGCTCAATAATTTTCTGGATGATCACATAAATAATATCGATAAAAGCAAAGATCAGGATGGCAAAAAATATGATCATGATAACAGAGATCAGGATCCTTTCCGTTGATTTCAAAATTTTAATCAGAGGGTGAGCTTGTTTTGAATCCATAAAAAACAGTATTTAGTTTGAGATACTATTTTGTTTTATTTTGTTCCGTTTTCTTGGTTTTGCTCTTCCAGGTTAATATTGCCATACCAATAATCGCAGCGATCACCGAATCGACTATTATACCAACCTTGGCTATTTGCACATATTCATCCGAAACGAAAGCAAGATCGGAAATGAAGATCGACATGGTAAAACCGATTCCTGCAAGAAAGCCCACTCCATATATCTGTTTCCAGGTCACACCACTGGGAAGGGTTGCCCATTTGGCCTTTACGGCAAGCAGGCTGAACAGGGTTATCCCGATAAATTTCCCAAAAAGCAACCCGGCAATAATGCCGATAGAAATGGGATGAAACACAAGGCTCAAAATATTTCCTTCCACATGAATTCCTGCATTACTAATAGCGAACACAGGCAAAATGAAATAGGCAACAACAGGATGAAGGGCATGTTCCAGTTTTTGAAGGGGAGTATTTGAATCATCGCTAAGCTTGCAGATGTCGTTGATCAGATGTGATTGTTTTTCAGTGAGCAGAGTGGAGTCATTGGGTCTTTCCCTTTTAAATTTATCCAGAAGGCGTGATAAACCATCGATAAAATCATTTTCTCTGACTTTCGGCCTCACGGGTATAGTCATAGCAATGAGGACGCCGGCTATGGTAGCGTGCACTCCTGAATACAGGAAAGATGACCAAACACCCAACAGTCCTACAATTGCATAAAATGTTGTGCGTCTTACACCCATCCTGTTTGCAATAAACAAAACCGAAAGGAAGAAGCCCGCATAAACGAGTTCCATGATCTCTATGGTCTCGGTGTAGAAAATGGCGATGATCAGAATCGCACCCAGGTCGTCGGCAATAGCAAGTGCTGTAAGGAATATTTTCAGGTTTATATTAACCTTGTTACCGAGAAGCGACAATAAACCCAAAGCAAAGGCAATATCTGTAGCCATTGGGATGCCCCAGCCTTTTGCAAATTCAGGATCACCAGAGTTTACAAAGGTATATATCAATGCCGGGACCAGCATACCCCCGATGGCTGCAAAAATCGGAAGACTGGCTTTTTTCAGGGTTGACAACTCACCGGCCAGCACTTCTCTTTTAATCTCCAATCCGATAGCAAAGAAAAAAATAGCCATCAATCCGTCGTTGATCCAATGATGCAACGATGTTACCAGACTAAAATCCCCGAAAACGAAACCGGCTTTCAGTTCATGCCAAAGATAGTGGTACTCTTCATAGTATGCTGAATTCGCCCAGATCAGAGCAGCAATGGTCACTGCAATCAAAAGTATCCCGGCAAGCGATTCTTCCCTAACGAAGTTAGTGATATTGAAATTCGTGGTTGAACTGTTTCTCTCTGCCATGACAATATTCGTTATTTATTGCTAAGCATTGCTTTACAGATAAAACCGGCTGCATGGCCATCACCGAAGACCCGGGGGTATTCAATATTATTTTTTGCAGTCAGAGTTTTATATGCCTCCAGGATCCTTTCCTCCGAAGCATCGGTGACGATGCCGGCTCCCGCTTCTACAATTTCTTTCCATTCTGTTTCAGATCGAAGAATTATACAAGGCTTTTCAAAGAAATAGGCCTCCTTCTGAACTCCTCCTGAATCAGTCATGATAAGTTCCGCATTTTTTTCAAGCAGGATAATATCCAGGAAAGAAACCGGATCAGTAATTAAAATCTTTTCGTGGTTCAGAAATTTGTTATAAGGTTCCTGTCCGGACCTTTCCTTCAATATCTTAGCTGTCCGCGGATGCAGAGGCAACACGATCCTGCCGCTAAAAATCTCAGCAACAGCTATGATTCCCCGGATGATCGCTTCCAGGCGGCCGGGCTCATCAGTGTTATTGTCGCGGTGTATAGTACTCAGGATAAAAGAATCTCCTTTGAGCCCCATTTGATCCAGTATTTGTGATTTGCGGCCGGCAAGATCAGCAAAATAAAGACTGTTATCAAACATGATATCCCCGCAGTGGTATATTCCTGGATTATCAATGTTATATGGAGGTTTGGCCGTTGGATTAAACCCTTCCCTGACAAGATTATGGAAACCCGTCATGGTCGGAGAAAAAAGCAATGTGGAGGCATGATCGCAAACGATACGGTTGATCTCTTCCGGCATGTTTTTGTTAAACGACCGTAAACCGGCCTCAATATGCACAACCGGTATGTGAAGCTTGCTGCCTGCGACAGCACCGGCAAGAGTTGAATTTGTATCTCCGAAGAGCACAAGATAATCAGGATTCTCTTTAAGTAAAACTTCTTCGATGCCCATAATCATGCGGCCCGTCTGCACCCCATGCGTACCGGAACCTACCTCAAGGTTATAATCGGGCCTGGGAATTTCCATCTCATCAATAAAGACCTGCGACATGTTTCGGTCGTAATGCTGACCGGTATGCAGGATAATTTCCCTGATACTCCCAGAGTATTCATTGCGGATAGCCCGGCTCAAAGCAGCGGCTTTGATGATCTGAGGCCGGGCACCGATGATGGTCAATATCTTCAACATTGATAAATTTAAATTTCAAAATTAAGAATTCTCACAACATGTTTTCATCCGCAAAACTATAATACTCCCTTTCCCCGATAATCACATGATCCAGGATGGTGATATCCATAATATTCCCGGTGGTGACGATCTTTTTTGTCAGGTTAATATCCGATTCGCTGGGTTTTACATTCCCGGAGGGATGATTATGACAAAGGATGACCGAAGAAGCCTGATGCTCGATAGCTATCTTGAATATTTTTCTGGGATCGGCAACAGTTCCTGATAATCCCCCCTCACTCAGGCGGACCTTGTTCAGAATTTTATTGGCCCGGTTTAAAAGCAATATCCAAAACTCTTCATAAAGACATTCACTCAGTTCCCCGCTCAAAATATCGAAAACATCTTTGCTGCAATGAATAGCTTTACGCTGTATAGGTTCCCAGGAATTCTTGCGGTTTGCCAGTTCCAGTGCTGCCATAATGGATACAGCCCTGGCTTTACCAATCCCGCTGAATTCTGTAAGTTCCCTCAGGCTTAATTTGGATATCTCAAACAAGTTACCCTGATGGGCGTTAAGAAGCTTCTTTGAGATATCTACCGCTGTTTCCTTACGGGTGCCGGAACCCAGGATAATGGCAAGCAATTCCGCGTTGCTTAAATGTTTCCTCCCTTTAAGAAGCAGCTTCTCCCTGGGCCTGTCTTCTTCCGCCCATTGTTTGATACTTAATATGGGTTCGTATTTCTTCATGGATAAACCTTTATCCATTAGTTCCCGGAAATAAAAAAAGTCTCACCTTCCGGTAAGACTTTTTTTATTATTCCTGTGAAATATTTTTACATAGTCTGTATCTGCCTGGCAAGCTTGGATTTAAGATTAGAAGCCTTATTCTTGTGAATAATCCTGTTCTTGGCCAGCTTATCGATCATGGATACCAGTTTAGGAAAACTTTGAAGGGCTTCATCCTTGCTGGTTAAACTTCTGAATTTCCTGACTGCATTCCTCATGGTTTTGGAATGATAACGGTTCCTGATCTTTCTGGTTTCGATTTGCCTGATGCGTTTGATCGCAGATTTATGATTTGCCATGTATCTTAAGTTTAATCCTGTCTCAAATTCATTTTGAGGGGGCAAAGGTACAGATTATTTTTAAATCATGAAATCTTTTATCTGAATTTTATTTTTAACAAGCAAAACTTACTGATTTTACCGGATCATGAGCTTCAGGGTAGACCTAACACCGGATCCGTTGATCTGCATCACATACATCCCCTTTTCAAGTGTTCCTCTTTCCAGGGTGAATGAGTTCTGTCCTTCACGGAACATCCGGTTGGCAGATAAGACTTCCCTTCCGGTCATGTCGAAGACTGTGATTTCTGCTTCCGTTGGAGATTCCAGATTTAACTGCACCAAGGTATGATTGGTGAAAGGATTAGGATAGGCTGTAACGGCATTCCCTAAATTCAGCTCATCAACACCAAAAACTCCTTTATAAACAAAAGCCACGCTGCCCACACCAAGTTCATATTCTTCCATATGTGAACCGTTCCCGACAACAGAAAATACAACATTTGCAATATCATCTGCAGAAAACTCAGGATAGGCAACACTGATAAACGATGAGAACGGCAAGGTATAAATGGTCTGCTCTTCGGTCAGGTTCACTATGGCTCTGAACTGGTCAGTCCAGTTATCAATGCTATTCTTCACAATAGTTACCACCAGTTGATGGCTGCCATAAGCTTCAAATTCAAGTGCGTTATAACCGGATGCATCCAGAAGCTCATTCGCCGGCAAAACGGCTTTGTATATCGAAATATAGTCCTTTACCATACCCTCCATCTTTACACTTCGTTCGAGGGGAAAAATAGTAGCCGACACCGGCATTACAGGATACTCCGGAAAAACTTCATAATAAGCTGTTGTAGCGCCGCCTTCTTCATAATCAATACCCCAGGGACCATCAGAAAAATAAATAACATCTGACTGAGAGTTTCCGTAGTTGACAACAGATAGACCGATATCAAATATCCCTCCTGTTGGCAGGCTGATCTTTTCACGAGGTTGTCCGGTAAGCGTAACATTATATACTATATTTTCCCTTTGCATGGTTTCGGAAGCAGTATAGCTGCCAAAAAGCTCCAACTCTCCGGAATGGTTGTTATTCTGAATATCCAGGATCAACTCCCCTCCCTGATATTTGCCGCTTCTGACAAAAACCTGTGGAATTGGAGGTTTGGTGAGGTTTTTATAGGAAACATTCCCATTATTGTTCAGCAGTTCAAGGGTTTCCGTCATAAGGTATCTTACAATGGATTTATTGGCTGCCCAAAACTGGAAATTGTAATTGTTGGCATGATTCTCAAAATCCTCAACACTCCAGTGATTGTCAATTAAATATTCACCTTCACCAACATAAGCGGTAAATCCGGAAACATATTCCATTGTTCCGTCACGCTGCATCATTCTGGCAACAATGAACCAGTGATTCATCACCATAATGTGATCGATATCCAATAACTCTGCTCCGGTCATTCTATCGCAGATAAACTTGGTATGCTCATATACCTTGTTTTCGGTACGGGTTGCCAGGATAGCTGATATTCTTTGGTTTTCAGGAGTAAAGTAATCAGCAGAAAATACTTCCACGGCATTGGTGATGTTTAATAAATCGTAAGGAGTTGAAACGTAAGCCTGGGCACTAAGTACAGTAGAATCGGGGATAAAACTAATCAGATCCGACATTTCTGCATCACGATTCAGAATTTTCTGCATCCTTTCCTCGGCCAGTAAAGGAAGGGTTTTCATATCATCGTAATCATATGGGCTGCGGTTCTTCATTCGTTCGAAGTTCCGTTTGGCAATCTTATGAGCCAGAGTGCCATTGCTTTCAACACCACCGTTATTACCAGAAGTTACTCCTCCCGGAGGTCCATCAAAGTAATTATAATTACCTGAATCTATGGCGCTGAAATTACTGGCTGTGACATAAAAGACCGCATCGTTGAAGTCGTTGTCGCAACCACCATAAGGTGATGTAAGACTGTCGCGGCGTATGTCTTCCATACCTACAACAAGTAACTCATTAATAGTATCTTCCAGAATGACGGTATGTTTACGGATACTGGTATCCGGTTCAGGATTCCAGTTTTGATTGGAATATAAAGTCCAACGCCCGGGTGTTACATTTCCCCCCACGAAACCATCGGCCAGCATCACCCAGCCTATCCCTGTGTTTGGCATAAACTCCCCAAGATAAATCTTATCCCCGGGAAGCAAACCACCGCCTTTGTTCACCTGTGAATGGTTCGGAAAAAAGATAGTAATGGTTGAATCAGGAATACTACGTGATGGATTATTGAGGTCATAGGTGTAATACCCCATGACATTCAGGAATTTTGCTCCGTCATGAGCATATGAAATCCATATTTCCGTAGTATCCGTGACAAACACATCCATATCAAATCCTGCAGCTATGTATTGAGGATTAAAAATGGGAACCGATTTTCCCTCCGGTAGAGAAATCCATATAGCCTGAAGGAAGGGATAACTTACGCTGTCTCCTTCAGGAAGCAGATAATCAGGAACACCCAGATTATCCCAGCTTCCCATGTAATTATAGTTTTGCGCATTTATCCTGGAGAAAAAACTTCCTGTAAGAATAAAAAATACAAACAGGAATGCAATGAGTTGGCTTTTTGTCGACATAGCAAAATAAGATTAGATTTAGTATAAGATTCCGCACCTCTTATATCAAAATTAATGCAAAAAGTTACTATGGAATTGAAATTTCGATGAATGGCATGAAAATGCCGTTGACCTGCACAAATATACGAAATTCACGTCTGCTATTCAAGCATACGCAATTTTTGGAATAAAACCGACCGGTTTGAGCGGCTGACAGGTATTAACTCATCCCCTATCACCAGTGTGTTATCTTCAATCTCATCAATATGATGGATGTTTACAATATATGAGCGGTGAACTTTAACAAAATCCTTATTGTTCAATTGTTTTTCAATACTTCTTAGTGACGAATGGTGAATATGCTTCCCGTTCTTCGTGTGGAAGGCAATATAATCACCGATTGATTCTATAAACCGGATATCGCTGAACCTAAGCCTTATGAACCTGCCACCGGAACGGATAAAAATATGATCAACATCCTTTTCCTGATGCTTTGTAAGTTGTTGTTTAACCTTCTCCACTGCTTTAACCAGGCGAGTCAGGTTTACAGGTTTAACAAGGTAGTCGGTAACATTATGTTCAAACGCCTGAATGGCATATTGTCCTTTACCGGTAATAAAAATAACAGGGGGTAAATCTTGCCTTACGGAAAGCATATCAAGACCTGTCATTTCCGGCATTTCAATATCCAGGAAGATCAGGTCAACCAGGTTTTCATCAAGATATCTCAAAGCATCCATTGCACAGGAAAACAAACCTTTAACATCCAGATCTTCAATCTGAGCGCATAGTTTCTCCAACATTTTGCGCGACAATTCGTCATCGTCAACAATGATGCATTTTAGGATCATGATCATGTACCTTGTTATCACAAATATAAGGATTATATTCAAGTTTTCTTTACAGAGCTTTTTATAGTTACCTTTAGACAAATAAAACAGGATATGCAGTTTTACAACAGTCACATTCATATTTTTACCGAGCAGGATATCCCCAACCGGTTTCTTCCATTAGCTTTAGTCAAGGTATTGCGTACCAGAGTCGGGTTCCATTTTGTCAGCCGGTCTCTTATGCGGCTAAACCCATTTACTGATAAGGACATGTTCGACCGGTATGTTAAGTTTGTTCAAATCGGAAAGCTTGGTTCACAACGTAAAATATTTGAAGAATGCAGAAAATACTATCCTGAAGGGACACGCTTCATTGTGCTGACAATGGATATGGCTTTTATGGGAGCAGGTCCGGTGCCCAGACCCTATGAAGATCAGCTGAAGGATATTTATGAACTATGCAAAGATTACCCTGAAATCATTCCCTTTCTGCATATTGATCCCAGGCGGGAAAATCATTATGACATCCTTCGTCAAAGCGTTGAAGAATATGGTTTCCAGGGAATAAAATTATATCCTCCCCTTGGATATTTCCCAACCGATGAGAGATTATTCCCTGTTTATGAATACTGCACTGCCGGAAAGCTTCCCGTTATTGCCCATTGCAGTCCTTATAATCCGGTTAGGTTCAAAGGAAGTTATAACGAGCTAATGAAGCTATTGTCGTTTTCCCCTATACCTATAGAAACAAAAGGAAAAAGACGGAAAGAACTTTGTTCACTTTTTACGCATCCCCTGAACTATCTGTCACTTATAGCAAAATTCCCGGACCTCCGTATCTGTTTTGCACATTTTGGATCGGAATATTACTGGGAGCGTTATATGAGCCATCCTGAGGAAGAAGGCAACTGGTTCAATATCATTCGCAGCCTTATGGAAGAATACGACAATTTTTACGCAGATATATCCTTTACACTAAATAACCCTTCATTCTTTCCGCTTCTGAAAATTATGCTGGCAAATGAAAAGTTGCGAAAGAAAATTCTCTTCGGTTCTGATTATTATATGGTTGAAACCGTTGCCGATGAAAGACGTTTTGGGATCGAACTGCGTGCTTATATCGGCGAAGAATACTTCCATACCATTGCGAATGATAATGTAGAAAGATTTTTAAACATCCTTACCACATAACTTTTCATTTCTCCGTGGCTCTCTTCACAGTTTTTTACATAATATGCACCCTGCAAGCCTTGTACAATTTCCGGATTTGCACTACCTTTCGATGTTTTTTCTGCAAATGAATATTTTGTCTCCAGTGAAAAGTTGGCTACTATCGATCTTCATTGTATTCATTGTCTGTACTGTCAGCCGGGCCGGCAACGCAGAACAGATAATCATCCTGGAACAAAAACTTACCGGGATGCCTGATGACACCCTCAGGGTCAACCTTCTGCTGAAAATCGGGAAATACTATTGCAGCCGGGAAAACGACAAGGCATTGCTTTATCTGCAACAATCCCTCACTCTGGCTACAGAGCTTGGATATGCCGGTGGTATAGCGAAAAGTTTCCTTTGGCAAGGAAGAGTTTATTATTACAAAGATGAATACCAACTCTCCGAAACCTATCTGTCAAAAGCCAAAGATCTGCTCATAAAAGAAGGAGACAGCGCAAATCTGGCCTTTTATTACTTCGCTACCGGGTCACTACATGATCTTAACGGCAATTACATTGTAGCCATCGATGAATACCAGGATGCAGTCAGGCTTGCAGGAAACAGTGGGGATGAAAGCCTTAAATCTGCAGCACTTGCCAGCCTTGGAGCCATTTACAACCGTCTGGAGGAACCCGGCAATGCGCTGCTTTATCTTCATGAAGCCTTGCAAATAAGGGAAAAAACAGGCGACCCTCTTGGCGTGGCAACTATCCTTACCTGCATAGGAGCATCTTATGAAGAAAAACAAATGCTGGACTCAGCGCTACATTATTACCTAAAGGGATATGAAATAAGAATTGCGTCGGAAGATATCCGGCCGGTAGCAAGTTCTGTATACAGCCTGGGGACCATCTATAACAAAATGAACCGGTTCGAAGATGCCATCCTGGCTTTTGAAAAAGCCATCGTATACTATAATGAGTTGGATGAACAGACCGGCTGGTGTAATGCAACCTTGCAGCTGGCACGCTCACTGAACAGTACCGGTCAGAACGCACAGGCAACAGAAAAAGCCATGGAAGCCCTTGCGGTCGCGGAAAAACTAAAAAACAATTCCCTGATCAGTGAAGCCTATGAGACCCTTTCAAGCCTGGCAGCCTCTGCAGGAGAATTCGAAGAAGCGTACCGGTATAATGTTTTACACAAAAAAGTTAGTGATATCCTGTACAGCCAAAAAAAAGAAAATGCGATTAAAGAGATTGAAGCTCGTTTTAGGCTACAGAGCATGCGGGGTGAAATGGAAAACCTTCGATTGACAAGTACAGCCCAACGAAGGAATATCTTATTACTCACAATCTCCATCGTTACGTTAATCACATTGCTGATACTGATCTTCCTGTTATACCGCTTAAAATCTCAAGCCCATAATCGTCAAAAAAGACTTTTTGAACAGGATATCATCATACGTCAACAAAGCGAAGCACTAAAGGAAAAAGAAAAGATCATCCTGCAGGAACAACTGGAAACCCAGAACCGGGAACTTGCCGCAAAAGCCCTGGAAATACTCAGGATCAATGAAACACTGGGTCACATCATCACCCGTCTTGAGGAACTAAGCCGGATCCAACCAGGAAATCCTATGGTTGAAAAGGAAATCAACCACATTGTCAGGGAAATAGAATTACACACCCAACATAATTCATGGCAGGAGTTTGATACCATCTTCAAGAACATACATAATAAATTCTACGAAAAATTACTTGAGAAATGCCCAGACCTTACCGCATCGGAAATAAAAATTGCGGCCTTGCTTAAACTAAATCTGAGTACTAAGGAAATAGCCTCCATTACCATGAAATCGGAGGAAGGCATCAAATCAACCCGATACCGTCTGCGTAAGAAACTGAATATCTCATCCGACGAAAATCTTATTCCATTCCTGATGCAACTCTAAGGCACAATTTATTCTATAACAGCGACTTACCAAACCTGCCACTTTTTGAATCTGTTCATACCACTTTCTTAATCGCGTAAAAATTGGAGATTGCCCCTGTCAGGGTATATTTTCGTCACGGATTCCTTATTACGAAACGGATACACCTGGGTTATGAAACAAAAAAGAAGCAAAACAAGCAGAGCTAACGGGAAAACTGAACCAGGAGATCCGGAAAAACGGGAAATGATGGAAAAGGAGCTTGAAACAATACGCCTGAAACTGGAAAGCCAGAGCATGGCCATAAAAAAAATACTGAAACATTTGATCCCAAAAAATAACAGTTAACCCAATTTATTAATCAAATCCTGATTGTATGAAAACTAAAATTTTACTTTTTTTAATGTTGGCTGGAGTAACTTTAACAGCCGTATCACAAATTCCGAGTCCCGGTTTTGAGGATTGGAACGACCTAAGTGGAATCCTGAAACCCGACGGATGGCAGACCGGTGCCATGGAAGAGTGTTTAAATGTGATCCCCAGTGATGATGCCTATGAAGGAAATCTTTCAGCAGAACTTCTTGTATTGTATGATCCGGTCATGACTTCCAATATGAGCGGATACATGTTTGCCGATGGGAATTTTCCTGTAAGCGAAAGATATACGGCCCTGAATGGGTATATAAAGGGAAACATTATCGGCAACGATACTTTTTCGGTAAATGTCAGTATGTGGAAAAATGGAGATATGATAGGTTTCGGGCGATTTAAGACCCTCGAAAGTCATGATAACTGGACAGCTTTCAGTGTTAACATCACCTACGACTCAGGAGAAACACCCGATGAAGGCTTTATAGCCATGCAACTGGGATCAATTTTCGGTGGGAATACAGGTTCTTTTTACCGTGTCGACAAACTGGAGTTATCCATGACGCCTTCAGGAATAAATGATGAATCAACAGTAAACTTCAAATTTTTTCCTAATCCGGCAAACAAGAGACTGCATTTAACATTCACTGCCACATCCGGCGTCACTTTGGTTAGAATCATCGACCTGACAGGTAAAACAGTGATGGAGTATAAAACCTCTATGCAACAGGAAGTCATCCTACCGACCGAAAATCTTTCTGAAGGCTTATATTTCCTGCAAACATTTGAAGAAAACAGAGTTACATCTTCTAAAAAGTTGATCATTAAACATTAAGTTCATCATAAAACATTAAAACCAAATTCACTATACAAACACCAATTATGAATAGAAAAGACAGAAATCTGCGGTCAAAACGGTTTTGGATGCTGGCATGTCTGCTCACAATATTTACTGTAATATCCTGTGCAGGCCGGGTAGCAGAGAAAGACCAAAGCGAATCAACTGCAAAATCAGGAACTTGTTGGGAAGGTGATTGGCTGATCGGGACCTGGGAAGGGATAACACCAGCCTCTGTTGAACCCTTTTCAGGAACGAAGATTCGTATTGTATTCTCCGGAGCGGAACTGAAAGTAGACAATGAGATTTCGGGTAATCCCCGGAAGATTTGGGCATACGACGGAGTCTTCACCTGGGATGCAGGTGGTCACGATGAATTCAGCATCAGATTTTCATCTGCGAACTGGTCTGAACCCATTGAAGAAAACACGGTTATTTATGAATGTATCCAGATGAAAGCGGCTAATTTCGGAATGGCACATATTTCATTGAGGATCAGCGATGAAGACAGCAATGGGAACCTTCATGATTTTGATCTCGACTGGGGCCCGAACAATAACATGAGCACAACACCCGTCAAAAGTCTTAATTTTTATGGAGACATTGAGATAGATTTCAGCGGAGACCTTCAGCGTGCCGATTACTGGCAGAGCGAAACACCACCATTGAAGATGGAGAAAAAGTAAGTTACGGTGATATAAAAAACCGGATATAGCCTTTTAGACTATCATCCGGTTTTTTTTATTTGTTTTACTTCGAGAACTGCATTTTATATGCGATGGATCATTGTCTTGTATCCTGCCACCTGCAACCTTCTGTTCATCTCTCCCTATATTCATAAAATTTATTTATATTTTTTATTTACGATAATTATTTATTATTTTTGTTTAAAATTCATTTTATGAAAGGAAACATCGTACTTACAACTTCATTGCCGGCAGGATTGGTCAGTATGATCCATGAATATTCAAAGAAATTCGGAGTACCCAGGAACAGGATCCTGGAAGAAGCTCTAAAGTCATATTTTGAAAGACTGAAAAAGGCTGAATACAAACATTCATTTCTCAGGGCATCCAGGGATGAAGAAATGCTGACCATGGCAGAGGAAGGTTTATCGGATTATCTTAAAATCCTGGACGAATGAAGCAAAGGGATATTTACCTGACAGATTTGAATCCTGTAAAGGGGAGTGAGCAAAAAGGAATACGTCCTGTAGTTATTATTAGTGGTAATACCATGAATGATAACCTTCACATTTGCATAGTATGCCCTTTGACCACCAAAATAAAGAATTATGCAGGATGTATCGTCCTTAACAAAAACAATATCAATAACCTTGAACAGGATTCGGAAGTCATAACCTTCCAGGTTAGGGCAATTTCAAAAGACAGGATGTTAAAAAAGATTGGCGAAATAAGCACAGAGCAACTGAGTGTGATTAAAAACGGATTGATGGAGATAATGACTTATTGATATTAAATCGTGTGAAATATCGATTTTTATTGATGAATTGTAGTAAAAGACATTGATAAACATATAATTGGTGGTTGAAAATTGCAGACATTCAATGGTCAAATGTCAATTTAAAATAAAATGAGTATCGGGAATGATTAATATCAAGTTACCTGCTCTATGGTTGCAGGATGCAGGTTGCAGGTAGTGTGGTTGATGAGTGATGAGTATTGAGTTGTCGCTTGCAACCTGTCGCCTGTAACGTTGTGTGAATGTTTTCCGATACTTATATAAAATAAAAACCCCCCAGCACAAAGCACTGGGGGGTTTTAGTAGCCCGTAGGGGATTCGAACCCCTGTTACCAGGATGAAAACCTGGCGTCCTGACCTGGCTAGACGAACGGGCCGGCATTTTGGGAGTGCAAAAATAATACAATTTTTGAATCCACAAAAATGTTTATTAAAAATTATCACTATCGGGGAGGATTAACAGCAAGTTGCAGGTTACAGGCTGCTGGTTACAGGCTGCAGGTTACAGGCTGCAGGTTACAGGTTACAGGCTGTAACCTGATATTAATCATTTCTGATACTACTGATAAAAATCAAAGTTCTTCCTGGTCGGCCTGGAATTTAAAGCCAAGGCGTTTACCGGTTTTGATGGTCATGGTATCGAGGGTCGAAATGATCTCCATAACGGAGATCTCTTTAACCTGGTCATAAGGGGGTACCAGCAGGTCGAAATCAACAGTATAACGGATAGCAGACTCCACGATCACTCTGGCTTTTTCGTGATCAAAAACCATTTCGGTGAAATTATTGGGGAGCAGCCGCAGTTCCCGTTTTCCATCAAGGTAAAAATGACTATCCTTATTAATAAAAACCCTCCCGATGAGGTAACCAATATCGTTCACCCTCCTGTAATGAATGGAATCACTAAGAAAATTATAGATACTGATCATCCCGCAAAAGGAACGCGTGGGATCTTCTTTTACATAAGAAGTATTGTGGATAAAGTGATCGCGAGGGAACTGGAACACATTGGTATGCATCATGAAAATCAGCACATCACCGGCAAAACGGAGTTCGGTTTCAAACTCACTCTTATCTTTAAACTCAAAAGGTATGGGAGTTTCACAGGAAATATCACCGTTTTCATAATCTTTCTTCATTTCCAGGAAAGTCTTTTTAAAAAGGTTCTGTGCCGCACACGTATTGTTATATACTTTCTGTTTCAGACAGCCCTTCTCCACCATGTGGTTTAATAATTCATGATTACCGGATGCGGGTTTCATAGGCAATGTTATTAAGCTCTATTCAAAGGTAAAAGAAATCTGAAATATCTGCGACCGCATACTTTTTATTCCTTCGGTATAAATGTTATCTTCCCGTTTGAGGATATCCGTCAATCCATAAGCCATTTTGATCTCTGTGCCGAACTTGAACCAGCCGTTATAAAAATCGAAACCTACACCGGCCTCCAGCAGGAAATCGTTTCTGTTTAATTTAACCAGTGTATTGTTCTTTTCTTCATCCTTATCGGCCTTGGTGGTCGCCAGGTCAATCACGTATTTACCTCCGGCAATTACATAAGCTCTCACATTATTCAGCCGTTTCGACTTATATTTAATATGCAGGGGAAATTCAACGTACGTTGAAGTAATATTTTTTTCAAATTCCACGGTACTTACCGCATCATCCTTATAGCGCAGGAAAGTATAGTTGAGCCTGCGTTCACCGAAAGCCAGTGAAGGAACAAACCGCAGATCGAAATACTTTCCTAGCCTCAGATTTGACACGATACCGATTGTGAAGCCAAGGGTTGGCTTGGATGTGACCGACATAATCCGCACAGAATCGGCAAAAAAATCGGGAGACATGGCCGAATCGAATGTTATCAGGGAGGCATTATCCTTTAACTGCAATGCAAAATTCATCTGATTCACTGCCAGAACAAACCCAAAATGATACGGTGAGTAATCATATGCCGGGAGGTTCATAGGTTGACGCTGTCCTTTAACATGATTAATCCCGGACAGGGCTAAAACAAACAGCAATACTATGGGGATCCTGAAATTCTTCAAATTTTTCCGATTCATTAATCTCACTAACGGCAAGCGTGTTAAAATATTTCCATGCCTTAAAAAATCCGGTGCAAACTTACGAAAATTACTTTGCTTTCTAAAGACATTCGCAGAATGCAAAATCTGAGATCACATTCAGGAAGAAAAGAGAATGAAGGAAATTTGGGGGGCTGGGAGGTGGGAGCTGGGAACTGGGAGCTGGGAGCTGGGAGCTGGGAGCTGGGAACTGGGAGCTGGGAGCTGGGAGCATGCTACAGGCGGCAGGGTACAGGCGGCAGGGTACAGGTTACAGGCTACAAGCTGCAACCTGTAGCTTGCAGCTTGTAACTTGCCGCTTGTAACTTGTAACTTGTAACTTGTAGCTTGTAACTTGCCGCTTGCAGCTTGCAGCTTGCCGCCTGTTGCTTGCCGCCTGTTGCTTGCCGCCTGTTGCTTGCCGCTTGTCCCCTGAGTCTTGTTTTAAAAATCCCCCAATAAACACCCAATTCTTTTGTATTTATTCCTGAACAATGCCTTATTCTCATTGTTAAGATAGTAGAAGGTTACACTGATTTACGCCAGATACAGTAAAGGATACAAGCTTTTACAACGGTCGTTTTAAGGATAAAAATATTCTTTCATCAAGTGCAACGAAGAGAAATACATGCTTGTCTAAATACTATAAATAAACTACTATGAGCGAACTGGACTTCAACAGAAACCCCGGAGATTTTTCCGCCATCCTGGAAGATGGTTTAATACATCCCTTTGAGGAACATCAGAGGATTATCAACAATTATCTTGAAAACAGCCTCCCGGAAGATAAAAAGGATATGAATCGTGAAGCCTGGTCTGACAAAGTAATGCGCTGGTTCGGAGTTAGTTTAACGAGGAATTGAATATCCCGTTACAGGTTATTTAATCTTACCAGTTCAGCCATCAACTTTTCCCTTTTTACAGGAACGACTCCAATTTCTTCACAAACAATGCCGCCTGCCAGGTTTGAAATGGCAGCTATCTCATAAGGCATACAACGGCTGGCAAGGCAAAGGGCAGCTACACTGATGACGGTATCCCCTGCCCCGCTGACATCAGCAATAGAACGGCGATGAGCCGGGATACTGTGAATATATCTTTGGTTCCCCTCCCTCGATGAAATATAGATGCCATCCTCCGACATTGTTATCAGTGCATGTTGAATCTGTTGTTTTTCCTGGAGTTTCTGGACAACCTGGTTAAGTTCTTTGATATCGCGGTGATTGAAATCATATTTCAATCCCTCCTTTAGCTCTTTCAGGTTTGGTTTGAACAGGGTTATTCCTTTGTAAGCACTGAAATTTTGGATTTTTGGGTCCACCGCAACTGGAATGTTACTTTCTGTGGCCATTTCAATCACTTTGCGGATAACTTTCTGTGTGAGGATCCCTTTATTATAATCCTGAAATATAAGAACATCAATCTTATGTTGCTTTAGAATATCCTTGATCACCGTAACAATGCTTGTGGTATCAGCTGCATTAAGTTCTGTTGTACTTTCCTCATCCACACGGAGCATCTGTGAATTATTACCGATGATGCGAAACTTTGTTGTTGTTACACGACCGGAACTCTTTATGATACCGGTAGTATCCATTCCTTCTTTCTCCAAAAGCTTAATGAAAAGATCACCCTTAATATCATTACCAATTACAGAGCAAAGAATAGGAACCGCGCCGAGCGATTTAACGTTCAATGCAACATTGGCAGCCCCTCCCAATCTTTCCTCCCTTTTATGCACAGCAACGATAGGTACGGGTGCTTCCGGTGAGATTCTTTCCACTTTGCCCCATAAATAAGCATCAATCATAACATCGCCCAGGATCAAAACTTTTAGCTTGCTGAAATCTTCCAGGAGGTCTGTATATTTTGATTTTGCTGCCATAACATTTCGGTTTTTCTACACAAAGTTAATTCAGTTTTTGAATAGCTTCTGAGATCCGGCGGACAGCCTCCCTGAGTAATTCTTTGGAAGTAGCATAACTTAGGCGCAAGCAATTCGGGTTGCCGAATGCATCTCCGGGAACAAGCGCTACACATGCTTTTTCAAGCAGATACATGGAAAGGTCTGATGCATTGGTGATCACCTTTCCATCAATGCGTTTCCCAAAATGCTCTTTAACATTGATAAAGACATAGAAAGCCCCTTGTGGCTTATTGGTCTTGAATCCAGGTATTTCAGCCAGTAAATCAAGAACATAATCCCGGCGTTCCCTGAATGTTTTTACCATATAATCAATCTCAGGTGTATTTTTCGGATCTGCCTGTAAGGCTGCAATAGCAGCATATTGTGCAATAGTGCTGACCCCGGAAGTAAATTGACCCTGAAGTTTATCGCAAGCTTTGGCAATGACATCCGGTGCGGCCATGTAGCCAATACGCCAGCCGGTCATCGCAAAGCCTTTGGATACTCCATTGATCAGAATAACCTGATCCTTCAGGCAAGTGAACTGAGCAATGGACTCATGCCTCCCCTCAAAATTGATCAGCTCGTAAATCTCATCAGAAATGATAAAGATATTTTTATAGTTTGTAAGTACTTCTGCAAGACCTTTCAATTCATTCCGGGTGTAAACCGATCCGCTCGGGTTGCAAGGACTGGAGTAAATGATGGCTTTTGTTTTTGAAGTAATGCTGGCTTCAAGCTGAGCAGGGGTAATCTTGAAGTCGTTATCAATAGAAGTCTCAATAAATACAGGAGTTCCCTGGGCCAGCTTGATAATCTCCTTATACGAAACCCAGTAAGGAGCAGGTACTAATACCTCATCGCCCGGCCCGATAATACTAAGCATGGCATTGGCAATGGAATGTTTGGCACCGGCGGAGATAATGATCTGCTCCGGGCGATAATCAAGGTTATTGTCGCGTTTCAGTTTATCCGATACAGCTTGCCTTAAAACCTGTATACCGGCAACAGGCGGATAATGCGTACGGTTTTCCGCTATAGCTTTCATCGCGGCTTCCTTGATAAAGTCCGGCGTATTAAAATCCGGCTCTCCGATACTCAGATTGATCACATCAAATCCCTGGCATTGCAGCTCCCTGCTCTTGCGTGTCATCGCCAGAGTTTCCGATTCCGACATGTTCCTCAAGCGTTCGGTTAATACTTCCATTGTCATAGTTTTCATTTGTTAAAAGAAAAACAAAAGTAGGAAATTTTAGAAATCCAATATGGCCCTGTTTTATTTGTGTTTACTTTTACGAAATAAAACTGAAAACTATGCAAGAATTTCTCGACATACTGAAATACATCCTGCCATCACTGGTAGTCCTCCTCCTGGCTTACCTGCTTATCAAAGCCTTTCTCAACCAGGAATTGAAGCGGAGGGTCATGGACGCAAAAAAATCAAGCCGCGAAATCCTCATCCCCATCCAGTTACAGGCATACGAAAGACTTATCCTTTTCCTGGAAAGAATACAACCCACGGGATTGATTTTACGGATCAACCAGCCCGATATGAAAGCGGGAGAGATGAGAAGCAAGCTGATGAGCACTATCAGGGAAGAATTTGATCATAACCTTTCTCAACAGGTATACATTTCATCTCCGGGATGGGACCTTGTGAAGAATGCAAGGGAAAGTGTGATCCAGGTAATAAACGCTACAGCGGGACAAGTGGATAACCAGGCCCCCGGACATGAGTTTGCCGCCAGGGTAATTGAAAACTGGGCAGGTAAAGACCATAACACCGTTAATCACGCCATCGAATTCCTGAAAGAAGAAAGCCGGCAAAAATTCCAATAAAAAACCCTTCCCCGAATGAGGAAGGGTTGCCCGGGTTACACCAGGACTGTTGACTTATTAATTAACAACCTTGATCTTTTCAGTGATCTGAGTTTTTCCAGCACTAATTCTTAATAAGTACATACCTCCTGTAAGTCCGGATATATTTATAGTTTGATTGTAGACACCGCTTGACTGAAATCCGAATCCCTGTTCCAGTATTTTGCTGCCAAGCAGGTTGTATATTTCCAGACGAACTTCATTCTGGGCCAGCAGTTCATAGTTGACATTCACATAGTTACTTGCCGGGTTAGGAAATACATTAACAGAAGCATCGCTGATAATGTTTTCTTCAAAACCTGTGGCAATAGAGAGTCCAAGCAAATCACCACCCGACGGAAGCGCTACATAGAGACCAAAATCCGGTCCGTTTGAATTGTTTCCGGAATTCAGGAAACCGGAGGCAACAATGGTTAATGCCGTACCATCAAGTCCAAGCAGTGCGAGGGGAGCATCATATTTAGCCACAGTAGTTGAACCGGTTTCATCCCTGACTTCCAGGATGTAATCCTGAGTGGGGAGTTCAAGGTAACCGTCGAATTCACTGTACATGAGGTCATCGACGATAAGGCCGGCACCCACACCGGTTTCATAAACATCAACAGTTGGGGCATCGGTGGAGCCATGGAAAACCAACACATCGGTATTCATCATGTCGGTTGCCTCTTCCCTTGCAGTCGGGAAAACATAAATATCGAAGGGCTGAATGGGATCATAACCCGTTGGGCTTACAATACCGTTAGCGATCAGGATGTATTTCTCACCACCCATAAGGTTATAAACATTGGACCATATTGGGTTTTCAGGACTTGTGCTGTTGGCGGGCTGAATTGCGATGGTAAAGTCAACACCGGCCGGGGCATCAATAAAAGGAGTAGCTGTACGGAACATGAAGTCATCGATTAACAGCTGATCGTCGAGCCATACATCTACGGTTTCGGCAGCAGCATCAGCGCTGTTGTGTATCACCTGAACGCGGGCAGTTGAGATAGGTTCAACCGGCAATTCAACGAGGTCACCACCGGAAGCCAAAGCAACCCATAAGCCGAAAGCAGGTCCATCACTGTTTGCAGCAGGGTTCAGGAATCCTGAAGCAATTACTGAAATCGCGGCTCCGTTTAAGCCAAGGGTTGCAAGAGGTGCGGCATATTGTGCAACAACAGTATTACCTACTTCATTTCTGATCTGAAGAGAATAATCTGCGGTGGGAAGTTCCAGATATCCTGCAAAATCACCATATGCAAGGTTATCAATAATAGTTCCTGCACCCTGGCCAACTTCAACTACATCCACAACCGGAGCATCTGTTGAGCCATGAAAAACCATTACATCGGTGTTCATCATTCCTGTTGCCATTTCCCTTGCAGGCGTGAAAACATAGATGTTAAAGGGCTGCACTGGATCATAACCCGTTGGGCTAACAATGCCATTGGCTACAAGGATGTATGTTTCACCGCTGGTCAGATTGTAGACATTTGACCACAGTGGGTTTTCAGGACTTGTGCTGTTGGCGGGCTGGATCGCGATGGTAAAGTCAACGCCTGCCGGGGCATCAATAAAAGGAGTAGCTGTACGGAACATGAAGTCATCGATCAAAAGCTGATCGTCGAGCCACACATCGACAGTTTCTGCAGCAGCATCGGCACTATTGTGGATCACCTGAACGCGGGCTGTTTCCAAAGGCTCCTCAATTAGTGGAAGTTCAATAAGTTCACCACCATCGGGAGAAGCCAGAAATAATCCAAAGGAAGGTCCTTCACTATTGTTCTCCGGAGCAAAGAAACCGCTGGCAATAACGCTCACTGCTTTGCCTGACATACCAAGATCAAGTAATGGAGCTCCGTAAGTTGCTACAGTAACCGAACCTGATTGGTCACGGACTTCAAAAGAATAATTACCTGCAGGAACTTCAAGGTAACCTCTGAATTCACCATATTCCAGGTTGTCGATCACCACGGTTTTGGTGGTTCCCTCGTAAATATCCACTACCGGAGCATCGGTTGAACCATGGAATAATACGATATCCGTATACCCCTGGATTCCGGCAAATTCGCGGGCAGGGTTATAAACGAAAATATCAAAAGGAACAAAAGGATTGTAGCCGGATGGATTAACCAATCCGTTGGCAACGAGGATATATCTTTCTCCACCCTGGAAGATAAAAGTGTCTGACCAAAGGGGATTTGAAGCACTGCTGCTGTTAGCTGGCTGTACGGCAATGGTCACATCCTGGTTTGCCGGTGCATTGATAAAAGGAGTGGCAGTACGGAACATAAAATTGTCAATAGCAAGCTGACCATTCACCCAAATATCAACTTCCTTAGCCAGGATGTCGGATGAATTATGAATAACCTGAATTCGTGCAGTGGAAATTTCCTCAGAAGGCAGGGGGATGAGAGAACCACCACCAGTGAGAGCAACAAATAATCCAAAAGACGGACCATCGCTATTGGAAGCAGGATTCAGGAAACCTGATGCCAGAACAATCATTGACTGGTCAACAAGTCCGAGTGTTTGAAGAGGAGCTGCATATTGAGCTACTACCTGAGTACCGGTCATGTCACGGATCTGAAGAGAAAAGTCGGCTGTTGGAAGCTCAAGATAACCCTGAAATTCACTGTATGCAAGGTCATTAACAATGGTTCCAGCACCCAGGGCAACTTCAACGACATCAACTACCGGGGCATCGGTTGCACCGTGATATACCAGTACGTCAGCGTTACCCGGTTTGGAAGATGCCTCACGGCCGAAAGGGAATACATCTATATTAAATGGTGTAGCCGGTGAATATCCGGAAGGGCTTACAATACCGTTGGCAACCAAAACGTAGGTCCTGGCATCCTCAAGCTCATAAGTATTCTGCCAGATGGGGTTATCCGGAGAAGTACTGTTTGGGGGTAGAATGGCAATGCGGAACTCCACTCCTGCCGGTGCATCAATAAATGGAGTAGCAGTGCGGAATTCGAAATCATCAATCAGCATTTGGTCATCAAGCCAAACATCCACAACCTTGGTGGCAAGGTCGGCTGAATTATGAATCACCTGAACGCGAGCCTGTGAAAAGGCCTGAATCGAAAAGCCTAACAAAAGGGCTATCATAAGAGTAGATATTTTATTCATCGTTTTCATGGTTAAAAGGTTTTAGTTAATTAATAAAATCTAATTTATAATAGCTAAACAATAACCAAGTCATTTTGTTTATCTTTTATGCTTTTTTATTAAACATTATTTTATTAATTAAACCTATACATTTGTATATCAAAGAAAAAGCCTGTTATTTTTGTTTAACATTTATTTGATATTAAGAAACAATAAAATGAAAACACTTACCCGAAAACAGATATTGTCACTAAGCATTGAAGAAGCCTGGAGCTTTTTTTCCAATCCGGCTAATCTTTCCAGAATAACTCCGCAGGAGATGAATTTCCGTATAATGAACCCGGATTTGCCTCCAGCCATTTATGCAGGACTTATAATAAGGTATACTGTAAAGCCTATGTGGAATATTCCACTAACCTGGATAACCGAGATCAGCCAGGTAAGAGAACCCTGGTATTTTGTAGATGAACAGTTATCAGGCCCTTTCAAGGTTTGGCACCACCAGCATATTTTCAGAAAAGCGGGAAATAAAACGGAGATGGAGGATATTGTAAACTACCAGGCACCTTTAGGCCCTGTGGGGCGACTAGCCGAATGGCTAACGGTTGATAACAGGGTAGTAAAGATCTTTGACCACCGGGAGGCTTTACTCAGGAGATTGTTCCCATCGTAAGTCTTGGTTTAAAAGCTTTTCGCGGTATATAATTAATCTGCATTAAACCGATAGCAGCTAAATTTCTGTACAATTTACTCAAGTTTCTCGAAATATCCGGAGAGCAAAAAAAAAGCAATGCCATTACGACATTGCCCGTTTATGAATTTAATGTTAACTCTAATTTCTGAAGTCTTTCAGTGATTCCATGAGTTTCTTGCGGCCAAAGAAGATACGGCTCTTAACAGTCCCAATCGAAATATCCAACTCTTCGGCTATTTCTTTATACTTAAATCCTTTGGTGTGCATTTCAAAAGGAATACGGTGATCATCCTCAAGCTGTGATATTCTTTTGAGAATTTCTTTTTCAGAGTATTGGGAATCCGGTGTAATGGGAGATACATCATCAGAGCTATTGATGTGAAACATGTTGTCGGTGGAGTCCATAATCATTTTTGCCCTTACGTTTCGACGGTAATTGTTGATGAAGATGTTCTTCATAATAGTGAACAACCAGGCTTTCAAATTGGTAGTCTGTACAAACTTATCTCTGAATATAAGGGCTTTGAGGTAAGTTTCCTGTAAAAGATCTTTTGCGTCATCTTCGTTGTTGGTAAGCCTCTTGGCAAAATATTCAAGTTGCTTCTCCATCCCCGTCAACATATAATTGAATTCTATTGTACTCATATGGTTTAAGTTTTTTGGGTTAACTTGTTTAATTAATTCTTTGGCAAAGTTAAACAAAAAATATACCCCTTGTCAAGTATTTTGACACTTTTTTTTGAATAATTCTAAATAGATTTTTTAAATAGCTGTATTTATGTTATTTATATTCGCTAAAAACAAATCTAAATTACGTCTATACACATGCATTGTTATATATTTAAAATCAATGCATTAACAAAAGTAATGATTTACCTTATTACCTTTTTGGATATAAACCTTTAGGTCAAGGAAAAGAATTCAAACAGCCGGACTATTGAAAGAAGAGTAGTTTTATTAATCAGGTAGGATGTTCTTGGCAGAAATCAAATCATAAAGGAGTAACTCAGAGTTTGTCCAGGATCTTATCCTTGAAATCCTTTGCCCCATCAAAGCGTAGAACATTAGATGGAATTCTCACCCCCTCCTGGACAGTTTGCATGCCGGTCACCAGAATACTGACATTGGGAAAACTTCCAGAAAGATACAGGAGATAATCATTCAATTCCTCTACTGGAAGAGAAGATGTAAAAACAGTCAGGATATAATCCGGCACCTGCACCCGGGAAACCGCGACCAGATCGTGAATGGGTAAACTTTGCCCGAGGAAAAAAGTTTTAATTCCGTGTTTTCTGAGCAGATAATCATATAAAAGAAGTCCGATCTCATGAAGTTCCCATTCTGGAAGATATAGGGTAACCTTTTTTGCTCCCGGTTCAAAATAGGTTGAAAGTCCGTCAATAGCTACAAAGAGTTTTCTGCGGATAAGATTGGATATAAAATGTTCCTGTGCCGGATTAATAGAACCCGTTTGCCAGAGTACTCCGATCTTTTCAAACAAAGGGGAAATAATTTCAAACACGGTGCTTTCAAATCCCAATTTAATAATGGCTGTGTTTAAAATTTTCTCAAACTTAGACTCATCCAGTTCAATCATTGAAACAATCAGGCTTTCTACCTGATTGGAATGATGATTGTTCATCCGGGAAACTTCCAGTATCTTCTCATTGATGTCAGCATCTTCAAAATCGGCTATGCGGGATATTTTATAGCCGTTTTTCACCAGGATGGAAACATTCAGCAATTTCTTCAGATTCTCGTCGGAATAACATCGTATATTGGACTCTGTTCTTTCGGGCTGAACAATATTATATCGCTTCTCCCAGATACGTATGGTATGAGCTTTGATCCCGGTTAACCTTTCGAGATCCTTAATTGAGTAGCAACCTGACATTAATAGTGAATGTTTTGTTAAATATTTTCATCAACTCTATTAACAAACAAAGTTATGTATTGTTTTCAGGATTTATCGGCAATTCCTTATACATCAATATAAAATCCAGGTTACGGTTCGAGACATGAAAGAATAGAATATTTACATTTACGAATGACTGTTAAACAGTAAAAGAGGTAAAAACAAACCGGATCAGCTTCGTAGCGAATTAATTTGTAATTTCGTTGGCATGTCAGCAAAAGCGGAAATCAAGCCCATTCAGGAGGTCATCATGATAGGAACAGGCAATGTTGCCAGGCACCTTGGTGAGGCATTTTTCCAAAAAGGCATAAAAATCAAACAGGTTTATGGAAGGAACCCGGACAAAGCCAAAAAACTTGCCAATCAATGGAATTCTATCCCTGTGAGCGATATCAGACAGCTTCTCCCATCTGAATTTTATTTTTTTTGTCTGAGCGATGCAGGATTTATGGAGCAAACGCAAGGATTGTCATTAAACCCGGGTATAACAGTCCATGTTTCCGGTTCTCTCCCTATATCGGCACTTTCAGGATTATCAAATAATAACGGGGTATTTTACCCACTACAAACCTTTTCTTCCGATCATCCGGTCAACTTCAATGAAGTACCCATCCTGATTGAAGGAAGTGATGATGAAGTTATTAATAGACTAATTGGTTTGGCAACACAGATAAGTAAAGAGGTGAAAACCGTTAATTCAGAACAGAGGTTTCTTCTCCATATAGCGGCTGTATTTGCCTGTAATTTTACTAATTACATGTATTTCATAGCGGAAAAAATCCTGGAAGAAAACAATCTGGATTTTAATTTACTGAAGCCACTGATCAAAGAAACCGCCACCAAGGCAATGCATTATAAACCCGGTGATGTTCAAACAGGTCCTGCCAAAAGAAAAGACCACGAAATAATCCGGAAACATTTGGAAAAACTTGGAAATAACAAGGATTTTCAGGAAGTATACAAACTATTATCCGGAAAAATTGAAGACCATTTTAATATATGAAGAATTATAAAGAACTCCTTAAAGACGTAAACACGTTGGTTTTTGATTATGATGGTGTTCTTACGGATGGCACTGTTATTCTACAGGAAAGCGGGGAGCCTTTGAGGACTGCCAACGTTAAGGACGGTTATGCGCTGCAACTTGCGGCAAAAAATGGTTACCGAATCGTAATCATTTCAGGTGGCAAATCAACCTCCATGCATAACCGATTTAAAGCACTCAATATCAACGATATTTTCCTGGGCGTTGAAAAGAAACTTGACGTCTTTAACCATTATATCAAAAAACATAAGATAGACCTTGATCATGTATTATACATGGGCGATGACATCCCCGATTACGAGATCATGAAAGAAGTTGGAATTCCTGTTTGTCCGGCCGATGCAGCCGATGAAATTAAAAGGATATCGATATATATATCACATCTGAAGGGTGGTGAAGGCTGCGCACGTGATGTTATTGAACAGGTAATGAAGGTTCAAAACAAATGGATGAATGATGGCGCATTTCATTGGTAAAAAAGTACAAGCCTGGGCAGGGATCATCAGGCTACCCAACCTCCTGATACTGGTGCTAATACAGTTACTGGTCTGGTTTTGCGTTATCCGTTCCATTTACGACGTTTATGGTACAGGACTGCAACTGCATCCCTGGATTTTCGTGCTTCTTATGATAAGTACAGTTTGTATCGCTGCAGGCGGATATATGATCAACGATCTTCAGGATACCGACATTGATCGAATCAACAGAAAGTTAAGGAATAAGGTTGGGGAAATACTGAATCCTGCTACGGTTTGGAAAATCTACCTTCTGCTTAATGCGATTGCTACAGCAATGGGATTTATTATTTCAGTGAAAACCGGGTCATTCCAAATGGGACTTATATTTCCAGCCATTTCAGGTTTATTGTGGTTTTATTCAACACGATATAAAACCATGCTCTTTTGGGGGAATCTGATCATTGCCATCCTCGGGGCATTGGTAATCCTGATCGTTTGGCTGTTTGAGTTTATGGCATTAAGAAATTCGCCCGATCTTTACCTGGAAGTCTACAGAGGTCTTGAACGCATCAATGCATTGGTATGGTCAATTGCCTTGTTTGCGTTTCTAATGACCTTATTACGGGAGTGGATAAAGGATGTCCAGGATATGATCGGTGACGAAAGATACGGAAGCAGGAGCCTTCCGGTGATTCTGGGTATGAAAGGAATGAAACCCATACTCATCCTGACAGGAGTAATTATCATCCTTTTGCTTGCCCTTGCCCAGATTAAGCTATGGCAGTGGGGGCTTCGATATACAATGATTTACCTTTTAATAACGGTTCAGCCCCTGATGATTTATCTCCTGGTTCTTTTGGGTAAAGCTGCAAAACCTGAAAACATGAGATCCGCAAGCAACCTGGCAAAGATCATTATGCTGGCGGGTATATTATCGATGGAACTAATCTGTTTGGATTTATAAGTTATGATTAGCCTTAAGGATAAGCTTAAAGAAAAAAAGATCATACTCGCTTCAGGGTCACCCAGAAGACAATTTTTATTAAAAGAACTGGGGATAGAATTTGATGTTGAGGTAAGGGAAACAGAAGAAAACCACCCTCCACACCTTGATGCCCGGGAGACAGTGCTGTATCTTAGCTTATTGAAATCCCTTGCCTTCGATTCTTCCGAACTGAACGATAATACCCTGTTGATTACGGCCGATACCGTAGTCAGCGTTGATGAAAAACTGATTGGCAAACCCGGCGGCAGAGAACAGGCTATAAAAGCTCTGCAAGCTATTTCCGGGAAAAAACATGTGGTAACCACGGGGGTATGTTTGCGTTCTATTGTTAAAACCCATCAGTTCTTCACGGAAACCGACGTTTACTTCAAAGAGCTATCGCAGGAAGAAATCGAATACTATGTCGACCATTATCACCCTTACGACAAAGCCGGGGCATATGGAATTCAGGAATGGATTGGATATATTGGTATTGAAAAGATCAACGGTTCATTTTATAATGTTATGGGATTGCCGGTCAAGGCTCTTTATGAAGAGCTCTATTCATTTTTTTAACACAAAAGCAATCCCAGCTAAAAGCAATTTCGGTTAAAGAACCCAAGGGATTATCTTTACCAGGGGAATACATCTTATTTTTGTAAAAATTTCAATCATGGAACATCGAAAATTTGCTTCTGCCCTTCTTGGATATTTTTTCCAGGGATTGTTGTTTCTTGCGCCTATCAGCATTACCATTTACATTATCTATATTGCCTTTGTTTATGTTGATGGGTTATTGACGCAGTATATCAAGAGCCTTCTGGGATTTACCATACCGGGACTGGGTTTGCTTATCATCCTGGTTTCCATAACCCTGATCGGATTTCTTGGATCATCATTTATTTTCAAACCCCTTGCCGGTTTAGTGGAAAGGTTCATTACGAAAGCACCTTTAATTAAAATCATTTATACATCGATTAAGGATTTGCTTGAAGCATTTGTTGGAAAGAAGAAACGTTTTAATGAACCGGTTCTGGTAACGATAAGTCAGAATTCCAATTTGCAAAAGATCGGTTTTGTGACCAACAATGATTTATCGATTTTAGGGCTGGAAGACAAGTATGTTGCCGTTTATCTCCCCCATTCCTATGCCTGGTCGGGCAATCTGTTCATTGTACCGGCAGAACATGTTAAACCTTTAGATACAAATCCGGCGGAAGTCATGAAATTCATTATCTCTGCCGGTGTAACCAATATATAACTTAATATAATGAAGAAAAGACCGCTTATATTTGTAACGAACGACGATGGAGTTGAAGCGCCGGGTATCGAAGCTTTGATAAAGGTAATGCGTGAGCTTGGAGATGTAAAGGTAGTTGCTCCCTTGCATCCAATGTCAGGAACAGGTCACGCAGTTACTGCCCGTGAGCCTTTACGGCTCAAACTGTTGGAAAAGATTGATGGATTTGAAAAGTATGCCTGCACCGGTACCCCCGTAGACTGTGTGAAACTCGGAGAACAATTCGTGATAAAAGGCAAGCCGGATCTTATGGTATCCGGCATCAATCATGGATCCAACTCTGCCGTGAATATAGTTTACTCCGGCACCATGGCAGCAGCATTGGAAAGCGCTATTGGAGGAGTTCCGTCAATTGGGTTTAGCCTCCTGGATTATAGCCATGATGCAGATTTCAGCCATTGTGATGCATTCATTAAAAAAATTACGGAGAAAGTTCTTAGCGACGGACTACCAAAAGACATATGCCTTAATGTGAACATCCCTGCAATAAACGGGAGCGAGATCAAAGGCATCAAAGTCTGCCGCCAGGCCCGCTCACGCTGGGTGGAAGACTATGAATTGAGGGTAGATCCCGCTCAGAAGGAGTATTTCTGGCTACGGGGGACTTTCGAACTCCTGGAAGACCACCCGGAAACCGATGAATGGGCTCTGCGGAATAATTACGTTTCGGTGGTTCCGGTGCATTTCGACTTAACGGCTCACCACTTCCTGGAACATTTTAAACACTGGGAAAACCATGCTTAGGAAAAATTCATATATGCTTGGTGTCGTATTGGGTTTGCTGCTGCCTGTTTTAACCTGGTTCATCCTTTCCGGCATCATGATGGTGGTTGAAGAAGGTATTTCGGGATTCAGTCCCCGAAGATCTCCATTTTTTGAATTGCTGGGCATTGCCGTCAACCTGCTTGTGATGCGCTATTACCTGGTTAATCTGAAATTTGATAAAACAGGAAGAGGAATACTGGTCGTCACATTTATTCTGATCATCGCTTTCTTTGCATTATATAAAGACTGGATACGGTAAACAATTTAATTGCCAACACACATTATGAAGTATTACATTATTGCAGGGGAAGCATCGGGTGATCTTCACGCCTCAAATCTCATGAAAGAGTTAAGGCTGAGGGACCAGGAGGCAAGTTTCAGGTGTTGGGGAGGCGACCTCATGCAGGAACAAGGCGGTTTTCTGGTTAAGCATTACCGCGATCTCGCTTTCATGGGTTTCCTTGAGGTACTACTGAATCTGAAAACAATATTGCGCAACCTGAAATTTTGTAAGAACGACATCCTGGAATACCAGCCCGATGTATTGATACTTGTCGATTACCCGGGATTTAACCTCAGAATTGCCGAATTTGCCCATGAAAAAAACATTCGTGTATTTTACTATATTTCACCACAGGTATGGGCATGGAAAAAGTCCAGAGTGCATAAGATCAAAAGGGATGTCGACAGGATGTTTGTGATCCTTCCGTTTGAAAAAGATTTTTACCGTTCATACGATTACCCTGTTGATTTTGTCGGGCATCCTCTCCTGGATGCTTTGCCGGAAGACCTTGACGAAGAAGACCGCAAAATATTTACAGGCAGAAACGGGCTGGAGGAGAAACCCATTATTGCCCTTCTCCCGGGAAGCCGCCGCCAGGAAGTATCGGCCATTTTGAGGGTCATGCTGAAAATCATCTCTGATTTTCCTGATCACCAGTTCGTGATCGCTGCAGCCCCTTCCCTGCCCAAAGAGTTTTATGAAAAGATTACAGGCTCTTCCCGTGTGAAAATTGTTTACAGGCAAATGCACAGTCTTTTACGGTTCTCTGATGCTGCCCTGGTCACATCCGGTACTGCAACATTGGAAACAGCCTTGATGAACGTCCCTGAAGTCGTTTGCTATAAAGGAAATGTGTTTTCATATTCCATAGCACGAAGTATCGTTAAGATAAAGTATATTTCCCTGGTGAATCTGATCATGGACAAAATGGTAGTTAAAGAACTGATACAATACAACCTTACGCCGGATAATCTCCGCGAAGAGCTGATTTCACTGATTTACGACAACACATACCGGACCCGTATGTTACGGAATTTCAAACTTCTCAGAGAAAAACTGGGTGGTAAAGGAGCTTCCGCAAACGCTGCAGAAAAAATGGTCGAATGTTTAAAGGTTAACAAATAACAACTTGACAACGTCATTCTTTTCGGTTTATATCCTCCCTGCTTCGCTCGGACTGCTGATGTTCGGTATGGGCTTATCCCTTTCTCTGAATGATTTTGAGAGGGTACTGATAAAACCACGCGGAATGATATTGGGATTGATCTGCCAGATGATCCTTTTACCCTTGCTGGCATTTTTTATAGCGTCAGTTTCCGGACTACCCCCGGAATTAAAAACCGGTATAATCATTATTGCTGCATCACCCGGTGGAGCTACATCCAATCTGATCACCTATCTCCTGCGCGGAAATGTAGCTTTATCCATAAGCATGACCGCAGTAAACAGTATCATGACGCTTGTTTCCGTACCTTTGATAATATACCTTGGTCTTCAGGCCTTCATGGGCGAAGGTGAGGTTATCAGGTTGCCTGTATTAAATACTATCCTTAATGTATTCCTGGTAACGGTTTTACCAACATCCCTCGGTGTATTCACAAAATACCGTTTTCCCATAGTAGCCAGGAAACTGGAAAAACCGGGGAGGTACATCCTGCCTTCCATCTATGCCGTGATTTTTCTCATTGCCATGCTTGGAACACGCAGAGGCGACCCTATGATGGTTTCTGCCCTGTACATGAAGACTGCCCCCTATGCTTTTATTTTGAACATTTTAGGAATGCTGGCAGGTTATGGTGCAGCAAAATGGTTACGTTACGGCAGAAAAACGCAAATTACCCTGTCTGTGGAAGTTGGCATCCAAAACAGCGCTCTCGCTATCACCATCGCCAGCAGCGCCCTTTTTCTGAATGAGCCCATGATGGCCATCCCAGCCGTTATTTACGGATTCTTCACCTTCTTCAGCGCAATTGCTTTCGGACTCATAATTAACAGGAGTTCGCGAATTAACATTTGATTACGGAAGCCGTAATGCTGAGGTTGCTGGGGACTAGGGGCTAGGGGCTAGGGACTAGGGGCT
>Ga0180009_10000904_pt1 | contig 37901 bp, 37 predicted proteins | sample OS_PC_MetaG_FD_123537 | JGI IMG/M metagenome (GOLD analysis project Ga0180009, IMG submission 123537) | Groundwater microbial communities from the Aspo Hard Rock Laboratory (HRL) deep subsurface site, Sweden - OS_PC_MetaG | ecosystem: Environmental > Aquatic > Deep subsurface > Groundwater... | reverse complement strand
TGAATCTCAAAACACGTCACGATTATTTTCAAGCTGATACCGGCATCAGAACTAAAGAGATCGCCAAAGTCTCCAAGCTAGTTTCCAATCTCACTGGCATTCCCGTGCAACCCAACAAGGCGATTGTCGGTGCCAATGCTTTTGCCCATGAGGCCGGTATTCATCAGCACGGAGTGCTTTGCAAGCGCGAGACTTATGAGATCATGGACGCTAAAGATATTGGCCTGGATTCAAATGAATTGGTGCTTGGTAAACATTCTGGCAAACACGGGCTGGCGAACAGGCTTAAGGCGATGGGTATTACTCTCAATCAAGATCAATTTGCTGAGGTTTTCCGACGATTTAAAGAATTAGCTGACAAGAATAAAAATATTTACGATCAGGATTTATTAGCATTAGTTTCTGATCAATTACAAATAGCTGGGCAGAAATATAATCTTGAGCTATTACAAGTTACGACTGGCAATAAAATAAGACCAACAGCGACTGTCAGCCTACGTGATGATAAAGGTAAAATCAAAGAAGCGGCGGTAATTGCCAACGGGCCGATCGATGCCGTCTACCACGCGATTGACAAAATAACGGCCAAGAATAATAAGTTGCTGGAATTTTCCATGAAAGCGATAACATCGGGCAAGGATGCTCTCGCGGAAGTGCTAGTCAAGATCGAGCGAGGTGGGCAAGTATATGCCGGCTATGGCGCTTCTGATGATATTATTCAGGCTTCGGCCAAGTCGTATCTGAATGCTTTAAATAATAGCTTAATAAGTGAGAACAATGGCCAAAACAATAACCGAAAAAATACTCGGCGGCGCGGTCGGCGAGCTCGTTGAGCGGGAAATAGATTTGATGATGTGCCACGAGGTGACCACCCCTCCGGCGCTTAAAATGTTGGCTGAGCGGGGGATTAGTAAGGTCTGGGATTCGAATAAAATTGTGGTGACTCCTGATCACTTTGTGCCCAATAAAGATATTGAGAGCGCCCAGCTAGCCAAGGAGCTAAATGATTGGGCGGTGGAACAGGGGATAAAACATCATTATAAGTTGGGTTGCCATGGCGTTTGCCACGCCATTTTACCGGAACAAGGCCATGTCAAACCCGGCCTGGTGATTGTGGGCGCTGATTCGCATACTTGTACTTATGGGGCGTTGGGAGCTTTCTCAACGGGGATCGGCTCAACTGATTGTGCTTATGTATTGGCGACTGGCAAGCTGTGGTTCAAGGTGCCGGAGACGCTGCGGTTTAATATCACGGGTAGGTTGCAGCCAGGCGTGACGGCCAAGGATGTGATTTTGTATATCATTAAAGAAATTGGCGTGGATGGGGCGCAATACAAAGCGATGGAATTTGGGGGCGAGGTGATTGATCGGATGTCAGACGAGGAAAAAATGACGATCTGCAATATGGCGATCGAGGCGGGTGGTAAAAATGGCATTATTGAGACAGAAGATTATAAATCGGACAAAGATTGTCAGTATGAGCAGGTTTATGACATGGACGTTTCCGATCTGGAGCCGTTAGTCGCTTACCCACACTTACCGTCAAATGGTAAATCTATATCGGAGGCGGAAAAAGACGGGATTAAACTAGATCAAGCTTTCATTGGTTCCTGCACTAACGGACGTTTTTCTGATCTCCAGGCGTCGGCGGGTGTTTTAAAAGGCAAAAAAGTACAGTGCCGGACGATCGTGATCCCAGCCACCACCGATATTTATAAGCGGTGTCTTAAGGAGGGATTAATTGAGCTATTTATCGAGGCAGGTTGTGTGGTGTCGACTCCCACTTGCGGACCGTGTTTGGGTGGCCACATGGGTGTGTTAGCTAAGGGAGAAAAATGTATTTCTACTACCAATCGTAACTTTGTCGGGCGTATGGGGCATCCGGAGAGTGAAGTCTATCTAGCGTCACCCGTGACAGTAGCTGCTTCGGCGCTCTCGGGTAAAATTACTGACCCCCGTAAATATATCTAATTATGACAGTCAAAATAGTTGATGTAACCTTACGTGACGGGGAGCAAACTCCCGGGATAGCGTTTTCTGAAAACGAGAAGTTGAATGTGGCTCAGTTTTTACTGAGCGAATTGAAAGTCGATCGGGTTGAGGTTGCTTCCGCGCGGGTTTCGGCTGGTGAGCAAGCGGCTGTCTGTCAAATTACTCAGTGGGCCAAATCCAAGAAACTGCTGGATAAAATAGAAATTCTTGGCTTCATCGATGAAGGTAAATCAGTCGATTGGATTGAGCAGGCTGGTGGTCAGGTGGTTAATTTTCTCGCTAAGGGATCATTAAAACATGTCAAACAGCAATTACGGAAAAATCCCCAGGAACATTTAGCGAACATCAAGGATAATATCAAGCTGGCTCGAGCGAAAGGTATGAAAGTTAATCTTTATCTCGAGGACTGGTCTAACGGTATGAAAAGTTCGCCCCAATATGTTTTTTCCTTACTTGATGGACTAGTCGAGCAAGGAGTAGCTCATTTCATGCTGGCTGACACCTTGGGGGTATTGAATCCCACCACCACTTTTGATTATTGCCAGCAAATTATCCAGCGTTATCCTAAGCTTAAATTTGATTTTCATGGCCACAATGATTATGAGTTAGGAGTAGCCAATTCTCTTAGTGCAGTGGGAGCGGGGGCAAAGGGTGTCCATGTAGCTGTTAATGGTCTCGGAGAAAGGGCGGGCAATGTTAGTCTGGCGAGTCTGGTCGTTAGTCTAAAAGATCAAGCCAGGTGCCAGTTAAATATTAACGAGAAAAAGTTGGCTCAGATTAGTCGGCTAGTAGAAGTATTCACTGGGACAAGTATTCCTGACAATAAGCCGGTGGTAGGAAAAAATGTCTTTACGCAGTGTTGCGGGGTACATGCCGATGGTGATAGTAAGGGTAACTTATATTGCAACGATTTGTTGCCGGAACGTTTTAGTCGCGAGCGGCGATACGGACTTGGTAAGATGTCGGGTAAAGCTAATATTATCAAGAATCTGGATCAATTAGGTATCAGTTTGAATAAACAAGAGTTAAAAGCGGTTGTAAATAGAGTAGTAGAGTTGGGTGATAAGAAAGAAGAGGTGACATTAGAAGATCTACCCTTTATTATCACTGATGTTCTAGAGATGAAAAAGAAAAAGACTGTTGGACTATTGGATTTAGAAATTAATCATAAGTATCAAGCTAGTCCGCGGGTGAAAGTATGTTTGGCGATTGCGGGCAAAAAATATTGCAGTCAAAGTAAGGGGGGTGGGCAGTATGATGCGTTTCTCAAAGCAGCTGGTAAAACATTCAAAAAACTGGCGATCGAATTGCCGGAACTAGTTGATTATCAGGTTCGGATTCCACCCGGGGGCAGTTCAGAGTCATTGGTGGAGACAGTAATCACCTGGCGGGAGCAGGCGCGCGAATTTACTACCAAAGGCTTGGATACAGATCAGGTGACATCGTCTATTAAAGCCACCTTGAAGATGTTTAACATCATAGTTAACAAATAAAAGCCATGAAAGCCAAAATCCACGTTTACCAGCGAGATAATATAAATACTGACGAGATCATCCCGGCGCGGTATTTGAATACTGACAAAGAAGCTGAGTTAGCTAAGCATGCCATGGAGGATATTGATAAAGAATTTGTCGGGCGAGTGCAAGTGGGTGATGTCGTTGTGGCTGGTGGAGACTTTGGCTGTGGTTCTTCCCGTGAGCACGCCGTCTGGGCACTGCGGGGAGCAGGTGTCAAAGCGGTAATTGCCAAGTCCTTTGCCCGCATATTTTACCGTAATGCGATTAATAATGGTTTTTTGGCGATAGAATGTAAGGAGTTAGACGAGGGATTAAAAACTGGCGATGAAATTGAGATTGATTTAGAGGGTGGCGAGATTAGAAAGGATGACAAAGTGTATAAATTTAGCCCGATTCCCGATTTTGTAAAAAAAATCATGGAGAAGGGAAATTTACTGGAGACGATTTAGATATCTGCTATCTGTTATCTAAGCTAATTAAAACTATGCAAAAAAAGATTTGTGTAATATCTGGCGACGGTATCGGACCAGAGGTAATGGCCGAAGCAGTCAAAGTGCTTGATAAAGTGGCGGAAAAGTTTGGTCACAAATTTGATTATGTTAAGGCTTTAGCGGGCGGAGCAGCTTGGGATAAGTATCAGAATCATTTACCCAAGGAAACGCTTAAGGCTGCCGCTGATTGTGATGCAATTCTATTTGGCTCAATTGGCGGTCCGGTAGAGCACCAGGGTGATCCCCGATGGAAAGACTGTGAGAAAAATGCGTTGTTGGGAATGCGTAAACATTTTGATTTGTTTGCTAATTTGCGTCCGTCGATCGTGTTTAAACCGTTGAAAAACATTTCGATTTTAAAGGCTGAAACGGTAGGTGAGGGCTTTGATGTTTTGATTGTCCGGGAGCTAACAGGGGGAATCTACTTCGGTGGACATAAAACGGAAGGTGACAAAGCGACTGATATCATGACTTACAGCGAATCGGAAGTTGAGCGAATTGCGCGTGTAGCCTTTGAGGCAGCGATGAAGCGAGGCAAGAAGCTGACCTCAGTCGATAAAGCTAATGTCCTAGACTGCTCTATTTTATGGCGAAAAGTAGTTGAGCGGGTAGCAAAAGATTACCCTGCGGTAGAATTAGAGCATATGTACGTCGATAACGCCGCCATGCAACTCGTCAAAAATCCTAAACATTTTGATGTAATTGTGACGGGCAATATGTTTGGTGATATTTTATCTGATCTATCATCTACTTTTGCTGGATCACTAGGATTGTTGCCGTCAGCGTCTTTGAATGAAGAAGGTTTTGGAATGTACGAACCGAGTGGGGGATCGGCGCCTGATATCGCTGGCCAGGGAATTGCTAATCCAATTGCTCAGATACTTTCAGCGGCGATGATGTTCAAACATTCATTTGAATTAGCAGATGAATCCACGGCAATTGAGGAAGCGGTTGTCCAGACACTTGAACAAAAAATTAGAACAGGCGATATTTGGGAAGAAGGATTTGAGAAAGTTGGGACAAAGGAGATGGGAAATAGAATTTGTGGTAATATATAAACAATTATGGAAAAAACACAAAAAATTTGGATGAATGGTGAATTAGTTGATTGGGACAAAGCCAATGTCCATATTCTTACTCATTCCCTTCATTATGGATCAGCTGCTTTTGAAGGAATTAGAATGTATGACACTAAGAAAGGCTCGGCTATGTTTCAGCTCGATCGTCATATCGATCGACTACTTTATAGCGCGGAAAGTTTGCAGATGAAAGTGCCATATAATAAGGATCAACTAAGAGAGGCGATTTTAGAGACAATTAAGATTAATAAGGTCAAAGCTTGTTACGTGCGTCCAATAATTTATTATGGTTATGGTGAGTTGCGTGTCGGTCCGGGAGGGTGTCCGGTGGAGACGTCGATTGCTGTCTGGCCTTGGGGAGCATATTTGCCTGGTGATTCGATCAAAGTAAAAACTTCAGACCTGATTAGAATTCATCCCAAATCTTCAGTGACGGATGCCAAGATCACTGGCCATTATGTAAATTCAATGTTGGCCGGACTTCAGGCAACAAGCAAAGGTTATGGTGAAGCACTTTTGCTGGACTACGAGGGCAATATAGCTGAGGGACCAGGTGAGAATTTTTTCATTGTTCAAGGGAATAAGATAATCACGCCGCCTCTAGGAACGATATTAGCCGGTATTACGCGCGAGTCAGTGATTGAGCTGGCACGAGATTTGGGTTACAAAGTAGAGGAACGGGCGATTAAGTTGGAAGAGGCCTACGAAGCTGATGAATGCTTTTTTACTGGCACTGCCGCTGAGGTGACACCGATCAAATCAATTGATGACAAACCGATTAAGAATGAGATAGGTCCGGTAACAAAACATCTCAAAGAAGAATTTGTAAAGATAGTTAACGCGGAAAATGAGAGATATTTCAAGTGGCTAACGTTTGTTAAATAATATATCTATATGACTCTCCCCTCCGACAAATTAAAAAAAGATGTAGCGACGATGCCGCATCGTTCGTTGTTGCGGGCAGATGGTCTTAATGATGCTGATTTTAAAAAGCCCTTTATTGGCGTGGCTAATTCATTTAATGACGTAGTCCCCGGTCACATTCATCTCAATGAGCTGACCAAGTGGGTGAAAAAAGGTATTCGTGATGCCGGTGGCGTGCCTTTTGAGTGGGGTGTGCCAGGTGTCTGTGATGGCATTGCGATGTTTGTCGAGATGCGACTGTCACTGCCTTCGCGCGATCATATTGCTGATAATATCGAGATCATGATGCTCTCACATTCCTTTGACGGCTGGGTTGGTGTGACCAATTGCGACAAGATCACTCCAGGTATGCTGATGGCAGCCGGCCGACTGGATTTACCAGCAATAATGCTGACGGGTGGGGCGATGAAAGAAGGTAAGCTAGATGGCCAAGGGATTGATTTGGTCTCTGGAGCTTTTGAAGCTGTTGGCAAGGTTAAAGCGGGCAAAATGACCGAGAAAGAGGCGCACAAAATAGAATGTGCCGCTTGTCCGGGAGCTGGATCTTGCGCGGGTCTTTTTACGGCCAACTCAATGGCGTGTATGACTGAGGTGTTGGGTATGTCGCTAACTGGTTGCGCGACTACTCTTGCCCTTGATCCCAAAAAGAAAAAGCAAGCTTACGAGTCGGGCAAAAGAATTGTTCAGCTAGTAAAGAAAGATATTCGACCCCGACAAATTATGACCAAGAACGCTTTTGAAAATGCGGTACGAGTCGATATGGCTATTGGCGGTTCGACTAACACGGCTCTGCACCTTCCAGCTATAGCCAAAGAAGCCGGAATTGATCTTCCATTGATCACCTTCGACCAGATAGCTCGCCAAACGCCAAATATTTGCCATATTCGCCCAGCCGGTGAGCATGTGATTGAAGACCTAGATAATGCTGGCGGTATACCAGCAGTACTCAATCGTCTCAAGAAGTATCTCAAGAGCTCGCCGACAGTTAATTACAAGGATATCAAGGAGATTGCTGCAGCGGGAAAAGTGAAAGATGATGAAGTGATTCGACCGATTAATCGGCCGTTTGGCAAAGAGGGCGGAATTGCGGTACTTAAAGGGAATATTGCTGACAGCTCAGTGATCAAGCAAACAGCGGTGGCGCCAGATATGATGCAATTTACTGGACCGGCCAAAGTTTTTACTAGCGAAGAGGCAGTAATGCAAGCAGTCGAGGACAAAAAAATAAAGGATGGCGACGTGGTTGTGTTAAGCTTTATGGGCTCAGCGGGCGCACCAGGTTTGCCGGAGATGCTGACACCGACTTCAGTGATTTCCGGAGCGGAGCTACGAGTGGCACTGCTCACCGACGGCCGTTTTTCTGGTGGCACGCGTGGAGCATGCGTCGGGCATATCGAGCCAGAAGCTTACAATGGCGGGCTAATTGGAGCAGTCAAAAACGGTGATATCATTGAAATAGATATCCCGAAGCGAAAATTAAATGTCAAAGTTAGTCAGGCGGAGCTGAAAAAGCGCCTCAAGACTAGGCGAACGCCGCAACGAAAAATGACGCCGTTTCTCGATAAATTTAGGCAAGAATATTCACAATAATGACAGACAACCAAAACCTAAAACGCGCCATCGAATTCCAACCCGGCCGGCATTTCATCGCTCGCTTTTTGCCTGGCAAAGATCTTCACACAGCAATCACCGAATTTTGCCAGCAACACAAAATCAAAGCGGGCTATATCCCTTCCGTCTTTGGTGGTTTGAAGTGGGCAGAAGTTATTAACCCTGATCCGGACAAAGAAGGCGAGGAAGTCGAGCCAGTTGTTAAAAGATATGACCATGTGATGGAATTTATGGGACAGGGAACGATTGCCCTCAATCAAAAAGGAGAGTATGAAAATCATCTTCATATTGCTGCTGGAGGCGACAGTCATAACTTGGTTTGCATGGGACATCTAGTAAGAGGTGAGATGGCTATTCTGACCGAAATTGTGATCGTTGAGGCAAAGGGTATTGAAATGATTCGCGAGATAGATCCGGGAGTTTTTCCCAAGCCATTGCTATTTTTTCGCCAGCAAGTAGGATAGAAACATTAAGTCTTAAATTTATGATCGGCGCTGACATCTTAATAAAATCATTACTCAAAGAGAAAGTGGACGTCATTTTCGGTTATCCGGGCGGCGTCACTATCCCCTTGCATGATAAGTTGTCCAACTATCCGCAGATCCGCCATATTTTGCCGCGCCACGAACAGGGAGCAGCCCTCGCCGCTGATGGATATTACCGCGTGACTGGCCGGCCAGGCGTGTGCTTGACCACCTCCGGCCCGGGAGCGACCAATCTTATCACTGGCATTGCCAACGCGCACATGGATTCGATTGGTATGGTGATTATCACCTGCCAGGTCGCTACCGCTGTCGCCGGAACAGATGCTTTTCAAGAAGTAGATATCACTGGTATTACTCAGCCGATTACTAAGCAAAATTACTTTGTTGATGATGTTAAAGATTTACCACGGATTGTTAAAGAAGCATTTTATTTAGCCTCTACTGGACGACCGGGTCCGGTTCATATTGATCTACCAGTTGATGTTCTCAAGGCTGAGGTAGTCAAATTCACTTATCCAAAAAATATTAATTTGCCTGGCTATAAAGTGCCAACCACGGCTGAGCCAAAACAAATTCAAGAAGCGATCAAGTTGATCAATAAATCTGCTCGACCGGTGGCTTTGGTTGGCCACGGAGTAACAATTTCTCGAGCGACGGCGGAGGTAAAAAAGCTAATTGAAAAAGCGGAAATTCCCGTTATAACAACTTTGCTCGGCATGGGCGCAATTTCCGATAAGCACCCGCTGCATTTTGGCATGCTGGGAATGCACGGGATGGCTTATGCCAATTACGCCGTGCACAATGCCGATCTTATTATCGGTATCGGGATGCGTTTTGATGATCGTATTACTGGTAAAATTGATGAATTTGCCCGGGAGGCCAATGTGATCCATATCGATATCGATCCGGCCGAGATTGGGAAAAATACCATTGTTGATGTGCCGCTCTTGGGAGATTGTCGGCAAGTTATTGCTCAGCTTAATAAAAAGGTGGCGAAGAAATCGCACCGCGAATGGGTGAAGAAAATCAAAGGCTGGCACAACAAAACTCGTTTGAGTAAAATAAAACACGAAGGCCGAATGCAAGAAAGTAAACACCTGATGACGGCTGACATTGTCTGCGAAATTGACAAGCAGACCGAAGGTAAGGCAACAATTGTTACGGATGTAGGGCAAAACCAGATGTGGGCGGCGCAGCATTTTTCCTATTCTAAGCCAGAGCAGCTTCTTAGCTCGGGTGGATTAGGGGCGATGGGCTATAGCTTGCCGGCCGCGATCGGCGCCAAGATTGCCAAACCCAAGGCTGATGTCTGGTCGCTAGTAGGTGACGGTGGCATCCAAATGAACATCCAGGAGCTAGGGACGATCATGGAGCATAAGTTACCAATTAAGATCATGCTTTTTAATAATGGGTATCTGGGCATGGTGCGACAATGGCAGGAGCTTTTCTATGACAAGAATTATGTAGCGACCAAGCTAGCTAATCCCGACTTTGTAGCGATTGCCAAGGCCTATAATATCGAAGCATATCGGGTGACTACCACCACTCAGGCCAAGAAGATGATTAGGAAAGCGGCGGAGAGTAAAAAACCGATTTTATTGGAATTTATGACTGGCCCGGAAGACAATGTGTTGCCGATGGTACCGACGGGTAATACTTTAAGGCAGACGATTATTAAGCGGAATAAATAGATGGCAAAAATCACCAAAGAAAAAAAGAAACATATTGTACTCCTCTGGGTAGAGAACAAGCCGGGCGTTTTAAGCAAGATTGCCTCGCTTTGTCGACGACGACGGTACAATATCGATAGTCTGACGGTCAGCACTTCACATCAGCCGGGCGTTTCCCATATGACGATTGTTTTTGCGGAGGAAGGAATAAAGATTCAGCAGATTGTAAATCAAATCAATAAATTGGTGGAAGTTATTTCTATCGAAGCAGTTCAGCCCAAAGACGTAATTGACAAAGAATTGTTGTTGCTGATTGTAAAAAATAACCAAGTGGCCAATCGGTTACTCAAAATGTCACGCCACGACGTCAATGTGCGCATGATTAATACTGTGGATCGCCATCCGGTGTTGGAAGTAGTGGGTGAGGGGCGAGAGATTGATCATGTGATCGCCGAAGTGGATATGAAAAAGGATGTGGTAAAAATGGTAAAGAGTGGGTTAATAGCGCTTAAAATTTAAAATTATAAATAAATGACAAAAATCAATTTTGGCGGCACCGAAGAGGAAGTCGTCACCCGAGAAGAATTTCCGCTTAGCAAGGCGCAGGAAGTGTTAAGAGACGAGACTGTAGTTATTCTCGGTTATGGTGTGCAGGGACCGGGACAGGCTATGAACTTAAAGGACAATGGTATTAAGGTGATCGTTGGTCAGCGGGAAGGCTCTAAGTCCTGGGATAAGGCAATCGCTGATGGCTGGGTGCCCGATGAGACACTATTTCCGCTTGAGGAAGCAGCCCAGAAGGGAACAATTATTGAATATTTGCTATCGGACGCGGGGCAAAAAGGATTGTGGACAAAGATCAAGCCGTATCTGACCAAAGGTAAAGCCTTATATTTTTCGCATGGCTTCTCGATCACCTTCAAAGAACAGACGGGTGTGGTGCCACCGAAAGATGTGGATGTGATCTTAGTTGCGCCCAAGGGACCTGGTGCCAAGCTACGCGAATTGTTTTTAGCTGGCAAAGGGGTAAATTCTAGCTATGCTATCCATCAGGATGCTACGGGTAAGGCAGAGGATCGAGTGAAGGCGCTGGGAATGGCGGTTGGTTCTGGTTTTCTATTTCCCACAACTTTTGAGAACGAAGTCTGGAGTGACTTGACGGGTGAGCGAGGGGTGTTGATGGGCGCTATCGCTGGCATCATGGAAGCCCAATACAATGTCTTGCGGGAAAATGGTCATAGTCCATCGGAAGCCTTCAATGAGACAGTCGAGGAAGCGACGCAGAGCCTATATCCCTTAATCGGCGAGAAGGGAATGGATTGGATGTATGCTAATTGCTCGACGACGGCTCAGCGAGGAGCGTTGGATTGGAAAGGTAAGTTTCGCGAGGCGACGGAGCCAGTCTTTAAAAAGCTATACGAAAATGTTAAGAATGGTGAAGAAACACGCATCACTCTTGAAGCTAATAGCGATCCGGATTATCGGGAGAAGCTAGAAGAAGAACTGCGCGAGATGCGCGAATCAGAGATATGGAGTGCGGGAGAAGAAGTAAGGAAGTTGCGGCCGGAGCGGCAGAAGGATAAATAAGCGAGATTAAGAAAAGGGGCTGTAAAGGCCTCTTTTTTGATGGGCGATGTAGTCTTGACCTCTGCCCAAAAACTGCCATAATCTCTTGAAGTACAAAAAACTGCACCTTACCAAACGAGAGGGACAGACAATGGCACAAAAACCTTTTTTGAAGCTGCTAAAAATACTTTTTGAAGTTCCGATGATTGGCTACCAAGTTTTTATCATCGGAATGAATGAAGAGGAGATTGATGAAGTTTTAGCTTTATCAAGTGGCCACAGGCAGGACAGCGAGTTAGGGGTTGAGGATCTCGTTAGAACCTTCACTGGTCTGTATCCGGTTCTTTTCTTGCGTTATTGTGAGCCTCTGGGACGTTTGCTATATCCGCAAGAGATCGTTGATGCTCTCAATGATCTCGCTGCTGCCGGACGTTTCTACGATTACACCCCGATGTACTCTAATCGGGGAGCAGTCGAAGCGATCAGGGCGCTTGTTTTCAAGGCCATAGCTGAGCGTGCTGGCCTGGCTGTCTATCAGGGGACAAACGGTCCCCCGGCTCCCAAGGTGATCTGCAATGGTTTTGCGGGAGAGAGGGATAGACTCTGCATGTTTGTTCTGGCAGATGAACCGTTGCCGGACCGGAGAAAACCCAATTAGACTAAAGCACATGCCTCATTACTAAGTAGTTGTGAGGTTTTTTATTTAAGGGTAAACTTGTCCATTAGTCGGTTGGAGAATTATTTGCAAGGTAGGTTAAAGCCAAAAGTGGCACCACAATTGAGGCCCGCGCTCTTCACCCAGATGCGACCCTCATGAGCATCGATAAACATTTTAGCGATATAAAGACCGAGACCCAAGCCCTGTTGGTTGATCTGCCAGCTACCATTAGTGCGGGTAAATTTGCTAAAAATCTGTTTACATTCTGACGGACTTAGTCCGCTGCCAGTGTCTTTTACTTCAATGATTACGTGGTTTTCCCGTTGCCGAACAGAAACTGTAATTTTCCCTTTATCTGTATATTTAATAGCGTTGTCGATCAAGTTAATTAAAACGTGTTTGATTTTTTCGCGGTCTGCCCTAAGAAAAAGCGAGTTTGATTGATTTATGACCAGCCGCAAATTCTTAGTGCGAGCTGAGGCTTTCATTTCCGTTGCCACTTTGGTGATCAATTCGTTTAAATCAAATAATTTTTTGATACATTTTATTTGACCAGCTTCGATATGGGCCAAGTCGAGTAGGGAATCGATAAATCGGTCAAGTTCGCGGAAATTGCGTCCACATTTCTGGAAAATAGCTTTTTGCTGGGATGTAACGTTGCCATATTTTTCCGACTGTAAAAGCGTCAAATATCCCTGCAAACTAGTCAAAGGAGTGCGTAGTTCGTGAGCGACCATCGAGACGAAAACGCTTTTTCTTTCGTTCAAGGTCGCGAGTTTACGGTTGGCTTTTTCTAGCTTTTGCGCTAGTTGCTCTATTTGTTGCCGGCGGGCAACTTCCTGCCGGACACTGCGCACTAGCCAGATGCTTATACCTACGGCTATTGAGAATGACAACGAGCGTAAAATTAATTCTTCTTTATTGGTGGCTAGTAAGATGTTTGCCAGCAGAGTTAAACCGATAAAAAAGGCCAGGATTTCGGCTGCTACTATTTTAATGTTGAGCAAATAGTGCTTGGTTAAAGCGATGGCTGTAGCTGTTACGATAAATATTACGGAGGCGGGAGCGAGTTTGGCCCAAGCAGGAAGGTCGAAAATTTCTGGCAGGATGGCGCCGAAAATAATTGAAGCGGCAGTGGTGGTGGCAAATCCCAGCGCGAGGTATTTTAACTGGAGGCGTTGGGCATTATGGGATTGGTGGTACTTAGTGATTATGATGGCTAGAGTGGCGACTAGAAATATAATTTGGTGGGTGATGAATAGGTTGTAGAGGGTGCCGGGGGTGAAACCGATCTGCCAGCCAGCGGTGGTTTGTTCAGTGATGAAGTAGACGTTTTTGACAAGTAGATTAGTAGGAGATATCACTAGTAAAAAGGTGGGCAGGGCGTAAATTAACAGGAAATATTTATTACACCACCAAGTAGGAATGGCTGGGAATAAAATCACAAAATAAAAAAAGAGATCCAAAATCAGGATCGAGGTGACGAAGGTTAGCTTGCTCCAGAGGAGAGCGCTAGTTAGATTTGTACTTTGATCAACCAGGAAGTCGGATATTAACCAAGCGGCACAGGTGAAGCTGGTGAGGGCGAAGAGGATATTTTGATATAATTTCTGCCGGGATCGTTGTTGGTGACTGCGTGTTTGCTGTCGTGTCTGCCAGTGGTGACGGAGAGCGAGCCAACCGATGGCGAAAATAGCGATGGCGTTGGCAATAATGATCGCTTCAAGTGGGGTGAGGGGCATGTAAAAAGTGATTCAATATTATTCCTCTAAGTTTATCCTAAATCATCCGGTCTTCAAAGTGAGATAAGCACAGTTTTTACACAAGATAGAATGTGATTACTTTGCTATAATGTCTTTAAGAAGCAGGCAAATTAATTAATCAGAAAACATGGCAAAAAACCAGGAGGGTGCCAAAAACAAATCTAGCTCTGCCGAGGTTCCGGCAGGCAAAGCCAGCACCAAAATCGCCCTTTTTCGAGGCAAAAAGGTGCGGAGAACTATTTTTAACAATGAATGGTGGTTTGTGGTAAATGATGTTGTAGAGGTTTTAACAGAGACGCCTAATGCTAAGGATTATATTAGAAAGATGCGTGTTAGAGATGAAGAGCTTAGTAAAGGGTGGGGACAATTTGTCACCCCCCTTTCGATTGAAACCTTAGGTGGTAAGCAAAGGCTTAATTGTGCCAATACAGAAGGAATATTTCGCCTCATTCAATCCATTCCATCGCCCAAGGCCGAACCATTCAAGCGCTGGTTGGCCAAAGTAGGCTATGAAAGAGTGCAGGAAATCGAGGATCCAGAACTAGCTACCAAAAGGACGAGGGCTATATATAAAGCCAAAGGCTACTCCGATGCTTGGATTGAAAAGCGAATGCGTGGGATTGAAGTACGAGAGACATTAACTGACGAATGGCAAAAACGAGGGGTAAAGCAAGATCGCGAATATGAAATACTGACGGCCGAGATTTCAAAAGCTACTTTTGACATGACGCCCACCGAGTATAAGCAGCACAAAAAATTGAAGCGAGAAAATCTGCGCGATCATATGAATGACCTGGAGCTGATTTTTACTATGCTGGGCGAGGCGTCGCCCCTTGATAACTCATTCGCTCGGAAAGATAAAAGAATTTTACTTTTCTCTCACTCGCTTCGTAAATAAAAAACCCACCATCCCTCTTATGGTGAGTTATATTCTAAGACCAGGTCAAAGACCTAAATCTCGTCACTCAAAGGTTCGGCTGCTTCGATCGGATCCAGGAAGATAAACTCTGGTGCCAGCTTGACCGGCCGCTCTAGCGCTATCCTAACCAGCGTGGTCACTACCACTCCAGCCGTGATATACACACCTGCTCCCAGCTGAGGCAGTGCGCAGTAGCCATCCTGGCCAACTTGGTACAGATACTCCACCATCGGCTCGCGCAGGTGCTCGGGCATGTGCTGGTGTACCAGATTGCTCCAGTAGGGGAGTAGTTGAGCTGGATTTGCAGCCAGCGCCTCCAGATCATCGTCGTCTCGCAGCTCGATCAGCTCCTCGAAGCTGGGGCCATTGGGACTGAAGACAAACAACCCTCCGCACCAGCCGGCGTTGATGGGTTCAATCACCGGGATGCCGCGGGCTCGTGCTTGGCGGTGAATCTCCACAGTCAGTGGCAACTCCTCAATCCCAACGGCGTTGATGACGATATGGACTTCATCAAGTAAGCCGGCGATATCAGCGTGCTTGAGCATCCGATCATGGTGAGCCAGTCGGATATGGGGGTTGATAGTCCGAACCCGGTCATGCAAGACTCGTGTCTTTTCCCGACCGGTGTCAGGTAAAGTCCATGGTTGCCGGTTAAGGTTAGTTTCTTCGATCAAGCCGCCATCGGCAACCGTTATCCGGTTAAAGCCGGTGCGCACCATCAGCTCGACGATCTGCGCTCCCAGACCGAGACCGAGCACAGCCACGTGGTAGCGCCGGAGCCGTTCTTGCTCTCCTGGGTTGATAAAGCCTCGGTTGCGATCAGTGAGCTGTCGATATACTGGATTCCAATCTCGCACAGTAATTCTCTCCTTTGATAAGGTACATTCTTTGCTGAGTGAATCTACATATTATCAATATAGAGCAAAATATCCACCCCTTTTTCTTCCCCTCCACTCCAACCCCATGCTATAATACTCCCATGCCCATCATCGAAGTAAACAATCTTGTAAAGCATTTCGGCCAGGTCAAAGCCGTTGACGATATCTCCTTTAGCGTGGAAAAGGGGGAGATTTTCGGGTTTTTGGGACCCAATGGCGCGGGCAAGACGACCACTATTCGCTGTCTGATGGACTTTATTCGTCCGACGACCGGTGAAATCAAGATTCTCGGTAAAGATGCCCAGAAAAACACAGTCAAAGTTAAAGAAGACATCGGCTATCTCTCGGGCAATGTCCGTCTTTATGACAAATGGACGGGTCAGGCGCATCTGAACTTCCTACGTAAGCTCAACGGCCACAAAGAGGATCACTCGACTGAGCTAATTAAACGTTTTGATTTTGATCCTAGCCGCAAAACCAAAGAACTATCTTCTGGTAACCGGCAGAAGCTAGGGATAATTATGGCCTTCATGTTTTATCCTAAGGTTCTTATTTGTGATGAGCCGACTAATGCCTTAGATCCTCTATTACAAAACGAGGTCTATGAACTGCTACAGGAGGCTTCTAAGCGGGAAGTTACCGTCTTCATGTCTTCGCACAACCTAGCGGAAGTCGAGAAAGTCTGTGAGCGAGTAGCAGTAATAAAAGAAGGTAAAATGGCCGCCACTGAGAGTATTATCAGTCTCAAGCAGAAAAAAATCTATTCTGTTCACGCTCATTTTGCTGACAAATTTGACCCGGCTGATTTCCAAGGCAACGGTCTCAAAATCGTCAGACAGCTCAATAATAGCCTAATGCTCAAGGTTAAGGGCGATATTGACCAAGTAGTCAAGAAGCTTAGTCAGTACAAGTTAGTAGATCTTGAAATCGATCAAGCGTCACTTGAGGATATATTTTTGGAGTTTTATGAATAGGAGTATTATTGATGATTAATGACTTGGTTGGTTGTTGTTCAGCGAACCCCCCTTCCGAGGTAGGTGAGTCGAACAATAACCAACCAAGTCATACCAGCTTTAATAAGAATCCATGCTACCAATTCTAATCCGCACAATTAAAGACAAAAAAGTTTCGCTCATCATTTATTGTGTGGCGGCTGTTTTGATTATTTGGATGTATATTGGGATGTTTCCTACTATTCAGGAGGAGGCGGAGAGCTTCAATGAACTGATCAAAAATTATCCCGAGAGCTTCATGAAGGCTTTTGGTATGGATGAACAGATCACTTTCGATAAGATCGAGAATTTCTTGTCGATCGAGCATTTTAGTCTAGTTTGGCCAATCATGATGATTTTCTTTATGATCGCCCTAGCCACTTTTGGCCTAGCCACTGAGATAGAGAAGGGGACAGCTGAGATCATGCTCTCGCGTCCAGTTTCGCGAGTAGAAATATTCTTAGCGCGCTACTTAGCTGGCATTATTATTTTGCTAATATTTACCCTTGTATCTGTCTATTCACTGATCCCGCTGGCCGAGTTGCACGATATTGACTATGTTCTAACCAATTATAATACAATGGCGATGTTGGGATTACTCTTTGGTTGGGCAGTGTTTAGCATGGCGATGATGTTTTCAGCGATTTTTTCTGAGAAAGGCCGAGTATATATGGTTGGTGGGATGACGATCGTCGGGATGTATATTGCTAATTTGGCGGCATCACTATTGGAAAAAGTAGAAAATCTTAAATATATTTCCTTTTTTCACTATTATGACTACCAGGCCGCTTTGGTCGAGAATCATATTAATGAGCTATCGATTTATGTTTTCGTTGGGGTGGCGGTGGTGTGTACTAGCATTGGGTTGATATGGTTCAATAAGCGGGATATTGCCGTATAAATGAAAATTATGCCAAAAGAAATAATTTCTACTACCACCGCTCCCCAAGCCATCGGCCCCTACTCGCAAGCTATTAAAATAGGTGAACAAATTTATTGTTCAGGTCAAATACCGTTGCGGGCTAATGGGAGTATGGTGGAAGGATCAATTGGGGAACAAACCGAGCAAGTGTTGATAAATCTACGGGCTGTCCTGGAAGCGGCCGGTTCTAGTCTAAATGATGTAGTAAAAACGACTATTTACCTAGTTGATCTAGGTGATTTTGCAGCGGTAAATGAGGTCTATGGCAGCTATTTCCCGCAAGATCCACCAGCGCGGGTAACTGTCGGAGTTGCGGCTCTGCCCAAGGGAGCAAAGGTAGAGATAGAGGCGGTGGCGGTTGTCAAATAAAAATATCTTATTAAAGTTTGTCGGCTTACAGCAGCTGTTTTTTTATTTCTTCCCAATATCCCTAACACCTTTATTTTATCGCTAAAGTATTTTACTATTACATCATTACTAATAGTAAACTCATGGCTAAAAAACTAGACAATCGCATCACTAAAATCGCTGCTTCCCAGACTATCGAAGTAGACACCGCCGCCAAAAAGCTAATTGCCTCTGGCGTCAAAGTCTACAATTTTTCTTGTGGTGAGCCTGATTTTGCGGCGCCTGCTTTTGTGCGGCAAAGTCTAGTCAAAGCTTTTAATCAAGGCAAGACTAAATATGGCGCATCCCTGGGCGATCCGGTTTTGCGTGAAGAAATCACCCGCAAATTGAAACGCGATAATGGTCTCAGCTACAACGTGGACAATATTGCCGTCACTAACGGTTGCAAGCAAGCCTTGTATAACACTTTTTGTGCTATTTTAAACGAAGGTGACGAGGTAATTGTCTATTCACCATTTTGGGTCAGTTATACTGAGCAGATTAAGTTGGCGGGTGGCCGACCACGAATTGTGCGTACCGATAAAAATCTCGAACCAGATATACAGCGTACCCGGCAGGCAATCGGTTCGCGAACCAAAGCAGTCATTATTAATTCTGCCAACAATCCCACCGGAATGGTTTATTCGCGACAGCGGCTGCAGGAGCTGGCCAAAATGTTTATTCAGCACGATCTTTATGTTATTACCGACGATGTTTACGAAAAGCTTGTCTACGATAACACCAAATTTTATTCGATCGCCCAGTTCATGAAAGCGGCCAAGAAAAGAGTGCTTGTCATCAACGGCATTTCCAAAGCATATGCCATGACTGGCTTTCGGGTGGGCTATGTGGCAGCGGACAAGGAGATCATTGGTCTGATCAACCGGCTACAAAGTCATTCTACGGGCAATGTTTGCGGGGTAGCGCAAGTGGCAGCAGAGGATGTTTTGCGGCGAGGCGATGAGTTTGTTGAGCAGGGTCGGCAGATATTCCAGAAGCGACGGGATTTGGTAGCCGGACTGCTTAAGCAGAATAAACGGATCAAGTATATCGAGCCGCAAGGCGCTTTCTACTTTTTTATCGATATTTCTGAGATCGAAAAGGATTCATCTAAGTTTTGCCAGCAGTTACTCGAGCAAGAAAAAGTAGCCACGGTACCTGGTGTGGCTTTTGGCCAAGAGGGCCATGTGCGAATTTCCTTTGCCAACAAAGAAAGTGATTTGCGAGCGGGGATCAAGAAGTTTAATCTGTTTTGTAAGAGGTATTAATCTATTGACAATACGTTTCTAATAATATACAATAAGTGTATACTATCAGAAACGTATGCCAATCTCTATCACCAAGGATATTCTAAATAAGGTAAAAGATTTGCCTTATTTCTCGATCAATGACTTAGTTAGTCTAGAGGATGATAAGAAATATCTGCGGATATATCTTTCCCGATTAGCCAAGAGAAAAAAAATTGTTCCGCTGCGTCAAGGAGTTTATGTCTCGCGGGATTACATTGAAGAAACTGAGAAAAAAGGAGAATATAGTGATTATCTGGAATTTGTTGGTCATATTCTGTATCCTCCAGCCTATTTGAGCTTGGAGTATGTTCTAGCTCAGAATAATATCTTAACTGAATTTACTCAGCATTTTACTTTGGTTACTAAAAACAAAACGGCCAGATTTGCCAATGAATTAGGACTTTTTGTTTATCATCAAATTAAAGAAAGTCTTTTTTGCCAGTTTGAAATGACCAAAAAGGGCAATTTGTTAATTTACCGAGCGGGTAAGGTTAAAGCTCTGTTTGATTTTCTCTATTTCAGAAAAAATAACTTAATTAATAAAGAAGCAGTAGATGAATTAAGGTTGAATTTAGAAAATTTTAACAAGCAAGATATTTTGGAATTAAAAGGATATGTGAAATTAGAAGGTTCTCGAAAAATGGCGGAAATTTACACTTATTTATTTGCTGGTAAGTAGCCAGAAGATTAAATTAGCTCAGATGGAAGAAGCGAAAACGTTTAGCAAAAATTTAATAAAGGAGCACTATAAAGCTTCGGTTGTTATTAGAAGGAATATAATCAAAGAATATCTGCAAGTTTTGGTGTTGGATTTTGTCTATTCTCATCCTAAATATAATAATTTAATTTTTTACGGTGGATCTTGCTTGTCGCATTGCTATAATTTGCCGCGCCTTTCGGAAGATATCGATCTGGTTGATTTAGGGGATAAAATTAATCTCGATAATTTAGCCGTAGATTTAGCCAAATATTTTGAGGAAAAAACGGATCTAGATTTAAACACCAAGGTACAAAAATTCCGGATCTATTTGAAATTTCCGGTTTTAAAAGAATTGGGTTTAGCTGGCGCGTCGGAGTCTGATCTGCTTTTATTAAAAATTGAAGTATTTAAAGAATTTAATTTTTGTCAGAAATATAAAATTGAAACTATCCCTTTATTTAAAGCAAATAAATCAATTTTGATTAGAACCTTCGATCTTCCTACCTTGTTGGCGACAAAAATTAGAGCCATCCTTTATCGAAAATGGGAACAAAAAGATAAAAGAGGCCAGGCTTTTATCAAGGTCAAAGGTCGGGATTATTTTGATTTGATGTGGTATTTACAAAAAGAAATAAAGCCGAATCTGACTTGTCTGCCGGAGTTTAGTAATCAAGATGAAATGAAATCAGAACTCCTACGGATTATTTCCAAGGTTGATCCGAAAAGCATAAGATTGGATTTGGAGAGTTTAATCGAAGATAAAAAGTTTGTGATGAATTTGAGTAAAAATATTAAAGATATTTTGTTGAGAGAAATAAAAGAGAAATTGTAGAGCATAATCATATGCCTAAGAAAAAAGACATCGCCATTATTGGCTACGGGCGCTTCGGTCAGGTCTGGGCGGAATTTTTGCGACCAGATTTTAATGTTTTTGTGGCCGATCAGCGAAAAGTCGCGCCGGGGGTGGGGATTAAAGGACTGTCCTTCACGACCCTTAAAGATGCACTAAAGATGGAAACTGTCTTTTTATGTATTCCGATCTCTAGTTTTGCTGATTTCTTAGCCAAGAACGCCCAGCATTTTAATCCCCGCGGGACTGTCCTTGATGTTTGCTCTGTTAAAACCTATCCAGTTGATCTGATGAAAAAGCACCTGCCGCGCACTTGTCAAATTATTGGTACGCATCCGATGTTTGGCCCCGATAGTATTAAAGAGGGAGCGGCGGATTTGCGGATAGTATTGTCGCGAGTAAGACAGAAGCCAGCCACCTACAAATTTTGGCGTGATTATTTTAAAAAGAAACAACTCAAAGTAGTCGAAATTACGCCCCGCCAGCATGACAAATTAGCAGCTGAGTCACAAAGTATCGCTTTTTACATTGGTCGAGTACTAGGAGAGCTAAATCTCAAACCGACTCCAATTGATACCCTTGGCTTCAAGCGACTACAAAAGATGATCGATCAAACTTGCAATGATAGCTGGCAGCTATTTTACGACTTGCAAACGAAAAATCCCTACGGCGAAGGCGTGCGTCAGCGGATCGAGCGGTCGTTTAAGAAAATAGACCGTGAGCTGCAGAAAAAACAACACGCCGTACCAGTGCTAGGCATCCAAGGCGGCCAAGGAAGCTTTAACGAAGAAGTAGCGCGGACTTACGCTAAGGAATTTGGTATTGGCGAATACAAGGTAAAATATTTGTATGATTCGGCGCGCGTGATTCAGCAGCTCAAATCGGGTAAGATTGATTACGGCCTAATGGCGATCTATAATTCAGTCGGGGGACCAGTGTTAGAGAGTATGCACGCCCTAGCTCAGTGTGAATGTCGGATGGTGCAAATTGTTCATCATCCTATCAGGCATTTTTTGTTAGCGCAAAAGAGCGTCAATTTAGCAGATGTTAAAAAAATAATTTCTCATCCGCAGGCAATTAAACAATGCCAGAAAACACTTAAAAAGAAATTTCCGCGTGTTAAAATTACCGAAGGCAAGGGTGAACTAATCGACCAAGCCACGGCCGCTAAGGCTCTAGCGGCTGGCAAATTGCCATCATCGGCAGCCGTATTAGCCAACCAAGTCTGCGCCGATTTATTTGATCTAAAAATACTAGCCAAAGATTTGCAGGATCAGAAAAATAATGTCACTAGTTTTGCGTTAATTAAAAGAGCCTAAATAGATAGTTATTTGATCAGCCATAATTGCTGAGCGAACCCGGCACCGATCTGATCGGGGCTAAGGTGAGCGAAGTAGTTATGGCTGATCAAATCAAGCATTATTATGAAAAAAATCTCCATAATTCCATCCAAGCAGCCAATCAACGGCGAAATCACTGTGCCGGGCTCGAAGAGCTATACTAACCGGGCATTAGTGATGGCTAGCTTGGCTAAAGGGTCGAGTGAGATTAGTGAAGCTTCGCGTTGTGATGATTGCGGTGTACTCGTTGGCGCTTTGCGTCAACTAGGAATCGCTATCACCCGACATGGTGATGGGATATCGATCATTGGTAACGGCGGTGATTTTAAGGAATTCCGCGGGGAAATTAACGTCGGTCACGCGGGGACAGCCATGCGTTTTCTAGTCGCTGTCTGTTCGCTTGTCCCGGGCGAAATTATTCTCGATGGCTCGGATCGCATGCGGGAGCGGCCGATTGGCGATTTGGTCAACGCACTGCGTCACTTGGGAGCAGATATTCAGTATGTCAACAAACGGGGTTTCCCTCCTCTGAAGATTAGTGGTGGTGTTTTAAAGGGAGGAGAAGTAAGTATTGATGGTGATATTAGTAGTCAGTATTTTACCGCTCTGCTGCTGATCGCACCGATCCTAGAGGAGGGAATAGAGATAAAGGTAGTCGGTAAACAAGTGTCGCCGTCATATATCGATATGACTATCAGTGGCCTGCGCGATTTTGGCGTGGAGGCGATAAACAATGATTACCAGGAATATATTATTGGTACTGAGAGTAATTATCAACCGTCACAGTATACGATCGAGGGTGATGCTTCGGGCGCTTCGTATTTTTGGGCATTGGCGGCTATTACCGGTGGCAAGGTCAAGGTAAAAAACATTGATCCACGCTCCGCCCAAGGCGATGTTGAGTTTGCGGACGTATTAGTCAAAATGGGCTGTAAAATGACGCAAAACTCAGCGGACAAGTGGATTCGGGTAATTGGTCCTGCTCAGCTCAAGAGCATCGCAGAAATAGACATGAATAGTATGCCCGATACCGCTCAGACTTTGGCGGTAGTAGCTGCTTATGCTGAGGGAGAGACGAAGATCACTGGCCTGCAAAATTTGCGGGTCAAAGAAACAGACCGGTTAGCAGCTCTACGAGCAGAACTAAAGAAAATGAAAGTTAAAACAAAGATTGGTGATAACTATATTATCATTATTGGTGGCAAGCCAAAGGGAGCGGTCGTTGAGACTTACCAGGATCACCGGATGGCGATGTCGTTGGCCGTTAGTGGTGTTAAGACGTCAGGGATGAAAATATTAAAGCCAAGTGTAGTTGATAAATCTTTTCCTAGTTTTTGGGAGGAGCTAGAATCACTTGGGGTTAAACTAATTAGAAAATAACATTAAAATATGCCAGGTAATACTTTTGGTCAATTATTCAAGGTAACAACAGCGGGTGAGTCTCATGGTGGGGCGTTAGCGGCCATTGTCGATGGTTGTCCACCGGGGTTGGAGCTTGCAGTTGAAGATATTCAGGGCGAATTAGACCGTCGTCGACCCGGACAAAGTGAAATTACCACTCAGCGTCAAGAAAAAGACAAGATTGAAATTATGTCTGGCGTAACAGAGGGTAAAACCACCGGCACCCCTATATTGCTAATAGCATACAATAAAGACGCCAAGAGCGAGGATTATCGTAAACTAAAAGATGTCTATCGACCTGGCCATGCTGATTATACTTATCAGGCCAAGTATGGTCTTCGCGACTGGCGTGGGGGCGGACGAGCTTCGGCGCGCGAGACGCTGGCGCGGGTAGCAGCTGGAGCGATTGCTCAGAAATATTTACGCGAGAAGATGAAATTTGAAGTGGTAAGTTACGTGGAGCAAGTGGGAGATATTAAGGCTGATATAGATTACCGCCAGGTTGAGAAGAAAGACGTGGAAGGCAATAGCCTGCGTTGTCCGGACAAGCAGGCGGCCAAGGAGATGGTAGCGTTGATTGAAAAGGTACGCGCCGAGGGTGATTCTATCGGCGGAGTGATACGTGGGGTGATCAGGGGTGTGCCAGCTGGCCTAGGCGAGCCCGTTTTCGATAAACTACCAGCCGATCTGGCTAAAGCAATGATGAGTATTGGAGCGACCAAGGGCTTCGAATATGGCTCTGGCTTTGCCGCTCCAGCGATGCGGGGTAGCGAGCACAATGACGCTTTTTGTGCCAACGATAAATGTAAAATAAAGACCTGTTCTAACCATGCCGGAGGCACATTGGGTGGGATTACTACCGGCGAAGATATTCATTTTCGACTAGCTTTTAAGCCAGTGGCTACTATCGGTAAGGAGCAGGACACAGTTGACAAGGATGGTAATAAAGCTAAGCTGTCAGCAGCTGGCCGGCATGATCCGTGCGTATTGCCGCGCGCCGTGCCGATTGTAGACGCGATGGCGGCACTGGTAATAATGGATCATTATTTGCGCCATAGAGCCCAGAATTCATGAGTATTGCTAATAAAAATTCTCAGCGAATAGTTCTCACGGGATTTATGGGTTCCGGTAAAAGCGTGGTGGCCGATAAAATTGCTAAGTTTTTAGGTTTGGAAATGGTAGAAATGGATGAGATAGTGCTGGCTAAGTCAGGTCGCAAGAGTATCAATGAGATATTTGATAAAGATGGCGAGGATAAATTTCGTGAGCTGGAAGCGAAGGTGGCCGAAGAGTTAGGTGGCCGAGAAAATGTAGTTATTGCTACGGGAGGTGGAGTAGGGATTAATGAAAAAGTATTAAAAAAGCTAGTGGGGACAACAGTTTTTCTTGACACGCCGTTCGATGAGATTGAGAAACGACTCGAAGGCGATGTTAGTCGACCATTGTTTCGCGACAAAAACCGAGCACAAAAGTTGTTCACTGAGCGCTTGCCCCAATATCGCGCTAACGCTGACTACATTGTTCTTACCGGCGGTAAAGATATTGATGAAGTGGCGCGTGAGGTAGCGATGAATTTAATATTTATGTGTGGCGGTGGTGGTTGTGGGACGTGTGGAGGGTGTAATAGCTAATAATATGAATATCACCGGCAAAATAAAAGAGTGCATTATCATCGGCGATCCAGTTGAGCATTCTCTGTCACCAGTGATGCATAACGCGGCTTATCAGGAGCTCGGTCTTGAAGGCCAGTATGTTTTTAAAGCTGAGCGGGTAAAATCTGGCGAAGTTGGTAAGATGGTAAATAGGGTACGAAAGGAAGGAGTGCGTGGGCTGACTTGCACGGCGCCGCATAAGGAAGAGGTAATGCAATATCTGGACGAGATTGATCCAATAGCGAAGAAAATCGGCGCGGTCAATACGGTGGTCAATGATAATGGCGTACTTAAGGGCTATAATACTGATTGGCTGGGGACGGTGGTTCCACTGGAGAAGGTGACTGAGTTGGCCGGCAAGAAGGTGGCTTTGCTTGGAGCAGGTGGAGCTGCGCGCGCGATGGCTTATGGTGTAGTAGAAAAAGGCGCGGAGTTAAAAATATATAATCGGACAGTTGAAAAAGCCAAGGAGTTGGCAAGTGAGTTGGGCTGTCGGGCGGGGAGTTTGGATGAAATTAGAGAGGTTAAAGATTGCAATATTATTTTGAATTCTACTGCTGTTGGTATGGGCGAGCGAACAGGTGAATCGCTGGTGCCAGAGAAATATCTTACTGATAAACATATCGTCATGGACGCTGTCTATGTACCGCTTAAAACTAAGCTACTTACTGACGCTCAACTCAAAGGCGCTCAGATAATTCTCGGTACCGAGATGCTGCTCTGTCAGGGAGTAGCGCAATTTGAGCTCTATACGGGCGAAAAAGCTCCAGAAGAAGTAATGCGGCGAGCGATAGAAGAGCCTCTTTTAGTTTGTAAATAAATATGCCAAAAATAAACATCTGTACTGTCGTCACGGGTGAGACATTGGCGGAATTCCGACAAAATTTACAGGATATCCAGCGGGTATCCGATTTTGTCGAACTGCGAGTAGATTATATTAATGGTTTCAAGCCGGAAGACGTTTCTGCGATTAAAGAAAAGACGACTAAGCGAGCGATTTTTACTTGTCGGCATCAAGATGAAGGTGGCAAATTTACTGGATCAGAAAAAGAGCGGCTGGCGATAATTGCCGAGGCCGCCGTCGCTGGCTTTGATCATATCGACATTGAGCTGTCAGCGATTGATAATCTGGATCGCAGTCGGGTAAGCGAAGGTACTAAGATTATTTGCTCCTATCATGATTTTGATAAAACACCCAATTACAAGGAGCTGACAGGAATAGTTGACCAGATGCGAGCCAAGCAGGTTGATGTTATAAAAATTGTGACGACGGCTAAGGATGATAAGGATGTTAAAAAACTGATGAAACTACTTATCAATAAGGCGGCCGATGAGAGAATGATCGTGCTGGGCATGGGGGAGGAAGGAAAGATTACTCGCATCATCGCGCCACTATTTGGCAGTTATTTAACTTTTGCCTCAGTAGGAGATTCAGAGACAGCTCCGGGGCAGATTGATATCGAGGAGTTGCGGGAGATTTATGGGCAGATCGATAAATCGGCGCAGATTATGGCTAATAAATTGCCGACAGAACATGAGTCTACCCAGCCGGCAGATAGATTAGACGAAGAAGCGCTCGAAGAAGAATATAGTGGTCCTTCCGCGCGTACTATCCAGCGGGAAAAGGCCAAGCGAGCTCCACAAGGCCAGACAAAGGGTGGGTTGGCTGAACGTCTTAAAAGCAATCGTGGTTTTGTACGTTCGCGTCGTCAACCGACTATAAAAATCATTGATAAAACAAAAAAAGACGGATAATAACAAAGTACAAAAAAATTTTATCTTCATTGTCCATTGACATAAAATGCGAGCTCGTTATAATATATTTGATATGCAAAATTTAACTAATAAAATCTGGCCTAGCTTTTACTTTACCGACTATTCAAGCCGGCGGGCTTAGCATTTTGCATCATTATAAGGAAAATCGCCGGCCACAGGGTCGGTTTTTTGATGGAATGAATGGTAGCTCGTCATACATTACTTTTATATAAGTCTTGCCAGTGCCGTAGTTAAGATATTTACAGACAAAATGGAAATAATAACTAGGTCAATAAAATACAACACCGCCGTTTCTTATTTCAGCCAGTATCCAGAAGATCTGCCTGGTTTTTTGCTGGAATCGATTGATATTTCACCGATCTATGGTCGCTTGAGCTTGTTTGCCGTTGATCCGCCCCTGGAGGTAGTTGGCAAGGATAATAATTTTAGGATTACCGCTTTAAATTCTATCGGCACAGAAATTTTAAAAATGTTTGATAAATCTGATTTTGATTATGCCAGTAAAGTCAGTTTCTCAAAACAAGAAATATCGGGACAAGTAAAAAGGGAAAATCTTCAGCTGTCCGAAAGTGAGAGATTAAAACAGCCCAATATTTCTTTTGTAATTAGAACCCTTATTAGTAAATTTACTCCGCTGCTCCAGAGCCAAGCCTCCGATAGTAGTTTATTAGGCTTGTATGGAGGATTTAGCTATGATTTTGTCCGCTTATTTGAAGATTTACCCGATCGACATGATCATGGCCAGACTCCCGATTTTCATTTGTTTCTGCCAGATGTCATTTATTTCTTTGATCACCTAAAAGAGCAAGCAGCCTTATATTACTTTCAGTTTACTAGTTTGTCGTTGACTAAAAGATTGAAGCAGATTCCTAATGGGAAAACGTCCCCAGACGATTTTCAGGTTACCGGGCCATTACGTTCGAATTTCAACCGGCAGCAATTTGTGGCTGGGGTAGAGAAAGCTAAAGAGTATATGGAAAAAGGTGATATTTTTGAAATGGTTTTGTCACAGAAGTTCCAAGCAAAATTTACCGGATCAACTTTAGCCCTGTATGATCTTTACCGTCGAGCTAATCCGGCTCCCTATATGTTCTATTTCAATTTTGGCAAGAGTTGCTTATTGGGCGCTTCACCCGAGATGTTTATTCGGGTGGAGAATGGAGAAGTTAATACCCGACCCATTTCTGGTACGGCGCAGCGCAGCGATGACCCGATCACTGATTATCAGAATATGATGAGCCTACTCAATTCGTCTAAAGAGAAATCCGAGCTAGATATGTTAATTGACTTAGGTCGCAATGATATTAGTCGGGTTTGTTTACCAGGAGTGGAGCTATCTGATTATCGCTTTGTAGAAAAGTATTCTAAGGTCATGCACACTGTAGCCCACGTTCGGGGACGATTGGACAAAAAGAACTTTACCGCCTTTGATGCTTTTATTGCTTCGCTCAATGCCGGGACTCTCACTGGTACACCAAAGCCGCGGGCGATGGAGCTGATTGAAGAAATGGAACCAGTTCGTCGGGGATTTTACGGCGGCAATGTTGGCTACGTAACTTTTAATAATGAACTAAACACTGGAATTATTATTCGTTCAGCCGTCATTGCCGATGATCAAATTGAGCTCCAAGCAGGGGCTACTTTGCTCTATGACTCTGACCCAGAAAGTGAATACCGGGAGACTGAGGCTAAGGCCGCCGCCCTAGTTGGCTTATTAAAGAAAAAATAATGTTTAAACGTGTATTATTAATAGACAATTTTGATTCGTTTGTCTTTAATTTAGCTGATTACCTCAAGCGTTTTAAATGTGAAGTGATTGTTTATCGTAATAATATTGAAATTACCAAGGTGGCTGAGATCAATCCCAACCTGATAGTTTTATCTCCTGGACCAGGCAATCCTCAACAGGCGGGCCATGTTTTACCAATAATCAAGAAATATCACCAGCAGTATCCAATATTTGGCGTTTGCCTGGGGCATCAAGCAATCATTGAGTCTTTTGGTGGTAGTTTAAAGCAGTTGGATCGGCCTTATCATGGCAAGCAGTCAGAAATCGAACATGACGGTCGGACTATTTATGCTGGCCTGCCTAGCCCACTAGAAGTTGGTCGCTATCATTCTCTGATTGGTGATAAAATTCCCAGTTGTTTAGAGGTAAGTGCTAAACTAGATGATATGGTGATGGGAGTGCGACACCAGGAATATCCGGTCGAGGGAGTGCAATTTCATCCGGAGAGCGTGTTAACCTTTAAAGACCAAAACGGTCTTAAAATAATTGCCAATCTGGTCAATGAAAAAATACTTAAATAAAATAATCGGTGGACATGATCTGACGGCTGACGAGGCAGCTGAGGTTACTCGGCTGATTATGACAGGGAAAGTAACTGATGCTGAGATTAGCGATTTTCTGGTTGCACTGTCAGAAAAAGGAGAGGCGATTGAAGAAATAGTGGGTATGGTGAAGGTGATGCGAGAGCAGATGAACCAGGTTGAAGTCGCTGGTCGGCCTTGCTTACCCATGCCTACCGGCAGGCAGGCGGCAGGCAGGCTACTAGACACTTGCGGCACGGGCGGAGATGGCGTGGGGACGATTAATGTCTCCACGGCAGCGGCCATAGTATGCGCGGCCGCGGGAGCCAAGGTCGCCAAACATGGTAATCGAGCCGCTAGTTCGCAAAGTGGGAGCGCTGATGTGTTAGAAGCCCTGGGGGTAAAAGTTGATCTCGGGACGCAGCAGGTTAAGAAATGCATTGAGGAGGTAGGGATTGGCTTTATGTTTGCTCCCAACTTTCACCCGGCGATGAAATATGTGATGCCAGCGCGTAAAGCTCTGGGTATTCGGACGATCTTTAATTTTCTCGGGCCATTGTCTAATCCGGCTGGCGCTCAATATCAGGTGATTGGGGTTTCTCAAGCCGATATGGCCGCCAAATTGGGTCAGGCGCTAATGGAGCTAGGATCAGAGAAGGTGATTATAGTTAACTCAGACGATGGTTTGGATGAGGTGAGTGTTTCGGCTCCTACTCAGGTGTATGAGTTTGCCAAGGGGCAGGAAGTTAAAAAGTATAAAATTGAGCCAGCTAAGTTTTACAATATAGATGAAGTAAAAGGGGGTACAGCTGAGGAAAACGCTCAAGATATCAAAGATATATTTGCCGGTAAATTGACAGGGGCAAAAAAAGACATTGTTGTTGCTAATGCGGCAATGGGGTTGTTGGCCTATGAGATGGCCGATAGTTACCAAAAATGTCGGGTCAAAGCGGAAGAGGTAATTGAGGATGGCCAAGCCGCAGCCAAGTTAGCCCAGTGGGTGGAAGTAAGTAATAAATTATAATGCCGTCAGCAACAGAACAAAAACCAAGTGTCTTAATCGATCTTTTTAATCGTAAAAAGGCCGAATTGACTGAAATTAAGGGAAAATTTCCGTTGCAGGAGCTTAAGCAGAAACTAGCTGAGAGAGAAGCGCTAGGCGAGATTGTTGTTAGGGATTTTACTCAGGCTCTAACAGCTGATAATCCTTCCCTGATAGCGGAAATAAAAAAGGCTTCACCTTCAGCGGGCGATATTAATGAAGAAGTAGATATTGAGATGCAGGCCAAGTTGTACGAGAAGGGTGGCGCTAATGCGATCTCGGTTTTGACGGAAAAAAGTAAATTTAAGGGTGATATTGGTTTTATCAATAGAGTGAAAAAAGCAACTAAAGATACACCAGTATTGAGAAAAGACTTTATATTTGATCCTTACCAAATTTATGAATCAAAATATTATGGAGCTGATGCGGTGTTGCTGATTACCACAATGTTGGATGAAGGTGAATTGAATAAGCTGGTTGATCTGACGCATGAGCTGGGTATGGAATGCCTGGTAGAGATACACACCGTCAAAGATTTAACTAAAGCTCTACAGGCTAAAGCGCAAATTATTGGCATCAACGCGCGAAATTTACACACTTTCGGGATCAGCTTGGATGTGGTGGTTGATCTAGCAGCGGCAGTACCAGAGGACAAGATATTAATCGCTGAATCGGGGATAAAATCAGCGGCTGATGTAAAAATGTTGCACGAAGCGGGAGTACAAGGGATATTAGTAGGCACCACCTTGATGGAGAGCAATAATGTAGCTGGTAAAATTAGGGAATTGAAATTATTATGAAGCCAAAAGTAAAAATCTGTGGAGTTACAAACTTAGCAGATGCCGAAGTTGCTAGTAAGGCCGGCGCTGATTATTTAGGTTTTATTATAAATTATCCTCAGAGTCCGAGGAACATTGCTAGTGAGAAAGCTAGCGAAATTGTAGCGGCGATCAAAGAGAACAATCAGGAAATTAAATTTGTCGGTGTCTTGGTCGATCAGCCGAAAGACGAAGCCAAAAAGATCAGTCAGGAGTGCCAACTAGATATATTGCAGCTTCATGGTCAGGAAGCGCCCGAGTATTGTCGAGAGTTGCGGGGTGACAGCGAAATCTGGAAAGCAGTTATTTGCGCTAATGAGAGCTGCATTGAGGAAATAGCGAAATATCAGGGAATGGTTGATAAAATATTGCTAGATAGCGGTCGGGGTTCAGGGCAGTCGATCAATCTGGAATTATTAAAGCAATTAGATGACATTGATATCTTAGCCGGAGGGATTGGCTTGGATAATATCGAGGAGGTGCTGGAGAAATTAAATCCACAGGTGATAGATATAAATAGCCAGATAGAAAAAGAGCCAGGGAAGAAAGATATAGATAAAATGGTCAAAATAATCAGACTAATAAAATCATGAAACTATTTTTCCAGACTAAATATGATGCTGATAAGGACGGCCACTTTGGTGACTTTGGTGGACGTTATATGCCTGAAGTTTTGGTTCCGGCGCTAGAGGAATTGACGCGAGCTTACGAGGAGATCAAGCGAGATAAAGTGTTCGAGCGTGAGTTGTTTAAATTATACAAAGATTATCTCGGCAGACCGACTCCTCTTTATCTGGCTGAGAATCTAACGCGACATTTGGGCGGGGCGAAAATATATTTAAAAAACGAAGGCTTGCTTCACACCGGCGCTCACAAGATGAACAATTCTATTGCTCAGGCTTTGCTAGCTAAGAAAATGGGCAAGCGGCGATTGATTGCGGAAACGGGAGCAGGTCAACACGGTCTGGCGGTGGCAACAGTTGCCGCTAAATTTGGTTTTGCCTGCACTATTTATATGGGAGCCAAGGATGTTGCCAGGCAACAGCCAAACGTTTTCTTTATGAAACAATTAGGAGCCGAAGTGGTAGCGGTCGAAGAGGGCACAAAGACATTAAAGGACGCTGTCAATATGGCCATCAAAGATTGGCTAGCGGATCCAGATGACTCATATTTTTTGTTGGGCTCGACAGTTGGTCCTCATCCTTATCCTTCACTGGTGCGGGACTTCCAAAGTATTATTGGCCTAGAAGTAAAAGAGCAGCTGACTAAAAGGCCTGATTATCTGGTTGCCTGTGTCGGGGGTGGCAGCAATGCAATTGGTTTGTTTAATGCTTTCTTAGATGACCAAGCGGTGAAAATGATTGGCGTGGAAGCGGGTGGTCAGGGCGTGGCTAAGATTGGGCAGCATGCTAGTCGCTTGACTGGTAGGGGCAGATTAGGGGTAGTGGAAGGTTTTAAGTCGTATTTTCTCCAAGACAAAGAGGGGAATATCCAGCCGACAGCCAGTATTTCGGCTGGGCTTGATTATGCGGGAATTGGGCCAGAACACGGGTCTTTGTATGAGTCCAAAAGAGTCCAGTATACCCAGGCGACTGATCAGGAAGCTCTGCGAGCCTATCAATTATTAGCTCAAAAAGAAGGTATTCTAGCAGCTCTAGAATCAGCTCATGCGGTCGCGGCTGTCATAAAGTTAGCTCCTAAATTAGCCAAAAGTAAAACAATTGTAGTAAATATATCCGGCCGAGGTGATAAAGATCTATTTATTACCGCTGATAAGTTAGATCGCAAGAATTGGCGGCGATATTTAAAAAACCAAGCTGAAAATAATGGATAAAATCGTCCGACAATTTGCCAAGATAAAACAGGAAGAACGAATTGGACTAATGACTCACGTGGTGATTGGCTATCCTTCCATGAAGGAGACGGAAAAAATAGTTTTGGCTATGGTTGAAGCCGGAGTAGATTTTATCGAACTACAGATGCCGTTTTCTGATCCTCTGGCTGATGGACCAGCTATTATGCAGGCCAACCAGCGAGCCTTACAAAACGGGATAGGTATGTTAGATAATCTAGCTTTAATGAAAAAGCTAAGTAGTCAGGTTAATATCCCTCTTTTCTTTATGGGTTATTACAATACAGTTTATAACTATGGCGGGGAGCGATTTTGTCAGGCGGCCGCGCGAGCTGGTGCCAGTGGCTTAATAATTCCTGATATGCCTCGGGAAGAAGAAAAGCGCGAGGGTTTTTACGCTGCTAGTCGTAAGAATGGCCTAGCCAATATTATTGTTGTATCACCAACAACCACTGCTGATCGGCTAAAAAAGATTAGTCGAGAAGTTAAGGGTTTTGTTTACTGTATGGCGCGCAGTGGGGTCACGGGGACTCGGACTGATTTCAGCAAAAATCTACCTAAATATCTGGGGAGAGTAAGGAAATATGTTAAAGTTCCTCTGGGTGTAGGTTTTGGTATTTCTCAGGGAGCTGATATTAAGAAATTGCTGGGGGTGGCTGAGGTAGCAATAGTTGGCAGTGCCGTTATCAATCTATTGGGAAAATCATCGTCAGTACGCAGGATCAGCGCGGTTAATAAATTTATCAAAACATTAGTTAAAGCATCATTTTATGGAAACAGTTGATTTTCAGCTAGACTGATATCTTAGACCGCTGGCTTTATTTTTTCTCAGTATTGTTTTAATATTTTCTTGACAGCTAAAAGACTTCTGTTACAATACAGTTAACATGCAAAACTTAATTAATAAAATCTGGTTTAGCTTTTATTTCTATACCGACTATTAGAGCCGGCGCGTTTAGCGTTCAGAATTTTTCAAAAGAAAATCGCCGGCCACAGGGTCGGTTTTTTGATAAATGTTAGGACTTACGTGTTTGGCACATTTCTTCGTTGGAAGCTCCGGTGCTCATTCGACGTATGCCTAAGTAAGTCTCATTTCGCTCCTCACTTCCGCCTCGAACTGTACCCAACACGTAAGTCCTAAAAAATATGTTATTATCTATAAGTAATTTAAATTAAAAAACAATGGTAAAAAATCAAAGAGAGAAAATAGATCAGATTGACAGCGGCATTCTCAAGCTCTTAGAAGAAAGAGCTCAAGTGGCAAAGCAGATTGGTCGGGAGAAAAAGAAAGCCGGGCTGTCGGTTTTTTCTCCGACACGTTTTGATGAAGTAGTCGGGGGTCTGGCGAAGCAGGCGAAGCTAGTCAAGGAAGACGACATCCGCTCTATCTACCGAGAGGTTCAGTCGGCCATGATCGCCCTGGAGGGTGGAGTTAAGATTGGCTTTTTGGGAGAACGCTTGTCGCTAATAGAAGAGGCAGTTAGGGAAGAATTTGGCCAGCAGAGTGAAGGGGAGCCTAATAACAATCTTGAACAGTTGCTGATTGAGGTCAGAAAGAGTAACATGGATTTGGGTGTAGTGCCGCAATGTCATCCGATCACTGGTTCAACGGCCGATATTTTATTTGAAGTGGGTAAGCATAAACTATCAGTAATACGTAAGATAACGGTACCGATCCACTTAAATCTAGTTTCGCGGGAAAGCAAGCTGGCCAATGTAGCTGTGGTTTACGGAGTCAAGGAAGCCCTTGATCAATGTCAAAAGTGGCTGCAACAGAAGTTAGGCAAAGCCCAACTACGAGTATGCGATGATAATCAAAAAGCTTTGTTTGAAGCCCGTAAGAAAAAGAATACGGCCGCGTTGGTTAATCTGTCCTCTTTACCTAATTTGCCGGAGTTGAGGTTGTTGGCCAAGAAAGTCGAGGACAAGGACTTAAATCACGCTCATTTTTGGGTGGTAAGTCGAGAGAAAGACAAACAAACCGCTGGCACAGAAACAGCTGTCTCGCTAGCGGTAAAAAACAGAGTCGGCGCCCTACGCGATGTGCTTAATTTCTTTGTTGAGAATGAGATTGACTTAACTTACCTGCAATCCAAGCAGAATCCGGAAAATCCCGAGCAGTACCTGTTTTTTATCACTTTCAAGGGTGGTCAAGAAGACAAAGCGGTAAAAAAACTATTTGTCGCCCTGAATGAGGAATGTCCCTATTTTAGCTGGCTAGGCAGTTATTAGTAACAGGAAATTATGACGGAGGAAGAGATTAAAAAAATTGAAGATTTGGCCAATGAAGTCCGGGCGGAAACGCTGAAGATGATCTGTCGGGCTGATTCGGGTCATCCGGGCGGTTCGCTTTCAATCGTCGATGTTTTAGCTGTTTTATACGGCTTTAAGCTACGGCATCGTCCGACTGAACCGAAATGGCCCGAGCGTGATCGCTTTGTGCTCAGTAAAGGCCACGCTGCTCCGGCTTTATATGCTACGTTGGCGTTGACGGGCTATTTTAACCGAAATTTGCTAGCAACTTTACGCGAACTTGGTTCGTCCCTACAAGGTCACCCCGACATGAATAAGACACCGGGTCTGGATTTTTCGACCGGTTCTCTGGGGCAGGGTTTGTCGGTGGGGTGTGGCATGGCGCTGGCGGCTCAGATTGATAGTCGAAAATACCAGACATATGTTCTCGTTGGTGACGGCGAACTTCAGGAAGGACAAAATTGGGAGGCGTTGATGTTTGCCAATCAGCACAAGTTAAATAATCTGACTCTAATTGTTGATGACAATGGCATGCAACTAGAAGGGCCAACGGAAAATATCACTGACCTAGGGGATATCGGTGAAAAAATGGCTGATTTTGGTTGGGAGGTGTTGGAAATAGATGGTCATAATTTAGCGCAAATCGAAGAGGCAGTTGAGGACGCGCACGGCTTTGCTAAACCAACTGCCATCATAGCCAATACAGTTAAGGGCAAGGGGATTTCTTTTATCGAGACAGCTAACGAATATCACGGAAAGCCTTTGTCTGAGGATGAGTTACTAAAGTCACTTAAGGAATTGAAAAATGACTGAAATGAAAAAACAATCACCACGGGAAGCTTTTGGACAGACTTTATTAGAAATTGCAGAGGAAGAACCACGCTTAATAGTTTTGGGTGGCGATTTAACTAAATCAACCAAGGTGGACTTATTTGCCGAGCGTTATCCAGAGCGTTTTTTCAACGCCGGTATTGCCGAGCAAAATATGATTGGGGCGGCCGCTGGTTTGGCGGCTAGTGGCAAGATACCCTTAGCTGCTAGTTTTGCCGTCTTTATTACCAGTCGAGCCAACGAGCAGGTGCGAGCGGCGGTAGCTTTACCTAAGCTGAATGTAAATTTGGTGGGAACGCACGCTGGCCTGTCGGCTAGTCAGGATGGTTCTAGTCATCAATCTGTTGAAGATATGGCCTTAATGCGCGCTTTGCCCAATATGACTGTATTGGCGCCGGCTGATGCCCACGAGACTAAATTGGCAACACGGGCAATGATCAAGCACGAGGGGCCAATCTATATGCGCCTACCGCGTCATGAAGTAACTGATGTCGTTGGATTGTCTGGCAAAAAAGAATTTGTAATCGGTCAAGGCGATCAGTTGATGACCGGTGATGACGTTACAATTATCGCTTGTGGCACGATGACAGCCGAGGCGGTGGTAGTGGCACAGGAGTTGGCAACGCAAAACATAAAAGCCGATGTGTTAAATATGGCTTCTATTAAGCCTCTGGATGAAAAATTACTGATCGAATCAGCGCAGAAAACAGGTAAAGTTGTCACCATCGAAGATCATACAATCATCGGTGGCCTAGGTGGCGCAGTCGCTGAAGCACTTAGTCGCAATCATCCAACTAAATTAAAATCATTTGGTGTAAATGACGTTTTTGGCGAATCCGGTCGGACGGAGGATTTGTATAGCGCCAGAGGTTTGACGGCTGAGAAGTTAGCTCCGGAAGTTCTGAAGTTTATTAATAAATAAAAGATGGCTATTCTGATGTGCTAAAGAAGACCCTCGATCGGCTGAGCGGGCATGGTTCTCCCGATCGGATCGGGAGAGAGCGAAGTCGATCGCGGAGCTGGTTTTCCCTGCCTACCGGCAGGCAGGCTCGCTGGGGAAAATCAATGTGTCTTCGTAGTACATCAGAATAGTCTCTAAGCTAAATTTATGACTAAACAATTTTCCCAAGAAAACTTAGAAATTATCGCTGGTCCTTGCGCGGTTGAAAGCAAGGAGCAGATTCTTGAAACCGCCGAATTTCTGCAAAAGGCTGGTCTGAAAATCATGCGGGGCAGTATCCATAAACCCCGAACAACAGCTGACAGTTTTCAGGGAGTGGGCAACGAAGGACTCTCCTGGATTAAGGAGGCGAAAGAAAAATACGACCTAAAATGGCTAACCGAAATCACTGACTCCTCTCAAATAAAGGATATGGAGGTAGTAGTCGATTTTTGGCAGGTGGGTGCGCGCAATATGCAGAATTATGAGCTTTTAAAGGAGCTAGCTAAGCAAGAGAAGCCAGTTTTCTTAAAACGAGGATTGGCAGCTGATTTAAAAGATTGGCTAGGGGCGGCCAGTTATCTGGCAGCTGATAAAAATCCGGAGGTGATATTAGTCGAACGAGGAATAAGGACTTTTAGTGATAGTAGTCGTTTTACTCTCGATCTAGCCGCGATTAAAAAAATCGAACAAGAAACTGATTATACTGTTTTTGTCGATCCTTCACACGCGGCGGGGGAAATAAAGCTGGTGGGACCGCTCGCCCTGGCGGGCATAGGGGCTGGTGCTTCTGGCCTAATCGTGGAAATTCACCCTCAAGCCGATCAGGCTTTGTGCGATGGTCAACAATCATTAAACTTTACGGATTTTTCTCAGCTGATAAAAAAAGCTAAAGCAATTCAGCAAATAGTTGATGGCCAAGATTAATCTCAAATTTAAAGACGGTCGGACTTCCCAGATTATTATGCTGGATAAAAAACCAGCTGATTT
>Ga0180009_10000903_pt1 | contig 37919 bp, 34 predicted proteins | sample OS_PC_MetaG_FD_123537 | JGI IMG/M metagenome (GOLD analysis project Ga0180009, IMG submission 123537) | Groundwater microbial communities from the Aspo Hard Rock Laboratory (HRL) deep subsurface site, Sweden - OS_PC_MetaG | ecosystem: Environmental > Aquatic > Deep subsurface > Groundwater... | reverse complement strand
CTGTATAATAGAACCATGCTTCAAGAGTATAATTTGTAGTGAAATCAAAATCATCATGATCTGGAATAAGAACATCCTGGCTGGAGGCATCATCAAAATCGAGTGCATTTCCTGTAAGGTAATGTCCTTCTGAGGCTGTCCAATGCGAAAACCCATCAATTCCTGTTAAAGTTATTATATTGGCATTAGTATTGACAGATGAACTATTCTGGCGCGACCAGTTCGCACCGTCTGAGGATTTATACAAAACAAGGTCGTTTTCTGCCTGTCCGTTCAGTTCATCTTCGTGATAATGAAACGCCAGGGTGGCATTTAAACCGGAATTATTCGAGGGAACGATATTATAGTTTCTTTCAATACTCACCGGATTAGATGAAGCTGAGTGGGTTCGTGAAATTGTTGTGTATCCCATATTAGCACTGGTTGAAATTTCTGCTCCCAGTCCTGCAACATTTTCATTTATATTGTTCAGGATTCGTGAAATCTGTATGTTTCCACTACTTCCGTAAAGGCGTCCTTCATCTTCTACCAGCATGGCATTTTCTATAAGATAAATACTATTGCCATTCAAATCCATATTACTTTCTAATATTAGATTTCCTTTTATTTGTATCCAGTCACCCAGGCTCCAGTCAGAAGACATATCCAATACAACATTATCAAAACTATCTTCACTGGAATTGGCAAATACCGGTGCGGTTCCTCCGCTATAACTGAATATACCCAGGTTGGCAGTCCCATTAACAAGAGGAACACTACCCCGGCTCCAGTTCGTTGCCGTTGACCAGGAAGAAGATGAGGTGTTCAGCCAGAAGTTGTATGCAGAGGAATATACCCAGTCTGAATTGTCCATGTTGGTTAATGTACCATCATTACCATTACCTGAAAAATCCTGAAGGGTAATTCCTGAAACATTATCAAAATTATAATATGCGATTAGGTTATCTTCATTTCCTGTAAGATTTTTACACATATATTCACGGATTTCCTTTTCTGTTCGAACAACACTCCATATACGGAACTCATCCAAATAGCCATTAACTACTTCATAATTACCACTAGTACTATAACCCCCAATTTCGAAATCCGTTGAAATATCAGTATCTGATGGACCTGACTCATCATCTAACACACCATTTATGTAAAGCTTTGAACTTGAATTATCCATAGTAATTGCAACATGTGTCCATTTATTATTAGGCAAAGGATTTGATGACATTAATTCATCTCCATCAATCATATGCCAGGTTGCTACTTTCCCCACGCCACTAGAAAGATAAATTTCATCATCATCCCAATAATCTGAAAGTACCCTTGCATGGTTTACAGGAGTTGCTTTTGGTTTTATCCAAAAACTAATTGTTCCCTGGGTGAAAGATGGGCTTAATGTTGCGACTTTCACATGTTCAGTGGCGCCAGAAAATTCTAAACAATTTTTCGGACCAAATATAGCAGAAGAGGTTTGCCATTCGCTGCCAGTCATATTAGTCAGGGTTCCTGTATTACTTCCTTTGGAATCTGTTGCAGTTGTTCCACTGGTTGAATTTAGCTTATAATAGGCAACAAGGTTTGTTTCTGATGCCGGATCAGGCAATTCCCGGTACATATTCTGGCGGATTTCGTCTTCGGTGCGGATGTCGTTCCAAATGCGGACTTCATCAAGCTTTCCGGCAAAATATGATGGATATGCAGTACCTCCTCCAATTTCCATGGCATGGGTATTTGTTGGAATTGGTGTAGGCGCATTTGCTACTGCAGGACTATAGGTTGTGGCTTCAACTCCGTTCACGTAAATCTTTCCAGGATTTCCTGCGGATACGGAAAAAGCCATATGATACCAGGTGGATAAATTCAGTGTGAATTCATAGGTTTGTGCATATTGGGTCTCGTTGCCATAATCAAAATAAATTTGATCATCCGCTTGCTTGATATAAATCCTGAAATTCTCATCAGCATCACTATTCGATTTAGATAGTACTACTTTGCCATCAGTGCCTGAAAGATAGACCCAAAACTCGAGGGTCATGGCCGATGACAGATCAAGCGAACTATTATCGGGTACTGATACATATTGTGAAGTTCCATTAAACTCCAGGCAGTTGTTCTGTGCAATAACACCCAGCCAGCCAAATACAACCAGCAAGGAAATCAAAAGTTTTCTTTGGCCCATAATCAGATTTTTATTTCAACCATTTCCCCTAACAGAATCCGGTGAAGGTTACTTGAAACGTACAATTAAAATGTTGATCGACTTAAAAGGCTAATTTGGTTTTAATGCTTAAAGATCACTTTTTTTTCAGGAAAGAGAGATTTTCATTCCCGATTTCTTGGTAAGATTGGTAAATCTTAACATCTTTTTTCCTTGTAACAATTTCCCGGGTATCTCAAATTGCTTACAATCAATCCGATGCGTAAATTCCGGTTTTTAGAATATTTGCAACCAAATCGATAAAAGGCAGACAATCCTTTGGTGAGGTTTGAGGATTACCGACATCCTGAAAAAGAAAAACCCAATACAACCAGATGGGTTGTATTGGGTTTTTGAGAATATAATAGTTTCTATATAAAACTGTTATTTTTCAGATTCAATGTTCACGGCGTACAGTCCTTTCGGGCCTTCCTTTGTTTCAAATCTTACCTTTTCGTCGTTTTCAAGTACAGCATAGGAGCTGACCAGACCACTACGATGAAAGAATAGGTCGTTGCCGTTATTGGTCTCAATAAATCCAAAACCTTTGGCTTCATTGTACCATTTTACTTTTCCTTTTTCCATAATGCATTGATTAATTGTAAAAACTATCTTTCTTTGGCTTGGCTTCATTAACGGTTATTTCACGGTTTCCCAGTGTAGTCCCGTTCAGACCTTTAATGGCCTTATTTGCTTCACTATTATCCGGGATTGACACAAAACCAAAGCCTTTACTTCTTCCGGTATATTTGTCAGAAATAATCTTAATGGTATCCACAGTTCCATATTCTTCGAATATTTCCCTAAGCTCCTCGTCTTTTACATCAAAATCGAGGTTTCCTACATAAATGTTCATCTTACTAAATGTTTAAATGTTTGAGATAGGAATTACTTTTGTTTGGATGCATCATTTATTATGAGTGCATTGCTGTTGTTCAATCTTATTTTCGCAACGCATTATTAAAAACAAGCCAAACTTATTTAAAGCATTCCTATCTGTTAAATAATTACTAATCAGGGGATTTAAAAATCGGGCAGTTATAAACCAATGATCAGGAAGGAATCAGCAGCTAAATGCACAAATTATCAAACCATAATTTGCTGCAAAGATACACTATATTTATCAGAAAGCTAATTTTATTTTATATGAGTATCGGGAAACATTAACAAAGGGTTGCAGGTTGCAGGTTTCAGGTTACAGGTTACAGGTTGCAGGTTACAGGTAGCAACCTGTAACTTGTTATTAATCATTCCTGATATTCATTTAATATAAACCACAATAGTCACAATAGGGCACATTAGAAAGCCCCAATTTCATAAATCTATTGTGACTTTTTACTTTCCGGGATAAAGGTGCAGGGGAAATCACAGAATACATTTCATTTATTTAACGATCAGTTTACTCACATTCGAATATTTAGCGGAATGAATCCTGACAACATACAAACCGCCTGCCAGGTGTCGAACAGGAATGGTGTACGATCCGGCTATCTCAATTTTTTCATAAATCAAAGCACGGCCATCAGAGCTGAATATGGTTATCTCAACCGGTTCTGAGAAAAATGTGTTGATGCTGAAAGTTACTGTTTCTGTTGCAGGATTCGGAAATAATTCCATATCACCAGGAATTCCTTCTCCCGAAACCGAAACCGGATTGCCTTCCGTTACTTTTAAAAATGTATTTGCCTGAATATCATACAAGTATTGAACATCACTGTTGGGCCAATAGATCCTGATCTCATCCACTGTAGTTTCATCACCCAGTCCGATTTCAAGCGGATAACTGTGAAAATTATTTCCGCCGTCACCGGCAATTACGGTATGATATGTATGCATGCTTCCTGTAATGACCTCAACACGGGTTCCAACGGCATTGTAATTGGATACCGTACCTGTTAGTTCAATATTCAGGAAATTGTTCGGGCAATTCTGGTTTTCATAAAGTTTTTGCCTGCTCATATGGCCGGAACCGAAAAAATCTATGGCTCCGTCCAGGTTATAATCACCCCAGGATGTGCCAAAGTAATCCCCTCCGATCTCCCAGGAAGTTACGACATCCCTGATATTCAATTCATCGGCTACTTCATCGAAGGTTTCGTCACCATTGTTCAGGTAAAGAAAATTGCCATGATAATGATCATCGACAAGGATATCGAGCCAGCCATCATTGTTTACATCAGCGAAACTGGCAGTTCTCGTTGAAGGTTGACCGATGGTGCCAGCTGACGTAGTAATATCGCTGAAAGTACCATCACCGTTATTACGGAAAAGATAATTCCCGGGATCCTCCAATTGGTCTTTATGAACCGCCGCATAAATATCAGGATACCCGTCATTATTGATATCTCCTGCAGCAACACCATAAATATCATTTTGCATAACCATTCCGCAGCCGTTTGTAACATCCGTAAAAACCATGTTCCCGTCATTCCTGAAAAGCTTGTTTTCGTATTGGTCACTTGTTCCTGCAAAAACATCAATATCTCCGTCGAGGTCAAAATCGAAACAAACCGTTGACCTGACGCCTTGAACATCCAATGGATATTCAATCGTAAAATTTCCATATCCATCACCAGTTTTAATTCCTGGCAGGCTTCTATCGAAAAGATCAAGGTTCCCATCCTTATCAAAATCTGCAACCGAACTGATTTGTCCGGCGATATTTCCCGCAAATATGAAAATGTAGTCACCATTATTTCTGTAAAGGCTGCTTCTTGTTATAAGGTCATTCAGGGTGTCACCCGTAACCTCAGCCCAAATTATCGTCCAGGCGCTGATGCCCGTCAGGCCTGCAACAGTGGTAATATCGGTATACATCCCTTCATCATTCCTGTAAAGTTTAAATTCCGCAGGGTTGGAATAGGAATAGGCAAGGTCAAGGTCACCATCATTGTCGATGTCCCCCCAGCCAACAGCCTGCCCGAGGTTTTGGGTATTGACCTCCAGTCCAACTGCCTGGGTAACCGGATTAAAGGTATGTTGGGAAAAAGCAAATAAGGAAAATAAACAAACCGGAAGAATGCTGAATATCCTTTTCATAGTATTACTTATTGTTTTGTTTCAGAAACGAATCGAATTTACAAAAAACGTACGACAAAATCCGTTCAATTCTGAGGGATACTGAATGAAAAGCAGAGGGGGAAAAAGGGGGCAAGTTGCAGGGGGCAGGGGGCAGGTTGCAGGTTAACGATCCGACATGTATACCATGTTATTCGTAGCGTAGTGCGTCTACGGGATTTGCCCTTGAAGCTCTGATTGTTTGATAAAATGTTGTAAGTAATGCTATTAAGATAGAAATCACTGTGGCAAGCAGAAATATCCACCAGCTTATTGAGATGCGATATTCAAAGTTTTCGAGCCAGCGTTTCATTAAAAACCATGAAAGTGGAATAGCTATAACGTTAGCAATGATAACCCATTTGCCAAATTTCTGAGATATAAACCAGTAAATTCCAAATAATGATGAGCCCAATGCTTTCCGGATTCCAATTTCCTTGGTCTTTTGCATAATGATGAAGGATGCCAGACCGAGCAGGCCCAGACAGGCTATAAAAATTGCCAGGAAGGAAAATGTAATGAATAGCTTTTGGGTTGTCATCTCATTTCTGTACATTGCATCATATTCATTATCCAGGAAGGAGTATTTAAAGGGTATTTCCGAACCATAATTGTTCCAGATTTTTTCTATTTCAGTAAGCTGAAATTTAGTATCGCCGGGTTTCATCCTGATTGCAGCCAGTTCCGTCCCATTCCCAAACCACCTTTCGTAAAGTAAAAATCCCATGGGTTGTATCTTATTGTGTTTTGATTCATAATAGAAATCCTTCACTACACCTATAACATGAAACATATTCCTTTCAGGTGACCAGTCATTCAGCTTTTGTCCCAATGCCTCCTCAACGGTCCATCCCAATGTCTTTACTGCAGACTCATTGATAACGATAGCGGCTGTATCGGTAGGGAAATCACCGGAGAAGAATCTTCCTGCAAGCAACTCAAATTTCAATACATCCAAAAGATTTTCATCGCAAAGGATGAGATTCAGGGAAAAGTTTGTTTCAAAATTGTTGACACCAAAGCCTATGTTGATCAATCTCATTCCGGGCAGGCGGTGGGCATTTGAGGCTTCCTCCGCAAAGGATAATTGCTTGATATCATGAATGAAGGACCTGGTGTTACCCTTCAGCAAGTCCACATTTTCAATAGTTACAACATGCTCTTTATCAAAGCCAAGATTAACATTCTGCAATAAGTTTAACTGCTTTGAGATCACTACAGTGCCTACAATAAGACCTACCGAGATTGTAAATTGAATTACCACCAGAACGGATCTGAACCAACCTGCACCTTTACTGGTGATGCCTTTTTCTTTTAATACCACCAATGGTCTGTATGAAGAAAGTACCATAGCAGGATAGATTCCTGATATTGTTCCCACAATCAATACCAGTAGTAACAGCAGCGGAATGGTATATGGATTGCTCAGATAGGACATGGAAAAATCAAGTCCTGTAAAATCGGAAAGACCAATGACAATTTCCACGATGGATAAAGCAATTAACAAAGAAAAGAAGGTTATAAGCATAGATTCTCCGAAGAACTGCCAGAAAAGAATTCTCCTGTTTGAACCCACAACCTTTCGTATACCCACTTCTTTTGCCCTTGTAGCGGAACGGGCTGTCGACAAATTGATAAAATTGACACAAGCTATCAGTAAAATGAAGATCGAAACGATCATGAAAATCTGAACATACTCCCTGTTCCCATTGGGCTTAAACTCCCCTCTGATATGTGAATCCAGATGAATACACTCCAGGGATTGAAGATATAACACCCATTTGTTCCCTTTTGCGGTGTTCTCCGAGTATCTGCCGTTAAAAAGGTATTTATCAGTAAAATCCGGCAATCTTTCCTGAATATTATCCGCATCCGCATTTTCATGGGTCATGATGTAGGTTCTGAAATTATTATTGAACCAGTTATTGTCATTATACATGCCATCAAAGCTTGTCAATGACAATGCCAGATCAAAGTTAAAATGTGAATTTGCAGGGACATCTTCCACAACTGCAATAATTTTAAAAACCGTACTGTCTTTTTCAATGATTTCATCTACAGGATTCCTGTCTCCAAATAATTTTACCGCGGTACTTTTTGTCAGGACAGCAGTATACGGTTCGTTCAGAAGCTTTGATGTTTTACCGTATACAACAGGAAATGTAAATATTTCGAAAAATGTTGAATCTGTATAAAAGGTATTCTCTATCAGGTAGTTTTTTTCGCCAACAGTATATTCAATTTCTGTAGGATTGGTAATACGGCAAACCTTGTCGATTTCGGGAAACTCATTGTACAAGGCCTGAGCCATGGGAGCAGGAGTAAAAGTCTGGTAAATATCCGTACTTCCGATAAGCGCATCCACAGCTATCCGGTATATTTTCTCTGAATTCTTATTGAATTTATCATAGCTAAGCTCATGGTAAACATAAAGGAAACCAAAAATACTCACGGCAATACCAATGGATAATCCAGCAATATTTATAAACGAAAAAGTCTTATACTTGAAAATATTGCGGAAAGCTGATATCAAAAAACTTCTGAACATGACTATTTGTTTTGGTTAATGGCACTGACAGAGGATAAATACCTAAAAATATGCCATTTATGTAATGCGTTGTTTGTCTATTCATTAAGGTAACTATTATTTAGAAAAATGATCGAAAAAGTGTTCAAAAAATTTAATTTATGTTCAATTATGGACAACTGAAACCGCGACATATTTTTACCCCTATCAAGCACTTCTGTTATATTCAAATAACTTCATGTGTAATCAACAAGATAATCCTCCATCTATTGGAATTTATTTAATTTTACGCCTTGTAGGACAACTATACGCATGATAAATAAAGTCACAACTCTTAACGCCATGAGTTTATTCAAGCACTTTTATATTGTCATAATTATTCTCATTGCCTTTCAGCAAGGAATAGGCCAGATCCCGCCCGGGTATTACGACAATGCTGCAGGCTTAAACGGAACAATGCTGCAGGAGGCATTGCATGACATCATCGATGATCATACTACCGTAACCTATGGAGAGCTCTGGGAACTGTTTGAACTGACCGACCAAAAGCCCAATGGAAAAGTCTGGGACATATACTCCGACATTCCGGGGGGCACACCGCCATATCAATACACGTTCATTACCGATCAGTGCGGAAATTATACCCAGGAAGGGGATTGCTACAACCGTGAGCATAGTTTCCCAAAAAGCTGGTTTGGCGGTGAAATCTACCCGATGTACTCCGATCTTTTTCACATTTATCCGACCGATGGATGGGTAAACGGACAGAGAGGCAATCATCCCTATGGTGAAGTTGGCAATGCAAGCTGGACATCCTTAAATAGCTCAAAATTGGGCAATTGCATTTCCCCGGGTTATTCAGGAACTGTTTTTGAGCCCATTGATGAATACAAAGGAGACCTTGCCCGCGGTTTTTTCTATATGGCTACCCGCTATTATGAAGAAGACATTACATGGCCGGGTAGTGATATGTTCAATGGTTCCCAGCCAAAACCCTGGGCACTTGAGCTGCTTTGGGACTGGCATATGGCCGATCCGGTCAGCTCAAAAGAAACCGATAGAAATAACACTGTTTATGATATTCAGGGAAACAGGAACCCTTTTATCGATCATCCTGAATATGTGGAGGTAATCTGGTTTTATACAGCCATTATGGAGAAGTCCGATAATTTAGCATGGGTATCTGTTTATCCCAATCCTGTGACTGATGTTTTGAATATCAGGATGACCGATAATAATGATATAAATCAAATCCACATAAGCTTAACCGGTATAACAGGACAAGCTGTTGAAGCAGGGATTATTGAAAATGAAAGCAGAGTTTACATTAACACAGCTTTTCTCAGGAAAGGCATATACTTCCTGAAAATTTCAAACACAACTACAGGATTAACGAAATCGTTTAAAATCATCAAATAGCAAACCAGAGACACCAGGGATCTTAATTTCCTATTCATTCCGGGATATACATTACATAGCTTCTATTTTATTTTTCGGATTCAAATCCTTTGGTTTTCTCTATATGTTTTTCAGAATAGTATAATTATGCAAACTATTTGTGTATCTTTGCAAAATTCTGATTTAAGACAATGCGCAATTATTTCTAATATCCTCCATAGAATTTAGAAATTTTAGCTCTTCATTTTGAATCCGAAAAACATGGAACTGTAACAATCACAGGAGGTTCAGTCCATGTAGTTTGATAATTTAATTTTAAAACACAATGAACATTTATGTAGGAAACCTTGATTTCAAGGTTACAGAACAGCAACTGGAAAAGATATTCAGTGAATTTGGACAGGTAGAATCTGCAAGGATAATTACCGATAAGTTTAGTGGCCGGAGCAAAGGCTTTGGCTTTGTTGTCATGGAAGATGATTCAGAAGCCAATAATGCCATAAAGTCGCTCAATGGTAAAGACTTCAACAGCAGACCGCTTACGGTGAATGAAGCAAGGCCCCGTAAGGACAATTATTGATAAATTTAACATCAAGCTGCATTTATATTATGAAAAAATTGGCCCTGCCCATTCCCCCGGGAATGGGCACAGGGCATTTTTTATTATTGTATGGTAGTATATTAAAAACACCTTAAAAAGTCATAACAACAAAAGAATTTATGGGAAGATCTCAGGAATCATTCAATAAAAAAGACGTCAGAACCAGGAAAGAGAAAAAAAGAAAAGAAAAAGAAAAGAAACGGGCTGCCAGGAAAGAAAACGAGAAAAACAGCAGTCTTGACGATATGATCGCCTATGTTGATGAGCATGGCAGAATCACCGACACCCCCCCCGACCCGGCCCAAAAAGAAGTGATCAAGGCTGAAGATATTGTGATCAGCGTTCCCATTCAACAAACAAAAAGAGAAGGCAACCAGATTAGAAAAGGCGTAGTAAGCTTTTTCAATGATTCAAAAGGCTATGGATTTATCAAAGACCTTGAATCCAAAGCAAGTGTCTTTGTACATGTAAACAATACCGAAGAAGATATCAAAGAAGGGAATCTCGTGGTATTTGAGGTTGGAGCCGGTCAGAAAGGTCCTTCCGCCATGAATGTAAAGCTGTTTAGAGAAAGCGAAGAGGAGAAATAGCTTATTTTAAGTGGGGAGGCGGGATGATGAGGATCAGGTTGCAGGTTGCAGGTTGCAGGTTACAGGAAAATTAACAGCTGGAGTTATAGTATAGCGCGATTTCATTACATCATCTTGTTTCGATTAATTATTAGCCCGTCTAAATAAAACTAAATTTTTGAACTCAGGATTCAAATTATTAGTTTTATTTAGTAAATTTGTCAAATGATTAAGCGATTATCAGAAAAGCATATCCTTGATCTCCTCGAAGGATTTCCGTGCGTTGCTATTATCGGGCCCCGACAAGTTGGTAAAACAACGCTCGCCAGGCACATTAAAAATAAGTTCAAATCATCAATATATCTTGATCTGGAGTTAACAAATGATTTTGTGAAGCTGGAAGATTCTGAAACCTATCTTGAACAGTTTACAGATGCATTGGTTATAATTGATGAGGTACAAAGGAAAAAAGACCTTTTTCCAATACTCAGAGGCCTGATTGACCAAAAAAGGCGGCCGGGAAGGTTTCTGTTACTTGGCTCCGCATCACCTGATTTGATAAGAGATAGTTCTGAATCATTGGCGGGTAGAATTGCTTATTACGAGCTTACTCCGTTTTTAGTCCCGGAAATCTTTCCTGAACATGAGATTAACCAGTTATGGGTAAAAGGAGGGTTTCCTGATCCCTTTCTGCACGAAAAATATTGGATCCAATGGATGAATAACTTTGTAAAAACCTATTTTGAAAGGGATTTACCTAATCTTGGGTTCACCGGTGACCGGATAACAGGGGAAAAACTATGGACCATGCTTGCTCATTATCATGGAAATATTGTAAATTATTCGGAGTTGGGTAAAAGTCTGGATTTAAGTGTACATACAATTAAAAAGTACATCTCATTTCTTGAAGATGCATTTTTAATCAGAACCATAAAACCTTTTCACTCCAATACGAAAAAAAGATTGGTCAAGTCTCCAAAAGTTTATATCCGTGATTCCGGTGTGCTTCATTATCTTAATGGAATTGACAATAAAGAGCAATTGTATGGAAATCCGAAGAAAGGTTCTTCCTGGGAAGGGTTTGTTATTGAACAGATTTTACCATTGCTACCGGCAAATCGCAAAGTATATTTTTTCAGGACTCATGACGGAGCAGAACTTGACCTGGTAATTACAAAAGCGGATGTTCCAATAGCCGGAATAGAAATCAAATTTGGATCCGGGATAAAACCATCAAGAGGAAATACGGAAGCTGTGCAATTTCTTAATACCGATCAAAACTACATAATAATCAATAATGAGGATGAGGACTATTTGCTATCGGGTAATTTCAGGGTTTGTGGGTTGAATGTTTTTCTGGAGAAATATCTGAATTTACTTTAATCAATTCTAAAGAAAACTCAACATAAGATTTCATTATAAGTATGTTTAAAATTTAATCTACAAAGAATTGTTCACGACAACAACTCAAAAAACCCATATTTTAAGATTGAGCAGTGTTCTTTCGAATATGATTGCTTCCAGGGTAGGTTTGATAGTGGTTTATTTCCTGATATTAGCGACCTCAAACAGTTGCAGGCAATCGCCATCCTGTCATTTACAGGATTATGATCTTGTCAGCGACAGCCTTGCCAGCCGGTGGGATGAAGCCATCCCTTTAGGGAACGGTATGCTGGGTGCATTACTGTGGCAGAGCGACGGGAAGTTAAGGATATCACTCGACCGTGCAGATCTATGGGATCTTCGGCCCATTGAAAACTTTTCCGGGGAAAAGTGGAAATTTTCCTGGGTACATGACCAATGGAAAAACAATAACTATGGGGAGGTTCAGAAATTATTTGATCAGCCTTATGAGGTTAATCCCGGCCCTACAAAAATTCCGGCGGGAGCCATTGAATTCGACATCTCATCTCTGGGAAAGATAAAATCCGTTCGTTTATCTGTTTACGACGCCCTTTGCGAGATCACGTGGGAAAGTGGGGTAAAGTTCTGTTCTTTTATCCATGCGACGGAGCCGATTGGCTGGTATTGGTTTGAGGGCACCGGGCAATCCATACGACCGGAACTGGAGCCTCCGCCGTATAAATCATTGACTGATTCAGGAGAATGGAACTCCGTAAGCGGGAATAACCTGGGAAGCCTTGGATATGACAAAGGCAGAATCAGAGAAAATGAAGCTAACATTACTTATGAGCAGGATGGCTGGGGAGGGTTCTCTTATATGATCGCCATCCAATGGCAAAGATCAGCGAAAACCCAATACGGATGTTGGAGCATCAGCTCTTCTTACCCTGGATCGGAAGAGAATAAAAACGCGTCTGACATAACGGATTCTCATCTTCAATCAGGATATCATAACGATTATTCGACACATAAAAAGTGGTGGGGGGATTTCTGGGGTCAATCAAGCATTATCATCCCCGATTCCGTTCTGCAGAGGCAATGGTATCTTGAGATGTATAAATTCGGATCAACTGCGCGTCAGGGGTCCCCTCCTATTTCATTACAGGCAGTCTGGACCGCCGACAATGGCAACATTCCTCCCTGGAAAGGAGACTTTCACCATGACCTCAACACCCAGCTAAGTTACTGGCCGGCATATTCTTCCAACCATTTGGATCTGGAAAAGGGGTTTCTTGATTGGCTTTGGAGTTGCAAACCTGCTTTCAGGAAGTATACTCAAGAGTATTTCGGAACAAACGGTTTGAATGTTCCCGGAGTTAGCACACTGGCCGGCGAGCCAATGGGAGGCTGGATACAGTATTCATTCGGCCCGACAGTCTCTGCATGGCTGGCTCAACACTTTTATCTGCACTGGCGTTACTCGAAAGATGAAGAATTCCTGGAAAAACGAGCCTATCCCTGGCTGCACGATGTAGCAGTTCACCTGGATGAGCTTTCCGTAAAAAATTCAAACGGTAAAAGAAAACTCCCCTTGAGTTCCAGTCCTGAAATCTTTGATAACTCACCTCAGGCCTGGTTTGACCAAACCAGCAATTTCGATCTTTCATTGATACATTGGACTTTTGCAAAAGCAGCCGAGCTGGCGGAGGAATTGGGATATTCAGCAGATGCTGCCAAATGGGACAGTATCGGGAAGGAATGGCCTGACCTGGCGGTGGATGAAGAAACAGGTTTAATGGTAGTGCCCGGCATGCCTTTTACTGAATCCCACAGACATTTTTCCCATTTGATGGCTATCCATCCTCTGGGGCTAATTGATGTGTCTCAAGGGGAAACTTCCCGGGATATAGTATCCAAATCCATAAACAACCTTCTTGATCATGGAACCGCTGCCTGGGTGGGTTATTCTTACAGTTGGCTGGGAAACATCCAGGCCAGGGCACTGGATGGTGAAGGTGCAGCCAATTCTCTGAGAATATTTGCTGAAAACTTCTGTTCCATAAACTCATTCCATGTTAACGGGGAGCAATATAACCGGGGTTATTCCAGCTTCAAATACAGGCCATTCACACTCGAAGGCAATTTTGCATTCGCAGCAGGATTACAGGAGATGCTTCTTCAAAGCCATATAGGAAAAGTTGTCCTGTTTCCTGCTATCCCGGCATCATGGGTCGATATCCGGTTTACAAAGCTAAGAGCTGAAGGAGGCTTTTTGATATCTGCTGAAATGAAGGAAGGGAATATTGAAAAGATTGAAATTTCCCCTGAAAGAGGAGGCAAAATAATCCTGAAAAATCCCTTTAAGGGGGAATTTAAAATCTCCGGGGAGAAATCATTTTACATTGAGGATGACTCCATCATCATAGAGACCTTGCAAGGGCAAAAAGTATCCCTCACCACCCCCCTCAGATTTTAACCAACCTCCTTGCAACGATCTCATCCTGAAACCGGATTCTCAAAATATACACCCCTTTTGGAAGCCCATGACCCACGTCATAGCGGTATTGCCCGGCCATTTTGTATTCTGCAGGCTGGATCTTTCCCGCTTCAACAAGACTGATATCGTAAAGGATTATTTCAGTGATTCCTGGCCCGGAAAGATCAACCTGTATCTCTGTTTGCTCTATAAATGGGTTGGGGCGGATTATTACAACAGGTGAATGATCCTTTCCTGGAGTACCTCTAACCCCTGTAAGCAGATCATCATTGACAAAAACAGGGATACGGTGAACCTTGTAATCTGTTGTCAGGTCGAGGGTATCTGAAATATACCCAGGGATTTGATCGGTCGGGAAATCAATCTTAACCTTAAATACCAGTGAATCTTCCGGTTGAAGGATTACAGGCAGGGAAATTGGCCATGGGTCGATGTACCATGCGGCCGGACCATTAAAATATCCCTCCGGTTCAATATCTGTGATGGTAACCTCATAGGAAGAATTGTTTTTCCAGGAAATTTCTTTCCCATCCATACATTCCTCTATAGTTTCAAAGACCAGGGAGTCAGCTGAAGGCGTGAGGTTTTTATGCAACTGAAATGAAGCGATACGGGTTTGCCAGGTATTCCATCCTGTATAGGGAAGGTACTCCTGGGTATACCAGAAAGTAAGGTCATCCGAGGGGTCTACGCCCATCATGCTGTAATCGCCCCATCGGACATTCGTTGCCTGGTTTCCTTCACCTGTTACGACTTCTGCCTCCGCAAAGGTCATGGTTCCGGGCGTATCATAATAGTTCCTCCCGCTCAACCGGATGGAAGGATAGGTAGATGTCCCGGAAACACTATATCCTAGGCCAATGTTTCCGTCTTTATCCATTGCAACGCTTGCCATCCAACGGCTGTCAGCGTCAGGTGCAAATGTTCCTTGCTGAAATATTTCCCAGTCGGAATCATGCTTGCGTAACTCATACCATCTGACAGCCGCGTGGTCATTCCCGACATCAATGGTATGGTTGCAAAGCAGCGACTGGTAATCCCCGAAATTGCGGTACTGAAGGCGATACATCATGAACTGACCCAATCCGTGCAGCTTTGTACCCGTATTGGGTTGGGTAACCCATCCGACACCATTGTCCCAGTTGGCATCAAAAGGCTCAGTCTCAAGTTTCGCCACCTCCTCGAAAACACAGTTTGCCGTATCGTCCCAATCAACAATACACTGCCACAGCCAGATATGGTCGAAATCATATCCCCAGGCATCATCACGGATGGTAACCAGGTAATGGGGCGTGCCTTCAGGTGGGGGTGGGCCGTCAATATCTGCCGGCAGGAAGCTGGCCGGATCAGTAAGAAAGAACTGGGTAGGAGCATCCGCCAGGAAATGCAGGATAGCGGGGTCCGGATTGCCATTGATCATATCATCCCTGTTAAAAACAAGCAAACCGGCACCTTCCAGGTAGCTAAAAGAGGTTGAGATAAAATATTCATTGATAGTCAGGTAATAGCCATCTGACCAGACCCCCACTTTGGGATAATCGGGCATTCCTGTAAAGTGCAGGGCATAGCAATACCATGAGCCGAGCGGATCCGGACCGGTTGAAACGGCAATCATCTCCCAGTATTCCACGTAAAGGTCATAAACCATGGCGGTGGCGATCCAACGGTCGGCTATGGGGTCATAGATGACAACTGGATCGGTCCAGTTTTTATCGTGCCAGGGCCCGGGAAGTGAAGCCCAAAGAGTTTTATTATCCGCCGGACCATACAGCAGATCGCCGCTCTTATCCCAAATGGCAAATGAGCTTTTTACAATCTGTATATAATGATTTATCCCCACATCGCCTTCTGTATCCGGATTGGGAAGCATATTTACATTGCCCACTCCCTCGAAATTATGGATTATTTCCACAGGATCATTACTCAGTTCATCTAGGATATGATTCCGCACAATAGGACTGGCGTTATAGGGAGCAACCGGAAGCCCTTTTTGCATGTGATTGAATTCTTCCGCAATGGTTCTTTGGGGTTCGGGGGAGATTGGTACAACATCCCTTAATGCTGGGGATTCTGAAAATGCAGCAATATCATTAAAATATTTGCCTTTATATACATTTTTCTGGGAAAAAGAAAAGGGGATAATTAAGGCAATGACCAAACAGGATATCAGGGATCTCATTTTTCAGATTTTTATACGTTTTGAATCATCACTTTTAACTCACAAGTGCATGGTTCACTTTGCGACAAATGATAATTTCGTTAAAATTACGCATAAATAGATATAATTGCAATTATGGTTTTGCAATAAAATCCAGGATCTGTTACAAGCAGTAAGGGAAGAAAAGATTATTTATACCCTGCATCCGAGAAATAGCGCATAAATTGGGTACGCTCATAAAGTACAGGCCTTTTTATATTTTTTTGGCTGGCTTTTCCGCGAAAATCTGCAATGGTATCATAATTGTGCCTGAGCATCCAATCAGTCAGCGTATTCATCATAGATTCAATGGCCTTTGGTCCTTCCTTGTAAATTGCTGATACTACCTGAACAGCCTGAGCACCGACCAGCAGATTTTTTATCACGTGTTCCCCTGTAAAGATGCCACGGGAAGCCGTCAGTTCAATATTAACTTTATCATACAGGATACCGATCCATCGCAGTGTCATGGTATTTAGTTCTTTACAGCTAAGCACATCTCCTGATATTACTTTTTCCTTTTCTATATCCACATCCGGGCTGTAAAACTTGTTGAATAAAACAACAGCAGAGGCTTTTGTTTTAGATAATTGGTAGACAAAATTGGCCAATCCTGAGAAATAGAAGCTTATTTTCAGGGAAAAGGGAATGGAAATGGCATTTCCGATCTTTTCAATGATCTCAAAATAAATAGCTTCTTTTTCCAGGCCGGAGATATCTACATCGGCCGGGAGCAGGAAGAGGTTTACTTCAAGGGCATCTGCTCCTGCATCTTCTATCATTTTCGCATAGGCAATCCATTCATCTGCCGTCACACAATTGACACTGGCAATGACAGGGATATCGAGTGCTTCTTTCGTTTTTTTGATCAGGTTTACGTATTGAGTCAGGTTGTGCTTTTTACTGAAATACATAGCATAGTATTCCTGATCGTTAAACGAGCCGTACATATTGTTCAGACGTTGTTCGTCGACATCATGCAGGATCTGTTCTTCAAAAAGCGATTTTAAGACAATGGCACCAGCGCCAGCTTTTTGGTAGGCAATAGAATTTTCCACATTTTCCGTCAGGGATGAGCTACCGACAATAATCGGGCTCTTCAGGGATAATCCCATGTAACTTACTGAAACATCCATGTTGATTAGTTTTTGTCGCCAAATAAATATTTATCGATACCGAGGGCGGCTTTATGGCCGTTGGCAATACCGTGAATAACATCCGGTCCCTGGATAGTATCGCCTCCCATAAATAACCACGGAACGCTGGTTTGAAAATAATCATTAACCTTTATCCTGCCTCGTGGTCCCATTTCAAGGTCTTCTTTGATATCCTCAGAGATATAGCTCAGATCCATACCTTGTCCGATTGATTCCACAACCATATCTCCCTCGAAGAATCGGGCATTATCCAGGTTACACTGGGGGTTGAATTTACCTTCGGCATCGAACAGGGATAAGCATTGGACAACATGCAGTCCGGTTATCTTACCATCCCGGATTTCAATTCTCTGCGGGGCCCATCCCGGGAAAATGGTGGCTCCTTCCTCACGCGCTTCTACCACTTCTTCACGATCGGCAGGCATTTGTTCTTCCACTTCGAGGCTGGTAGCGATGACCTGCACTTTTCCGTATTTCTGCTTTTGCAAGCGTGCCAGCGAACGGGTAATATCCATAGCTACATTCCCTCCGCCAATAACCACAATTTTCTCAGCCACATGGATCTCTTCCTCAAGGGTTATCTTACGGAGAAGTTCAATGGCCTGGTAAACGTGCGGATGATCTGCTCCTTCAACACGGGTGCTGCGTCCAAGATGCAAACCGGTTCCGGCAAAAACGGCATCAAATTCTTTTCCCATTTTATCCAGGGTGATATCCTTACCAACGGTTATGTTGTAATGTATCTTCACACCCAGCGATAAAATATAATTTATATCCTTATCCAACTGGTCGTAAGGTAAACGGTATTCAGGAATTCCAAATCGCATCATACCGCCCGCCTGAGGCAATTTTTCAAAGATTTCCACCTCGTATCCCATCTTAGATAAATAGTAGGCTGCCGACAGTCCTGAAGGCCCGGATCCGATGATGGCTACCTTCTTTCCATTTTTGTTAACGGTGTCAGTTTCCAGGATCTCCTTATACTTTTCTGCAGGGTTCTGATCGGCAATATATCTTTTCAGCCAGCGTATTGAGATAGGTTCACCACGGTGGTTGAGAGAGCAAACACTTTCGCATTTATGGGTACAGATACGTCCGCAGATTTCGGGAAGAGGGTTTGTTTCGTACAAAATGCGTAATCCTTCCTCGAGGTCGTTGTTTCTGATTGCCTTGATATATTCAGGGATGCCCATGTGGGCCGGGCATGTAGCAGTGCAGATACCACATTCCACGCAGCGGTCGGCTTCTTTCTCTGCCTGTTCTTTCGAGAAACCTTGTATGATTTCGATAAAGGATTCATCGCGTTGTTCAGGCCCGAGGTGTTCCATCTTCACCCGTTCAAGGTCATATAATTCATATCCGTTACCCGGTTTTTTCCAGCCAGGCTCATTATTTTCCCATGATTTCCTGTCAATACCGGGTATAAACCTGAAATTATCCGAATCGGTATCCACCCAGGTATACTCGTTCGACAGGGTTAGTGAACCGGTTGTGCAAACGTCAACGCACAAAGCGCACCAGCAGCAGCGACCGTAATCGATACTTGGTCGCAGGCCGCTATCGCCATCTTTTGGGTTAAATCCTTCCACAGGCACCATATCGATGGCTTCATTTTCACAAATCGACTCGCAGGTTCCACATCCTATGCATGCATTCACATCATTCTTATGAAATCCCCGGTAACGGGGAGCACCTGGCCTTTCCCTCAAAGGATCTTTGATGGTCACCGGTTCCTTGAAAAGGTTTTTCCAGGCGGTAAACGGGGATAATATATCTTTAATCGAACTCATACCGTCATTCATTAAGATTGTTAACGTTCAATTTCGGGCGGACAGGTTTGCAAGGAAACCATGATACTGGCAACATCAGCAATATTAGCACCGATCAGCATTTTTTCCAGCAGGGAAACCGCATGAGTATAGCTTGGCCCGCGAAGGTTGATTCTCCTGGGGTAAGCCGATCCGTCGGATACCATGTAAAACCCGTATTCCCCACGTGATGATTCGGATCGGACATAAGTTTCACCTTTGGGCAGTTTCCAGTGAAGCACATTGGGGGTTTTGGCTCTGATATCTCCCTGGTCCGGGATTTTATCCAGGATCTGCCGGATCAGATCGACTGTCATGATCAGATCGTGCCAACGGATGCGTGATCGCGTGTAAATATCCGATTCAGTGGCTGTCTGAGGGTCAAAATCAAGTTCCTTATACTTCAGGTAGGGGTAATCCTTTCGCACATCTCTTTTAAACCCGGCAGCACGTGCATTGGGGCCTACTATACCGTAGCTGTCTACCCAGGAGGGATCAATGATTCCAACACCTACCGTTCGCTTTTTAAAAACGGCATTGTTAAACATCACTTTATCGATATTACCGATAAACTCATCAATATCAGCAAGGTTTTCCTTCATCCTTTTTCTGAAACCGGATGGGAGCAGGCCCCGGACACCACCCGGGATAATAAACATATGATAGACACGGCCGCCGGTCAGTTCCTCAAAACGATCCAGGATAAGATCCCGAAGATAAACACCCCATTGTACACCGATACCAAGCCCTGTGGTCCCGCCCTGTCCGGGGACAACCCTCAGCAATGACTGCAGGCGTGCCATCTCAAGGACTAAGGTTCTCAACCATGAAGCTGCTTCCGGAATCTCTATTCCACCCAGTTCCTCGACGCCGGCGGCAAGGTTATACTCGTTGTAATCAGGTTCGGCAACACACATACGGATGCAGGTAGGGAAGACCTGTATATATTTCCTCCGTTCAAAAAGTTTCTCAAAACCACGGTGCAGATATCCAACATGAGTTTTTGCCTCTATAATCTCATCCCCACTCACAGTCAGTTCGATAGACATGTTTCCTGTGACACCGGGATGATTGGGCCCCTGCCATATTTTCACAAATTTTTGCGATGCCTTATCCACCACAAAGCTACCATCGCTTCTTTTCTCAGGATAATTGGCGCGGTCGTATCCCGGATCCAGCCAATGCATTTTATTCATTGGGATATAGTTTTTGTTTCATGTACTCAGCCGGGTCATGGGTCTTGCGTCCCGGACGAGGGAAATATGTTTCTTCTGAATATTTTTTCGTGTCAAAATCCCGGCGCATTGGCGGGATATCATCCCATCCTTCCAGCAGGAAAGGCTCGTTGATACGCGGACTTCCCGGGAAGTGTATACCAAACATCTCCTTCAATTCCCGTTGGTACGTTGCCACCTGGTTCCACAAATGATGAGCAGTGGTCATTTCCGCCTTTTCCCGCAATATCACGGTACGAATGCCTATGTCAACCTTTTCCTTGGGATTATTCAGGATATAGGTTAACTGAAACAAACCGTCTTCAATCCAATCCACGGCGGTCATAAGCACAAAATGGCTGAATCCCTCATAATCACGCAGGTATGTAAGCATTTGAACCACGCTTTCCTTATCAATGGTAAAGAAAGTGAGGTTATCCCGTTGATATTGGATTTCCGAAAGGTTGAACTTATAGCCTATTTTATCTATGATTTTTTTCATGATTTACCAGTTATAATCGGGCATATTCCAATCCTTGATGATCTTTTTCTGGTTGGCTTTGTACCAATCAAGGTTCTCGATATATTTATTGGCGTTTTCGGCCTTGCCTTGTTTTATCAGTTCTTTGAGTTTCATGAACCCTGCGAGCAATGCTTCGGGGCGTGGCATACAACCGGCAATATAAACATCCACCGGCATATAATGATCAAGCCTGTTGATGGTATTGTAGCTATCCCAGTACATACCCCCATTGATGGTACAGCTGCCCAGGGCAAGCACATACTTGGGGTTTTGCATCTGTTCATAGCTTCGGATAACCCTTTTGAGGGTTTTCACCGAAAGGTAACCGGAAATGATAAAAGCATTTGACTGCCGGGGGGTAGGGCGAGTCTGCACTCCGAAGCGAAAAGCGTCGAAGCGCGGGGTCATCAGGGGAGGTATCTCTATACTTCCGCATCCTGTCCCAAACCCCAAAACCCATATCGATTCTGCCCTTGCCCAGTTCAGGAATCTCTCTACCACCTTATTTCCCGGCTTTGAAACCTGCGGGCGATCTTCGCAGAAGTAATCTCTTATCGGGTCGATCTCAATGATACTCCCGTCGGGCGCAAGCACTTTGCGCGGTTTGTTTTCTTCATGAAGAAATTTGTTGTTATTTGTTGTCTCTTTCATGTTGTGCCCGGTTTTCTTAAATGAATATGATAATCGCAATGATGCCCAACAGCAGTGGTACTTTCAGGAACCAACGCACCGACTGTTCTATCCTGAACCTTGGGAAAACGACCCCGACAAAAACACTCCAGAAATAAATAAGGAATGTTTTCAGGATGAGTTCGAACCAGTTGTTTGCGCCGCCAAAGAACAGGTTCATGAAGAGTACGGCTTCCACCACATGTAAGATGGCTGCATTGGTGCGCAGGACACCCAGGTAGGTAGAGTGGTATTCCGTGGGTGGTCCGATGGGGATCTCGTTAGGCGCTTTTACCAGGTCAAAAGGGGAATGTCCGAAAGCTCCCAGCAGTGACAGCATGGCTGCGATGGTTGCAAAAGGGTTTGTTACCAGGGTCCAGGATGTTATTCCGCCTTGCTGGGCAGCTACAATATCGGAGATTGACAAAGTCTGGTATTGTATTGCCAGGGATATGACGGCCAGGGTCATCGGGACTTCAATAGCGGTGAACTGCGACAGTCCGCGGCTGATACCGATAGCAGAATATGGGTGTCCACCCTCTCCGGCCCCCAGGGCCATACCCAGCATACCGAAAAACTGGAAGTAAAGGATCAGCACCAGGTCGCCGGAAAAAGAGAAATTTGACCAGTGTGGTGAACCAAAGATTAAGGGCAGGAAGAGAAAGATCCCGACACCTCCTGAAAGCCGGAAGACAGGTCCCAGGTAAAACATAACCCCGTGGGTGATCTGCGACCTGATAGCATAGTTTTTGATCAGGTCGATGTAAGGCTGGTATACCGGGATGCCGTATCGTTTACCCACCCGGGCAACGATTTTCCGCATGATCCCTCCCATGATCAGTCCCCAGTTCAGAACGATAAATAACCCGAGTAATGTCCAGAGTATTTTGCTCACAGAAATTTCCATCTATATGCCACTTATGTAAATGATAAAAACTATAACTATATATGATACCAAATGAATGATATAGCTTTGCCCGTTACCACTGTATAGTTGCCGGATAAAATTACCGGACGATTCCAGGGTATTCGTGATGTAGTTCCAGAAATTGGTGATTCCCGGCTCTACAATGAACCCGAGCGCTTTATTGTATCCTGCATAAATATTATGAGAAACATGTGTCAGTTCAGGGCGTTCCGGCCTCTCCCCTGCATATACTATATTAAATTGTTTAACCTTTTGGGCTTTGCGGCTCATCAACATCAGCCAGCCCAGTAAAATCACAAACATCACCCCGATGACCATCATGATCGTTGTGGCATCCCAGTATCCCAGTTTACTGATGGCGGTGGTTCCATTCCAGGTAAGGGGGTCAGATGGGAAAGCCGATGAAAGGGCGATTCCTAAAGGTTTCAATAGTAAATCAGGTTTGGCTGAGAAAACCATAATTCCCAATATCAATACATATTGCGGAAGCAGATACCAGAAAGGCAATTCTTTCACATTCCTGTGGTTATCCTTCAATTGTCCCAGGAAAATGGAATAAATAAGTTTAAAACAGTAAAGGAATGCAATAGTACCGGCGAAGAACACAATGGCCCCCTGAAAGTACCATCCTTTTAATATCACTGCATTGTAAAAGAGCCACTTACCTGCAAACCCGGAAAGAGGCGGAATGCCGGCAAGCGTTATAATCCCGATCAGCAGGGCAATAAAAGTGAAAGGCATTTTTTTGATAAGCCCCCCCATTTCGTACATATTGTGAGTATTAAGGCGCAAAACGATCCCCCCAACAGCCAGGAAGAGAATGGCTTTAAACATGAAATGGTTAATGGTATAGGTAAATCCGGTTAGCCATCCTAGCTGCGACATGATAGAAAATGCAAACAGGATGTACCCGAGTTGTCCAATACTTGAATAGGCCAGCAAGCGTTTGGCATCTTCCTGGAAGACAGCCCCAAGATTACCAACCAGGGCGGTTAAGGCGCCAATCCATCCCAGAATATAAAACAGATATTCATAAGGGTTGTTTTCACCTCCTGCAGAGAGCATAAGCAGGATCAATCCGAATACCCCGGCCTTCAGGAGGATGGCTGAAACCATCGGGGAAACATCGGATTCAGCTTCACCGTGGGCGCCCGGGAGCCAGATATGCAGTCCAAGGGAGGCGGTCTTGGTCATGAACCCAACCGCCAGCAAAGCAAGGGCAACAGCAGGGTAGTATCCAATCTGTGAAAGCAGGTTAAGGCTTAGTCCGGTATTCCCAATGGAAGCCATTCCAAAAGCAAGCAGGATCAGATATGCACCACCAACGGAAAACAAGATATAGCTATATGCATGAACCATGGATTTTTTCCCACGTATGATCAGAAAATACGAACCAATGGTCATTAACTCCCATGCAAAAAAGAACTGCAGCATGTTTTCGGCTTCCAGCAGCAGAGCCAGACCCCCGAACATCAGCATGGCAGACGGGTAGAAACCGGCCCTTTTCCCTTTTACCTGATAACCCGGGATGAGTGTTAAGATTCCCCCAACCAGGAAAATGACCGTAAAGATCTGCTTCAACAGATCCTGACCTGGCAGGAGAAGATATGCAAACCATCCTGTGGCCAGTATGGAAAGTGTGTTTTTAATATACGCCGGAAGAAAATCGACCAGTAACAGAACGACAACCACGAGTATTGGCAAAAAGTTGATGGTATCTCCAAAAGCGGTTTCCTGGGAAATATAATACCCGCTGATAAACAGACCCAAGCCGAAGAGGATAACCGGTATAATTTCAGAAATGTTCACCTTTGGCAATTCGACCGTATCCAGCTTGATGGAGTAACCCATCCATCGAAACAAATAAACGACTTCAAAAACCGAACCCACCAGCAAAGCAATGATGGCAGCAATTTGACCATGGTTAGCCAGTTCCATCACCAACTGCCATTTCCCCCAAAATGAAGGGAATGGGGGAAACCCCGTGAGTGCTAAAATAAAAGTGATAAACAGGAACAGCAGCACCGGTTTTTGGCGAAGTGCAGACCATTTCTTCAGCTCATCCATCCTGACAATACCTGCGAGCCAGAACAAGCCCGCTTTGGCGAAAAAGTGGCTGGCCAGGATACCGATAAAAATCATTTTAAAATTATTGCCGGAATGAGGTAACAAACCGATAATTGCCACGAGCAGCCCAATTTGTCCGACAGAAGAATACCCAAGCAGGCGCCTGGCATTTGTTTGATTGATACCCAGGAAGTTGGATCCGACAAAAGTCAGCAAACCGATCAGGCTCAGAAAGTGTAATAATCCCTCCGAAGCCATTCCTGAAAACTTATACAACACATAAAGATTAGCCGTAGCAACAGCGGAAGAAAGCATGGCAGACAAGCCAGGGTGAGCGGCCTGGTAAACATCCAGTGCCCACCCGTTAGCCGGAAACGGTTTTAATTCGAGGATTACAGCTATCAGGATCAGGAACAGGGAAATCATTGCACCTTGTCTGAAAAGGGTAGAATCCCCGATGATCTGGTCAAGGTTAAGCGATCCGGTAAACGAGTACATGAAGATGATTCCGATAAGGAGGATACTTCCGATCACACTGGTAGCAACCATATATTTAAACCCGGCAGAAACGGCATGGAGGCCTTTCTCAAGGATGACAAGTCCGGCAACGGCAATACTTCCTACTTCCAGGAACACAAATATGTTAAAAAGGTCGCGGGATAAGGAAATCACATTCAGGCTCATGAAGAGCACAAGGAAAACCATCATGCTTCCTGTACCGTTCTTTTTCATGGCTGGGGCCATATAAACCGCACCCAGCAAGCCGGCAAGGTTTATCATTCCTGAGATCACTGACTCTTCAATGCCCATGAAAAGGTTGATGGAAAAAGGAGGTTTAAACCCGGCGGTAAAAATGTTCTGTGGCCCTGTCAGATCATGAAGCAGGTAATAAACCCACTGAAACGACACGACCGCGTTGAACAACAGGCCTCCCAGCAAAAGAAAATACGAAAAACGGTTCGTTGATTTTCCCAGCACACCCATCAAAAAAGCTATTCCCAGCGAAACAGCAATGATATATATCGGAGAGATCGGATCCATAGTAATCATGCTTAAAGGATTATCCTTTTAATTCTTTATAATCATCAATATTCAGCGACTTTTTAGCCTGGTACATTTTCAGGGCATAGGCCAGCATCAGAGCGGTCACACCCAACCCGATTACGATGGCAGTAAGCACCAGGGCCTGAGGAAGGGGATCCACCACTTTTTGAGAAACCTGGGTTAATCCAACTGAATCATCCAGGATGGGAGCTGTACCGCCTCTGATATATCCCAGTGTGACAATCAGCACGTGGAGTCCGGTATCCAGGACAGAAAACCCGATAATGATCTTAATGATGTTCCTGTTTGACAGAATGCCGAACAGGCCAATCAGTATCAGTGCAAAAGCGGTTATTAATGCGATAATATCCATTGAACAAGTATTAATAAATTACATTTCTTCCTTTTGAATAATCTGGAAGCGGGACAGCACATTGGAAAGCTCGGCACCTACCTTCAAGCCTATGAAGGAATAGATCACCGGGATAGCACCAGCGCTGAACAATTCCCCCAAAGTCCCGAGGGGCAATATTCTATTATCCAGGAAACCACCGGCCAGCAATAGCCCCAGCACGCCGACAGCAACAAATACTATCCCGGAGATAGACTCGATGGTAGCAATGATGTGATGGTTTAACGAGAACTCAGGATTAGCCATCAATACCAGTACCAAGGCTGTAGCCAACACGGCTCCCCCCTGGAATCCACCGCCCGGAGTAAGGTGGCCGTTGATAAAAATGTAGACCCCGAGCAAAATAACAATCGGCAGGAGCAATTTTGAGGCTGTCAGCATTATTTCGCTGGTTTCGCGCTTTTTCTCTTCCTCTTTCACTTTACCGTTGGTTTTCAGGAAAAAGCTGACAATGGCGGCAACCAAAAAAAGTATAGTCACTTCTCCAAGGGTATCAAGGCCCCTGTAAGTGACCACCACTGCAGTAACCAGGTTGGCAGCGCCCACCTCTTCTGCTCCCCGGTCGGCATAATGTTGAGCCAATGGCGAAAGGCCTGAATTGCTGTCGTGATTCCCGAACAGACTGATAAATATCACTGCCAGGCCGGCCAGAATGAGCAATATGACAAAATTCCGGATCATTGTGTTTTTTTAATTTTAAACAAAACATAGAAAAACAGGACAGTTGTAAGTCCGCTTCCAATAGCGGCTTCAGTCATGGCCACATCGGGTGCGGCCATCAACAAATAGAGTACCGATGCCATCAGTCCTACCATCCCGCTTGCAATAACAGCTACGGTCAGCTTTTTCTGAGCTATAGCGGTAATTGCCATCACAAGCATGACCAGGCATAATATAATTATGAGTAACAGGTTCATAGTTCTTGTTGATTTAAAGTATCTGATTCATTTATATCATCCTGATCTAGGCTCAGCCTGTCAATAACCGTCAATTCCGATTTTTTAACCTTAGTAAAATGGGCTGCACGGGCAAGCAGATGTGAAGAAATGGGGTTTGTGATAAGGATGAATACTATCAGTAGGAAAAATTTCCCAAGAACCTCAGAATGGATAATCCCTATTCCTAGCAGGGTAAGTATGGTACCCAGTGTAGAAGCCTTGGTTCCAGCCTGAATACGAGTGAAAACATCCGGCATTCGAATCAATCCGATGCTCCCAAGCAAAAGAAAGATTGCTCCGATAAGCGTGATAAACGCACCAATGATATCTATGATCTCCATGTCTATAAACTTTTTTCAAGGTATCTGGCCACAACTATAACCCCGAGGAAACTAAGCAATCCATAAATGATAGCAACATCGATATAGATTAGCCTGCCCGAAAAATGAGTGATCAGGGCGATGATCGAGATTGAGATAATGGTCATAATGTCGAAGGCGATCACCCTGTCAAAGAGCGATTCTGCCCAGAAGAAACGGTATAATGATAATATCAGGCTTACCAATATTATTATACCTGATATTGTTAAAATTATGTCAACCATAAATTACCTCCAGATGTTTTTCAAATTTTCTCACAATCAAATCCGTAGCCTCCTCTATATTTTTACCTTTCACATCGATCCAATGAATAAAAATCCTGTCTCCTGAGAGTTCAACAGTAAAAGTTCCAGGAGTAAGGGTAATGGAATTAGCAAGGATCATTCTGCCCAGTTGAGACGTTAACTTTGTTTTTACCTCTACTATTCCAGGATTAATGGGAAGTTTCGGAGATATTACACGTCTGGCTACATCAAGATTTGCTTTGACAAGTTCGAATAGAAAGACGATAAAGAATAGGAACCAATGCCACAGAGCCCTGGGATTCAACTTAATATCGTTGAACAAATTACACGCCTTGCAAAAGATCAAAGCAATGGCAACGGAAAGAATGGCCCCCATCATGACCACTTCCCCTGAAAGGCTGTTATTCAGTAAAACCCAAATAACGAAAAATGTTAAAACAGACAGGGTCAATGATTTAAGTTTCATATTTTATGAAAATTCGTATTTCAGCAAAAGTACCCGGATGATTCATTGAAAAATAAGTAACGGCATATAATCAGACCAACTCCTGAATATAAACAGATCCGGATTTTCATGTATTTCGGCTTATAGAATTAATATATTTGCAATTACATTAACAGTATCCTGTAAAAGAGATGTCTATCAGCAATGAGGTAATACCGGAGAAACAGATTGATTCATGTCTGGCTTGCGGAAATAAATCTTCCTGCTTCAATCAACTTAGTGAACAGGAGCTGATAATGAGCGACAATCACAGAGTTGAGTTGAGCTTTAAGCCTGGAGAGGTTATTTTCAAACAAGGTTTGTTTGCCAACAATGTACACTTCATCAAAAGTGGAATTGTAAAAATATACATGGAAATACCCAGATCGGGGAAAAACCTTGTGTTGAACATTTTACCACCAGGGACTCTGATAGGGTTGCCATCTGTTTATGGGAACAAAGTATACGGATACACTGCCCAGGCAATAGAGAATACAACCATTTGTGTAATTGAGAACAGTATTATTAAAAATCTGATAGAAAATAACGGGAAGTTTGCGGCTGAGATTATTAAAACCATGAATCACTGCACTAATTCCACATTCCAGCACTTTGCCAATCTTATGTACAAACAGCTTAACGGCAGGCTGGCCGATGCCTTGATCTATTTATCGGAGGAGATATACAAAAGCCCGGTTTATAAGTTATCTCTTTCACGTGCGGACTTAGGGGAACTGACCGGTATGTCAAACATGAGTGTAGTGAAAGTGCTTAAAGATTTTAAGGACAATAAGCTGATAAAGATTGAGGGAAGCATGCTGACCATCATCAACATGCCATTACTAAAAAGGATCAGCGAGATTGGATGATCAGATCGAAACAAAATTATTGAATAAACAAAAAATCTTCAAACTATCTCATATCAAGATATTACTCAGTAACTTCTTTCTGATTTTTCCCTTAGTTCTTTAATCCTGGAAAGAAGTATATCAAGGGGGTATATCATCAGGAAAAATGCCGCCCAGGTTTTGGGGATATCTTCTACCAGCGTATCGTTGATCCCATATTTTTCCAGCGGTAAGGACTTGAGGTCTGCAACCGCCATTATTGCGAAGAATATTCCTGCTATCAGCAAATATCTCCATTTAACGAGAGGTTGTTTTAATATTCGTTCATAGAATACCAGTATCAGGACTTCCACAAGGCCAAGGAAAATGATCACAAATGCATCATCAAAGGCAAAAACATCTCCAATCCCTTCATGGATCCGGAAGCGGTCGTCGAAGCCCAGGTAGAAAAAGATAAGGGCCTGGCTCAGGTAAAAAATAATTTTCCTTTTTCTGTTTTCCAACATGCTTTCCGACATGGCATTAACAATGAAAAGTAGGGCTGAGGCCCAAAGCAGGAACATGGTAAGGGTTGTGTTCAGGGCAAACAAATGGGAAGGACCATAAATATCCTCATAAAGAGGCATTACCCATCCATCGAAATTTATCAGGGAAAGGATTATGATACCTAACATATACAGTATCATCAGGCCAAATAAAAACCACCAGAATCTTTTCATAGAACGATTTTTTTATATATTCACACTAACAAAGATAAAAAAGCTGTGGAACTTCTTTAATGGCAGCTTAATTAAAAGAGCCTCTTAAGAATCCGGAATATAGATAAATCCATTAATCCCGCAATAAGGTTTATTTCAGGAATCAGGGCAAAAAAAACGGGGCCACCTGATATAAGCAGCCCCGCGAGATAATGTTGAATTTACTATCGCTTCAGGAAGCGATTCGTGACACATATTCCATCAATATTTTTCCCTTCAAGAACATACACTCCGGAAGGCAAGTTCCCGACATCCAGTTGATGCAGGATTCCCTTCCTGAATTCATTTTGACATTCTTTCATCATCCTGCCTTCAATGGAATAGATACTAACAGATATCATGCTTTCCTCAGGTGTGAAGTATAATGTCTCATTTACCGGATTCGGAAATATTTTGACAGAGGGAATCTCATTTTCTCCTACTCCTGACGGGAAATTATGATCAACGAGATAATGAACGGAATAATCCGCAAAGCCAACAAATTCAATAATTGTGAAAACCGGAACCTTGATATTTTCCGCAAACCAGTAATAACTTATCATATCGGAGTTCCCTGTGAAAGTCCACCCCGAACCGAAATTCATCCAAGAATAAGTATTGCTTGTTTCAGTAATACGTAACACATTGTTATATGTTGCTACCGGTGTGATGAGGCTCCCATAGGCATCGGCCTGAACATGAATACTACCGGAGTCACGCATGAAATAGGACCCTATACCACTACTGAACAATCTCATATCAAAATTATCGCTAAATGCACCCCCATATGTAATAGGGTATTCCATAGCCACCTGTTCATCATCATAGTGCCAAAAAGATACATTTCCTGATTCATAAGCGCCTATTCCAAGCAGGACTTGTTCTCCTGAGGTCATGAGATAATAAGCATAAGCGCCATCATCGGTACCATTGGGGCGGGTGCAAATATTTGCGCCGGCGACAGTGGCAGAATCGGCGAATGGTGTTCCTGCCGGATTCACGCAAATAGCGGGTTCCCCGGCAATAAAAGTCCCCCCGGTGATGCTGCCAAAATCCCACTGGACACCTGCACCCGCAGGGCCGGGATCAATGGATTGCACCTCATCATAAATATCATACCGGTAAGTGTCTCCGGGTTGAAGGTTGTAAGTGCTGTTCAGGGTGATCTGTCCATAGGTCAAAACAACCGACAACATGCTAATAATTAAAGTATTGATTCTTTTCATGGCAATATTTTTATTGGTTAGTTATTAATTGTTATCAATAGGGAAGATCTGCCAGTTAGGTTTGCCAAAATGCAGACCTGTCACTGCATGAGATGCAAGTATTGTGTATCCGCTGTTGATCACAAATTGATCGGTATCGGTCACAGAATACCCGATCACATAAAGGTCTCCCCCACCCGGTTCATATTTATTAAATGCAATTTTATTTGAGTTAGGTGATGACCAGAGATTGGTCGTATGCAAACCGTTTACCATAAGATGGCTGGAAATGTCTGTCATCGCCTGATTGTCAACATTCAACACCTTCACTTTAACATCATTTCCTTCATTCATCAGAAAAATGAGGAATTTTCCATCATGGGTCCAGCATATATCCTTATAGTTTGCTTCCTCCATGGGTACACTAAAAAGTACCTGTTTATTGTTACCATTTGAATCCATGATGATCACGGCATCGTGCGGATGGTTGGTGTCTATTTCCCGGAGTTTGCCGTTAAAGGCAATTTTGGTTCCATTGGGTGACCAGCAGGGCATATAGGCAAAAACCATTTTTGTGGCAACCCTGCCAGGGCATACAACGCCTTCATCCTTAAATGTAAGTTGCTGATAACCGGAGCCATCTTCGTTAATCCTGTGAATCTGGTCGTTGGATTCATTTCCCACTTCCTGAGCAGCGAAAACAATATTGGGTCCGACGAGGGAAACATCCATCTGCATGACATCAAAATCATCTTCACTGGTAACCTGAAAGAGATTATCTCCGGTAGTCCTGCTACAGGTATAGATCACCTTAACAAAGCTGCCACCAGGTTCCTTACTTGTAATAACGGCCTTCTGGCTCATGTAACCGAGAACCCAGTCTTCCAAACCTATAACATTGGGCTGTACTTTTGCCAGGACAATACCTGTTGATGGTGAAACAATGACATACTGTGATACGGTTGACTGAGCAATGATAAGCGAGTTGTCTAAAATTTCTGTCGTTTCCTGATCTTCTTCCTCGTCTTTCTGGCAAGAAACCAGTGTTGAGACGGCTATCAGGATCATAAAAAGAAAAGATGTGTACTTCTTCATAATAAATTGGTTTAAGTTGATTATGTTTCCTTCTGAATGTTTCGAATAATTTTCATAAGAGCACTTTTTTGCTGTTTGATCTTCTTCCGGATCTCGGCAATACTATCTTTATCCTCGGCGGTCTTTTTCCCCTTCGATGGTTTTTGATTTTTCCCTTCCATTTGCTTGATCACCCTTTTAATGGCAAATGTATGGGTGGGATAACCGCAGCAAAAATTTCACAGGTCTTATAAAAGTTTCAGGAAGGGTTTCAAAAAGTCACAATCATTGTAACAGGCAGTATAACAGCAAAATAAAACAGGGTATTTATAACTGCATCAGGAATGGGATGAGATTATCTTCGCTTGATAAATTCAGTTTTTTACGCAGGCGATAGCGGGTTGTCTTAACCCCTCCCTCTGATTTAAAAGTAACTGCAGCAATTTCTTTGGTGGTAAGGTTTAATTTCAGTAAGGCGGCTGTCTTGATCTCCGTAGGGGTCAGATCGGGACATAACTCGAGCAGGCGCTGATAAAAGCCGGAGTGGATATTCTTGAATATCTTGTCGAATTCGTTCCAGATATTCTGCTTATTATTATTTTCCAGCTCATGGATGATCCTTTTAATGTATTCTGACATTTCTATATCCGCTCCGGGTTTGCTGTTAAGTTTTTCAAGCTGATCGATAATACTTGTAATTGTATCATTAAAACGGATCATCTCCAGAGCTTTGGATGCCAGTTCCCTGTTTTTCGACTCCAGTTGTTCCTGAAGCAAACGGTTCTCATTTTCCCTGATCCTGCTTTCCTGGGTCATGATTAAGCTTTGCTGTTCCATTAGCAGTGCATTCTTTTTCATAGCCTGTGATTTTAACCGGAACAAAATGGCCACGAAAAAAAGGATGGCCAGCAAGGTAAAGCTGGAAATGCTCAGCAAGAGGATATTCTGTTTCTGGATTTTGCTTTCGTCTTTAAGCCGGGCTATTTTATTATCTTTTTGTTCCGACTGAAACTTTTGTTCAAATTCCACCAGTGTACGTTCTTTTTCTGCAGTGAAAAGACTATCATCCATTTTTTTATGACTTGCCAGGAAATCATAGGCCTCATCGTACCGGCCATTATGGTAAAATATTTCTGACAAAATGAGAAATCCTTTACTCACCAGGGCAGGGTTGTTTATCCCGGCTGCCATTTCACGGGCTTCCTCTGCCAGTTTAATTCCTTCCTTATTACCGAGATAGTTCATAGCCTTGGCCAGCCGATAACTGGTAATGCAGACGCCGGTCTTTTCATCCAGTGAAGCAAAACGATCCCGGGCATCCAGGAGGTAAACAATGGCTTCTTCGTACCTTCCCATGGAGATCAACAAACCGGCAAGAGCATACTTAGAACTGGCAATTACACGGCTTATGCCAAGCTGCTCCCTGATCTCAAGGCTTTTCTTATAATAAAAGAGGGAAGAATCATGTTGCCCGAGAACTTCGTATGCTTCTCCAAACTGGAGCATTGCACAGGCAATTCCGAAATTATCTCCAATCTCTTTTTTCCTTCTAAGGGCTTCACGAAAATACCCAAGTGCTTTAACCGGGTCTTTCCTTGCCACAAGGATGTTTCCCATAGCCATATACGAAGCAGAGGAGAGGATATTATTAGGAGCCATTTTTGATAACTCCAAAACATTTTTATAATGATTCAGGGCATTGATATAATCACCTTGTATCCTGCAAGACTCACCCATGAAAAACGACAACAGGACCATAGATTCTTTATCATCACTTTTGCTGATCGCATTTTCAGCAAGACCGTAATATTTTTCAGCCAGTTTGTAGTCATCTTTGTAATAATATACCCGTCCCTGCCACAGCAAGCTTCTACCTGTACCCTGCTCATAATTGGAGGCGGTAGCAAGCGCAAATGCTTCCTGGAGGTAAGCCAGTGCTTTATCGTTTTCAATACTGCAGTATTGCTCACCCAATTCAAGAAGAAGATGAATTTTTACAGTATCGTCGGGCAAGCCTGATAGCGCTGATTCATCAGGAGTTTGGGCATAGAAAATCCCAGGCACTAAAAATAGCACACATCCGAATTTTAATAATTTAATAAACGGGCAGGCACATTGACATAACGAACGGACTAAGTCTTCTCTCATCAGAACATGGCAGGCTTAGGATTTCTTTTACAAATATAAAAATTAATCGATACGCATATGTATTTGAATATAAAACCGGGCATTCGATTTTTATCCAGTTTATGCTTAAGGAGTTCGGCGAGCTAATTCGATAATAGTATCGAACCTGTATAAAAAATATTGTATATTGTATGCAAAAAGTAAAAGTGGGCAAATTCAAAGGCCGCTTGTTATGCTAACTTTAGGGAAAAGATAAATATGATTTTTTTTAAATGCTACCCAAATCATTAAAATCATGAAACAATACATTAAGATTTTCGCTTTTATTGCCCCGGTTTTATTGCTACTGGGTGCATTTTTCAAAACAAATCACTGGCCGGGGGCAAACATTCTGATCGCGGTAGGTGCTTTGGCCAGCATTTTATTATTTATTTTGATGATCTCCTCATTTCTTGGCAAGCTTGCGACCGGCTTTGAGCGATTTAACGGGATTTTTGTTTCCCTGGCACTGATCGTTTCATTGCTGGCTTTGATGTTTAAGGTCATGCACTGGCCAGGAGCCGCAACTGTAATATGGTTTGCCGATATCGGCATACTTCTTTCCGGCATTTTCCTGCTCATAGATGCCCTGCTGGAAAAAGACCTGGCTAAATGGCGGCTGAAAATCATCGCCATGTTTTTTGTAATTTTTGTCTTTCTTATGGTGGTGCTGGCCGGCTAAATCAATATCAATTGAGGTTGCTGTCGGTCATTTATAAGCAATTGAAGCATAACCAACCCAATGATGCGTGTTTGCCGGAGCAGTTGTTCCCATTCCAAGGTCATCCACTTTTAAAACAGGATGGTTGATGCTGTTGGAATAACCGATAATCGTTCCGGCCAACGGCTTATTCCCGGTTGCTTCATTCAATTCAAATACCGTCAGCAATCCCAATGGCACCGAATATCTGCCGCACCATGTCCATTTGTATTCATGGTAGTTATTTTCATCAACGGTAAACTCACAGAAAGCCTTTATCTTACGTGGGCTAAGGTTTCCTGATAAGGTATCCATGATCATTTTCTCATGAGCAAGAGTTCTCGCATATCCGGCACTGTCGGTCCCGTATACCGCGAAATTCTTCCCTCCCCAATCCTCATCACCGTAATGTACCGCATCGGTTGAGATTACAAAGGCAAAATCTTTACCCCATTCCAAACCTTTATCAACGAGTACACTCCTAATAGCCTCAGACAAAGGCTTCGCGATATCCTCCATCCTGTTGTATGACATATATGGCACCAATACGGGAATGATCTGCACATCCCGGTTATAAAACTGAAGGAAAGGGATCAAAGCTTCCAGGGAATGCTCCATTTGGTGCATGGAATCATTCACCACAAATAGTCCTGGCGGCAATTGCTGCTTAAGCATATCCCTTATTTCCGACACCTTAACATCGCCGTACGGTCCCTTCCAGCAATCATAACTGTCGAAAATGAGTTGGTCCTCAAGGCCAAGCAGTCTGGCTTTGTGGGCAACACCAAAAAGAAAAACAGTTGTGGCTCTGATATTCTTCAGGGTTTCAGGATATAAGTTGCCAACAAATGCATAATCATCGTGAGGAGAAATAACCACTTTGGGCATATCCAGGAATGTTTCAGGATTTTGCTCATGATTCCTGGTTAATCTCTCCATAATGCTGTCCATCTGATAGTCGAGATGGGCAAACCCAATCGTGTCAACCGGGTAACGAAGGTTATTCGTTTCCCGGTTTACCGGCTTACAAGCCAGAAAGGCAATGGAAATGATGATAAGCATCATGGTGTTTCGTACGATCATTTTGTGCATATCTGAATTATGGTTGTTAAGCAAAACCGTTTATCCAAATTCAATAAAGAACTACATTTTAAAAGTGACGGATCACTCCTTGAACCCTGTTACTTGCGGCCTGCATCCATTTATTATCCTTCCCAATTACATATAAAGTAAAATTAAGAAAAACCAACACGCAAATTAACCAAACACGCATTGATTTTGTTTACTTACTTTTGTAAGATTATTCTGCATCTAAGATCTTCAAGCAATATGTTTAAGAACAAAAATTTAATCCTGAAAAACAAAGGTTTATATTTCCTATTATTATTCCCTTTGTTTTTTTCCTGTGGTGAAAGAGAACAGGGATCGGCTTTAAGGAATACAACAATGCTTGTCGTTGACGGGATTGTATTGCATCCGCGGGAACTTGAAGAAAAGTTACGCGTAACAGGAACCATCCTTGCCAATGAGGAAGTTGACATAAGGACGGAGATATCCGGAAGGATAACCTCAATCAATTTTTCAGAAGACAGCCGGGTAAACAAAGGCGACCTCCTGGTAAGGATAAATGACAGTGAGCTTCAGGCTCAGCTGAAAAAGCTTGAGCTTGAGAAGAAGCTTGCTGAAGATGATGTTTTCAGAAAAACCAAACTCCTGGAAATGAATGCGGTAAGCCAGGAAGAATACGATGTAGCTGTAAATCAGTTAGGAATCATAGAAGCAGAGATTGAACTCCTCAGATCTCAGATTGCCAAGTGCAATATTACAGCTCCATTCAGCGGTAAAGTAGGACTAAGAATGGTCAGTCCGGGTGCTTATGTTTCCCCTGCCACCCTGATCACTCACCTTCAGGATTATGACCCGGTAAGGGTAGAGTTTGCCGTTCAGGAGAAATATCAGGGCAGGATAGACAAGGGTACCTTGATACGATTTGAGCTGGTAGGCATTGACAGTATCTTCAGCGGGAAAGTATACGCTGTTGATTCCCGTATTAATCAGGGCACAAGGACATTCACGGTCAGGGCCTATTGCAGCAACGGAAAATTTATGCTTGTGCCCGGAGCATTTGCGCGGGTAGAGGTTTTTCTGGCGAATATCCCTGATGCGTTGTTAGTCCCGAGTGAGGCCATCATCCCCGACATACGGGGAGAGAAGATATTCCTTGCCAAAAACGGTCATGTAAGACCGGTTTATGTAAAAAGCGGGATGAGGACGGAAAGAGAGGTTGAGATCGTACAGGGGGTGATGGCCGGGGATACGGTGATCACGACCGGTCTTTTGCAGATCAGGGAAAACATGCCCATCCAGGTAAATATTTTACCCGTAAACAATTCCATGCAACCAGCACAATGAATATAGCATCTGTCAGCATAGAACGTCCGGTATTAGCGACTGTGATCTCCATTGTACTGGTTTTATTTGGGATTATCGGATTCACTTTCCTCGGCGTAAGGGAATATCCCAGTGTTGATCCACCGGTTGTAACGGTATCCACAAGTTATGTGGGGGCAAATGCCGATGTGATGGAGTCGCAGATCACGGAGCCTTTGGAGGAATCCATAAATGGTATTGCGGGCATCCGTTCCCTCACTTCTGTAAGTCGCGACGGCAGGAGTACCATCACCGTAGAGTTTGAGATAGGCACTGACATGGAGGCGGCTGCCAATGATGTACGCGACCGTGTTTCCCGTGCCATCCGCAATCTGCCGGCAGATACCGATCCTCCGATTGTTACCAAGTCTGATGCCGATGCCACTCCGGTTGTGGCTCTGACCATACAAAGTTCCAGCCGCGACCTTATGGATCTTACCGACTTTGCCATCAATGTATTCAAAGAGCGCTTGCAGACCATCAAAGGAGTTAGTGAGGTAAGGATCTGGGGT
>Ga0180009_10000902_pt1 | contig 37922 bp, 39 predicted proteins | sample OS_PC_MetaG_FD_123537 | JGI IMG/M metagenome (GOLD analysis project Ga0180009, IMG submission 123537) | Groundwater microbial communities from the Aspo Hard Rock Laboratory (HRL) deep subsurface site, Sweden - OS_PC_MetaG | ecosystem: Environmental > Aquatic > Deep subsurface > Groundwater... | reverse complement strand
GGGTTTCCCACAATCCTTTGGAAAAGACTTCGTCTTTCCCACATTTCACACAAAAACATTTACTATTAAAAAAAGGGAATTATAATTGTCGTCAGAGGGAAATTATAGTTGACATCAAGCAGACGTTGCTATCTTTACTAAGAAAATTCCCAAAACAACTGCCAAGGAATTTGGAACTTGGAATTTATTTGGAATTTGGTGCTTGGGATTTGGAATTTTAGTCTTATCGAGGTCAGATTGATGTTCGTTGAATTGCCTTCGTTTGGGTCATTGGAATTTGGAACTTGGAATTTATTTGGAATTTGGTGCTTGGGATTTGGAATTTTAGTCTTATCGAGGTCCACTTATGTCTAACAAACCCTATTTTGTCCACTCCTCCTCCTTTGTCGACGACGGTGTCAGTATTGGTGATGGGACTAAAATCTGGCACTTTTCCCATATTCAAACCGGCGCCAAACTGGGCTCCAAATGCATCCTGGGCCAGAACGTCAACATCGGCTCCAACGTGATAATTGGCGATAACGTCAAGATCCAGAATAACGTCTCCGTTTATGAAGGCCTTACAATAGAATCCGACGTCTTCCTGGGCCCTTCTTGCGTTCTGACCAATGTATCTAACCCTCGTTCCCAAGTTCTCCGCCATTCTCTATATGAAAAGACTCTTATAAAACGCGGCGCGACCATCGGCGCCAACGCTACCATAGTCTGTAGCATCACGCTTGGCCGCTACTGCTTCATCGCCGCCGGTGCGGTAGTGACCAGAGATGTACCCGACTACGCTTTCATCGTCGGCGTCCCGGGCAGGCAAAGAGGATGGATGAGCAGGCATGGGCATATCCTAAAACCTGGTCCCGAAGGCATAATGACTTGTCCTGAAAGCGGATTCCGCTATAAGGAAGTGTCCCCTGGAATTCTGAAATGCCTGGACCTGAACGAGGAAGATCCTTTGCCTGAAAATCTGGCGAAAGGAAGTGAGAATTATCGAGCCATTAAAGAGAAAAGCAAATAATGAATGGAAGTATTGATTTGATTGAGTCCGAACCATGGCGACTCTCTTCCCCCATCTACCCATTAGCAAATAGGTAGATGAGTAAATGAGTATATGAGTAAATGAGTGAATTCAAAGATATCGAACCCTTGCTGTTCTCTTCCCCGTCTACCCATCTACCCATCTACCCGTCTACTTCTTCCCTCATCTACCCGTAATCCCAAGAAAACTATGTTTCATAACATTATGCTTTGCTGTATAATTAATCATCATGAAATTCATTAATCGTCAAACCGAGCTGCAGCAGCTAATGCGCCTGTCAGCGGCGAAATCCGGCGGACTAGCTGTCGTGTGGGGGCGCCGGCGGGTGGGGAAAACGCGGTTATTGCTGGAATGGTCAAAAAGGGAAAATGGCCTTTATCTGGTCGGCGACGAGTCCGCACCCGCCATTCAACGCAAGTACATGGCGGATCGCATCGCGGAAAAATTTTCCGGGTTCAATGAAGTGGACTACCCCGACTGGAGAAGCCTGTTCACGCGTTTGGCGCGTGAAGCGCAGCAAAGCGGCTGGCCCGGTCCTGTCATCATCGATGAATTGCCCTATCTGGCGGCGGCCGCGCCGGAGCTTGCCAGTGTTCTGCAGCGCTGGATCGATCACGAAGCCAAGGTTGCCGGACTGTGTGTGGCCTTGGCCGGGTCCAGCCAGCGCATGATGCATGGCATTGTACTGGACCAATCGGCGCCATTGTTCGGCCGCGCCGCCGTTGCTATCCGGGTGAAGCCGATTGCGGCCGGGTATTTGCCTCAAGTGTTCGGCCTAAAGGAAAGTTATCAGGCGATCATGGCTCACGCCGTCTGGGGCGGAATGCCGCGTTATTGGGAATTGGCCCAGCCATTCGGTGCCGACCTGTTCGCCGCCGTGAACGATTTGCTTTTAAATCCCCTGGGACCATTGCACAACGAACTGGATACTTTGCTGCTGGAAGAATTCCCGCCGGCTCCAGCGCTGCGCTCCATATTGGATTGTATTGGCATGGGAGCGCACCGGCCTTCCGAAATGGCGGGGCGCTTGGGGCGACCGATCACATCGCTGTCACGTCCGCTGAGCCGCTTGCTTGACATGGGCATGATCCGGCGCGAGATTCCTTTTGGCGAGCCTGAAAAATCCAGTAAGCGAGCCTTATACAAACTGGAGGACCCGTTTGTCAGAAGTTGGTTCGGCTTGGTGGCTTCGCACCGATCCTCGCTGGCGGATTCAACGCTGAAAATACGTAAAAACATCTGGGAGCGGAAACGAACCTGGTTGTTTGCTTTCGCCTGGGAAGAGATTTGTCGCTCCAGTGTTCCCCGTTTATTGACCGGCGGCGTCGCCAAGCTGGGACCCTGGCTGCCGGCCGCGCGCTATTGGCGGGGGAATGATCCTGAATGGGATGTCATTTCGGTTTCTCTGGACGGCAACTGTCTGCTGCTGGGGGAAGTGAAATGGTCGGAACGGATTCTGACCGCACCTGAAGTATTGGAAATTTTTGCAGGCTTGAAGAAAAAAAAACGGCCGGGCATTGGCGGCTTGCCTCATGAGCGGGTTCTTTACGTTGCATTCGTTCCCCGGCATGCCAGCGGAGTGGCATTGCCGCCTGATTGCTACCTGGTAAACGCGGATGACGTGATCGGGGCTTTGGCGGAGGAAAGATAGGCCAAGGCAGCACAAACCATCCGCCGACCTTGGCGGATATGGTTTGTCTGTCCCCCTTGGGGATAAAAGGAAAAAGTAAAAAGAAAAATCAAGGGAAGAACGAATTCGATGCGAAATTCTAAACTGATCACTGAAAAAAAAGAAAGGGAGATCCTGAGGCTAAGCAGGCTAACGCCGGAGGAACGGTTGAAAGCGCAGGTAAAGCTCAATGCCCGCATCAAAGAACTTTTCTTTGCCGGCTTGAGCAGCAAGGGTTTTGACCGGAAAGAGATCGTCCGTTTATGGAAGGAAAAATGAACAAAGCAGGTCTGTTGCGGATATTGAAGATCTTTCACCGGCTGGAAATCCCCTTCGCTCTGGTGGGAGGTCATGCTGTCGCGGCCTGGGGAGCTGTGCGTGCTACCCGGGATATTGATTTCCTGGCTGCCGTACTCCCTGATCAAATTATCGAACTAGTCAACAAATTCAAAAAAGCTGGTTTCAAAGTTGATTACAGAAAAGGGGATGAAGGCGATCCTGTGCAGGGAGTGATCGGGCTTGAGTCAATGAAAGCGGAGGATGCGGAACCCGTGGAAATCATTTTGGGAATAAAAAAAATGCCCACGGGCATCTTTGAACGGGCGCGGCAAATCCTATTTTTGGGCATGGAAGTGCCGGTGACCTCTCCGGAAGACCTGATCGTGCTTAAATGCCTTGCCGCTGGCCCTGTTGACCTTGAGGATGCTCGAACGATCTTCAAGATCATGAATAAAAAAATGGATATGGAGTATCTGAAAAGCGAATTCAAACGCTGCCGCTTGTCTTTGGAAAAGCTGACAAAATGAAAAACTTCTTAAGGAAGTAACAAATGCCTTATTCTTCAACATCGAACATCGAACCTCGAACATCGAACTCTTTTCTTTCAACTCCAAACTCTTTTCTTTTAACTCCGAATTCTTGAGATAAGGATCTGAAATGTCTGCAAAAACATCGAACCTCGAACCTCGAACCTCGAACTCTTCTTCTTCAACCTCGAACGTCGAACGTCGAACAGGGCGACCAGCCGGTCGCCCCTACGCCTTTTCGAACTCTTTTTCTTCAACTTCGAACCTCGAACCTCGAACGTCGAACCTGCCTCTTAAAGCCCTGGTCACAGGCGGTGCAGGCTTCATCGGATCTAACATAGTTAAGCGTTTGTTGGAGCAGGGAATACATCCTGTTGTCCTGGATGACCTATCCAGCGGCTACAAGGAGAACCTGCTGCCTGAAGTAAAATTTATCAAAGGCGATGTCCGCGACCGGGAAACAGTGGAAAAAGCCATGGCCGGCTGCAACGTGGTTTTTCACCTGGCCGCCAGCGTGGGCAATAAACGTTCCATCGATGATCCCTTGACCGATTCTGGCATCAACGTACTCGGCACTTTGAACGTCCTCGAGGCGGTGCGAAAGCATAGTATCCAGCGTATCGTTTTTTCTTCTTCGGCCGGAATTTTTGGTGAACTGAAGACGCTCCCCATAGCCGAAGACCATCCCCAGGACCCTGATTCACCCTACGGCACCAGCAAGCTAGCCGCCGAGAAAATGTGCCTGGTCTATAACAAGCTATATGGAATGCGCAATGTTTGTTTGCGTTATTTCAACGTCTATGGCCTGAACCAACGCTATGACGCCTATGGCAATGTGATCCCCATTTTTGCCAATCGTATTTTGAAGGATGAATCTTTGACAATCTATGGTGACGGCGAACAGACTCGCGATTTCGTCAATGTCGCCGACGTGGCCGCTGCCAACATCGCGGCGGCATTTTCTCCGGATGCCTGCGGTGTCTTTAATATCGGCAGCGGCACAAGAGTGACCATCAACGAATTGGCCCGCATGATCCAGGAGGCGGCTGGAACGGAAGTGGGCAAGGAATTCGCTCCGCCGCGGCCCGGAGATGTTCGCGACAGTTTGGCCGACATCAATGCCGCGCAAAAGGCATTCGGTTTCGCTCCGCAAACAGACCTGAAAGAAGGATTGGCTGAGTATATGGATTGGATTAAGCATGATCCGGTAAGCAGTTCGATGTTCGAAGTTCGAGGTTCGACGTTGAAGAAAAAGACGTAGGGGCGCGGTCATCGCGCCCTTTAAACTTTAATCATGAAAAAGACTGATAAAAACCCTGATTTGTTCGAAAAATTCCTGAAAATACTGCGAGCCCTGGCCAGGGAAAAGGTCGAATATATCCTGATCGGCGGTTTTGCCGTCATTCTGCATGGCTTGGCGCGTTTGACGGCGGATATCGACATTTTTGTAAAACCGGAAGCTGAAAACCTGGAGCGGTTGAAAGAAGCCCTTAAAGAAGTTTTTCCCACGGACCGGGAGATCGACTCTATATCTCTTCAGGACTTGCACGAATATGCTGTGGTTCGCTTTGGTACCACGGCTGATTTCTACATCGACATCGTGGCCCGGATTGGCGAGATGTTCCGTTATGAAGACCTGGAACACGAAGTCCGGAACATCGCCGGAGTGCCGGTCCGCATTGCCACTCCTGAAACCCTGTTCAGGATGAAAAAGGACACGGTTCGGCCGGAAGACAAACGGGATGCCTGGTTTTTGGCTGAGCTGATCGCGAAAAAATCTTCAGAGAAAAAATAATGGCCGTACAGAGATTCCGTACATTCGAGGATGCTGAAATGGCTCTCTGGGAATTCCATCCCGATGAAGCCTACTACCGGCGCGTCGCCGCCCTTTGGGCCGCCGCCCGGCGACTGTGCCCGCCGCCTCCCGTGCGGCCGGGAATTTTTCGTTTGCGCAACTTTGCCGAAGCGGTAGAGATGAAGAGAGAAGACGGAAGAAAGTATAAAGCTTAAAGGACAAAGTAAGAAAGTTATGACGAGTTCAAAAAAATTAGTTCGAACGCCGGGCTCTTCCTCTTCAACCTCGAATCTCGAACTCTTGGGCGTACGCCATACGCCCCTACAATTGCCTTTTTCTCTCTCTTCAACTCCGAACTCTCCTCTTCCAACTTCTTTCCGCAAATACTTCTGGGATTGTCCTTTTGACGACCTGTCATTGGAAAAGTATCCGCGTCTCATCGCGGCCCGGATACTGAACTTTGGCGATTGGGAGGCGGTGTCCTGGCTGTTCGCCCGCGGCGGCCGCGATCTGGTCCACAAAACCATAAAAAACCAAAGATATGTCAACCGTAAAACCGAAAATTTCTGGAAAATAATGCTTCATGGCTGAGTGGTCAAGAAGAATGCGATTTTATGAAGAACGGTTGAAAAAATGAATAAACAGTTTCTCCTGGATATCATAAAAAAGGGCGAATCCGAAGTGGTCGAGTTTAAAACTGCCTTTGACCAGGCAACCATTGAAACCCTTGCTGCTTTTGCCAATACAAAAGGAGGAACTGTTGTTGTCGGGGTCACGAATGCCGGCAAGATCCATGGCATCCAGATCGGCAAAGAGACTGTCCAGCAATGGCTGAATCAGATCAAGGCCAATACCTTCCCCCTCCTTATGCCGGACGCGGCAACCATCACCATTGACCGCAAAACCATTGTGATTCTCAGTATTGATGAATTCCCCGTCAAACCAGTCAGCTGCAGAGGGAAATACCTGAAGCGGATCCAGAACGCGAACCATCAATTAAGCATCCATGAGATCTCTGATTTCCATTTGCGAAGCTATCAAACGAGCTGGGATTTCTACACGGATCAACAGCATGGTTTAGAGGACATCTCTTTAGAAAAAGTCAATCAATTTATCGCGCTCTCAAATCGGGTCCGTCCCTATCCCATACAGGATGATCCGCTGGCCGTGCTTAAAAAATATGAGCTGACGAAAGGTGGGGCCATCACGAATGGCTGCTATCTACTCTTTGCCTCAGGGGATGTTCTGTTGTCCACCATCGAGGCGGGGCGCTTTTCCCAGGATACCATCGTTCAGGACAGCACCACGATCCGTTCGGATCTTTTCGCTGAAGTGGATGCGGCTCTCGCGTTTATCCGCAAACACCTGAACCGGTCTTACATCATAACCGGGGATAAGCAACGAACGGAGCGCTGGGATTATCCCCTGGAGGCGCTTCGTGAGATCGTGGTGAACATGATCGTCCATCGTGATTACATGGATGCGAGCGACTCACTGATCAAGGTATTCAACGATCGGATCGAATTCTTCAATCCCGGTCGCCTGCTGGAAGGGCTTTCCATAGAGCAGCTGGTGAGCGGCAATTACATTTCCGCCATCCGCAACAAGCAAATCGCGACTGTTTTCAAGGAAGCTGGCATTATTGAAAAATACGGCTCCGGCATCAAAAGGATCCTGGAGGCCATGAGAGCCTATGGGAGCCCTGATCCATTGTTTGAGGAGATCCAGAACGGGTTCAGGGTGACGGTATTTAAAACCACCCAGAAAACCACCCAGAACGGTTCGGAGAAAAGTTCGGAGAAGAATTCGGAGAAAAGTTCGGAGAAAGTATTGGCCTTGATTAATAAAAATCGGCTTATTAGCGCCGCAGAAATAGCAGTTAAAATCGGTTTAACCTCCCGTGCCGTTGAAAAAATTCTGGCGAAACTTAAGGCAAATGGTAAGATTAAACGCATAGGCCCCGACAAAGGCGGATATTGGGTACGGTTAGAAGCGGCAAGCGGGAAAAGAGTTAAGGGTTAAGGTTTAAGAAAGAAGGGATTAAGATAGAAGAAAGAAGTAATGAATATGGCGTATCGTGAATCGAAAATCGTTCATCGTAGATCGAGAATCGTTCATCGTTTGCAGGTCTTTTCTTCCGATCAACGATCCACGAACATCGATCAGCGACTTAATGATCAAAGACCGCATTTTCGTTTTGAGGATCTCGAGATTTGGCAATTGGCCAAAGGACTTGCAGTTTGTTTTCTCAAACTGACTGACAACCTTGGAAAAATTGGCGGTGAGGATGAATAAAGAATTAAGAAAAATGGCTTTGCCGGGGTAAGGGGCGATATTGATTTCTGGATTCTGGAGACTTGACCCCTTTAGCTTCCCGCTGGGAAGAGATTTGTCGCTCCAGTGTTCCCCGTTTATTGGCCGGCAACGTCGCCAAGCTGGGACCCTGGCTGCCGGCTGCGCGCTATTGGCGGGGGAATGATCCTGAATGGGATGTCGTTTCGGTTTCTCTGGACGGCAACTGTCTGCTGCTGGGCGAAGTGAAATGGTCGGAACGGATTCTGAGCGGACCTGAAGTACTGGAAATTTTTGCAAGCTTGAAGAAAAAAAAGCGGCCGGGCATTGGCGGCTTGCCTCATGAGCGTGTTCTTTACGCGGCGTTCGTTCCCCGGCATTCCAGCGGAGTGTCGCTGCCGCCTGATTGCTGCCTGGTAAACGCGGACGACGTGATCGGGGCTTTGGCTGAGGAAAGATAGGCCAAGAGCCGTTCATTGTTATTAAGGGATTATAAGGGTTAAGGTTTAAGGGGTTAAGGTTTAAGAAAGAAGGGATTAAGATATAAGAAAGAAGGGGAGAAGATGGCGTATCGTTCATTTGAGGAGTTGGATGTTTGGCAGCGGGCTTGCAGCCTGGCGGTGCGCGCATATGAAATTTTGAAAGATTGCCGGGATTACGGATTGAAAGACCAGATGACGCGAGCGGCGGTCTCCATAGCTTCCAATATTGCTGAAGGGGCCGAAAGGAATAGCAAGGCTGAATATATTCGCTTTTTGCACATTGCCAAGGGTTCAGCCGGCGAATTACGCACGCAAGTCTATATCGCCCAACAAATCGGCATTTACCCGGATACCCAAGCCACTGAACTCGTTGCCGAACTAAAAGAAATATCATCCATGCTCCACGGCCTCATCAAATCCATTTCCCTTAAACCTTAACCCTTAACCCTTAAAACTTAACGACTTGCTATTCACACCTTTGACACTTGACCTGTTTATGGACTATAATTGGTCTACATGGAAATGAGGCGAGGTGATTTATGAAATTATCAAGTCAAATCAAACCGATCAGCTACCTGAAGGCTCACGCTGCTGAAATCGTACGCAATATGGCTGCGCAGTGGGAACCGCTTGTCATCACCCAGAACGGCGAGGCCAAAGTGGTCATACAGAACATCGAAAGTTACGAACAGACGTTGGAAACAATGGCTTTTTTGAAGATATTGGCCCTCGGCAACCGTCAAATCGAGGCAGGCAACGTTGAGCATGCCGCTGATGTGCTTAAGCGTCTGCGTGAGCATCAGGGCGGGTGCTGATGTCTTTTGAAGTATTTTTGACAGCCAATGCGGTCAGAGATCTTGAAGAACTCTATCAATACATAGCCCGGCACGATGCACCTGGAAAGGCCGATTATGTGCTTACGCGCATCGAGAAGATGTTCAGCAGCCTGTCCGAGTCGCCCGCCCGTGGCGTCTATCCGAAAGAATTGCTATCCTTGGGCATCCGCGATTATCGCGAGGTCTTTTTCAAACCCTACCGCTTGATTTACCGGGTTAGCAGCGACTCCGTTTACGTCTTGCTGATTGTTGATGGACGTCGCGATATGCAATCGCTGTTACAGCGAAGACTTCTGGAGAAATAAGATTAGAGAGGAATAAGGAGCAAAAAACCATGACTCTTCCCGCTTCCCCCTTTCTCCTTCCCCTGTTCCATTCCCAGGAGGTTAAATGCAATACCCGATGATTATTAAGGAAGAGATCCGGAAAATATGCGTCCGTATGGATGCGGATTTGCGAGGCTATCAGGTGGTGCTTTTCGGCTCCCGGGTATCGGGTGGCGCCGCTGACCGCTCCGATTTCGATATCGGAATTTTCGGTGCAGCGCCCCTGCCGCTCAGTACCTTCTTTAAAATGGAAGAGCTTATCGAAGAGATTCCGACATTATATCGCATCGATTGGGTTGACCTCAACCGGGTTTCACCCGGATTCCTTAATGAAGCAATGAAACATAAGGAGTTACTATATGGATAAATCTCTCCTCATCAACAGTTTTGAGCAGGCACTGAAAAGCCTGACCGACGTGCTCCAATCGCCTGCGCAAAACGATCTGGAAAAGGCGGGCTGCATTCAGTATTTTGAATTCTGTTTCGAACTGGCCTGGAAAAGCATCCGCATCATCACCGCAAACCAGGGCATCGACAATTGCTCGTCACCAAAGGCTTGTCTGAAACAGGCATTCGCCGCACACTGGATTGACCGCGAAGAAATATGGCTTGATATGCTATCCGCGCGTAATCGCATGGCGCATACCTACAATGCGACAGACGCACTCACGGTTTACGACCGCCTTGAGAAATACCGGCAGGAGTTGGAAAATCTTCTCGCAGTCCTGAAAACCCAGGACTGATGGCTCTCCATGACGAAATACGCGAGCATTACCTTAAATGAAGACTTGACTGGATATCTTCAATGATCAGTGAATATTACTGCGAAGCATTAGCGAGCGAGGCCTCTTCCCTCTTCCCCCTTACCCCCGGTCAACGACTTATGATAAAGAAAAAAAGACAGTTAAATCTAATTTTGAGACCTGACCCCTGTGGCGTCCTACTTGCATTGTCCCGAGTTTATTCAAGTATAGATAAGTGATAGAAGATAACATGAATGTAATTAAAACTCCATTTATTTCAATTGTTTCTCCGGTTTATGGTTGCAAAATCTGTTTGCATGAACTGTATTCGCGGTTGAAGGAAACGCTCGAAAAAATAACCACTAACTTTGAAATTATCCTGGTAAATGATGCCAGCCCCGATAATGCCTGGGAAACTATTGTTGAACTTGCCAAAAAGGACAATCGGGTCAAGGGCATTAACCTTTCCCGTAACTTTGGCCAGCACTATGCCATTACCGCAGGCCTTGATTATTGCCAGGGTGAATGGATAGTGGTCATGGACTGCGATTTGCAGGATCAGCCTGAAGAAATTGTTAAATTGTATAACAAATCCAAAGAAGGGTTTGATGTTGTATTTGGACGAAGAATGAATAGAAAGGATGTTTTATTTAAAAGATATATTTCAAAATATTTTTATAAATTATTTGATTTATTAACCGAAAATATATCAGACTGCACAATTTCAAACTTTGGTATTTATTCAAAGCAAGTAATCCAGTATTATCTTAAATTGACAGAAAAGATAAGGCTATTCCCTTTATTGATAAAATGGCTGGGTTTTAAAATAGGATTTGTTGAAATTGAACATGCAAAACGAAAATATGGTAAATCATCTTATAGTTTATTTAAATTAATTAATCTAGCTTTGGACACAATTATTTCCCAAACTAACAAGCCATTGAAGTTATCAATAAAATTTGGATTCATAATGTCTTCCTTTTCAATGATTTATCTGATATTTCTAGTTGTACGAAAGTTTTCTCTCGACATTCCTATGGGCTGGACCAGCATAATGGTTTCAATATTTTTTATTGGTGGTTTGATTTTTGCAAATTTGGGATTTATTGGATTATATATCGGAAAAATCTATGATGAAGTAAAGAATCGTCCAATTTATATAATAAAAGAGGTCATTGGTGATTTTAATAAAAAATAATATTGAAATATATTTGAGTAAGTTGGATACTGATCGCTTTGGTTTCCAGGTTGCAAAAATTTCAGATTCAATTGAAAATCCATCGATGATACTTCAAGAATTAAAAAAAATATCTACAAAATTAGTAATTGCTCGGATTAACTTAAAGAAAATGAAACTTATTAATCAACTTGAAAAAATTGGATTCACATATAAAGATGCACAAATCACATTTAGTTTTGACCTTAATAAAGAGCTTCCAATAAATACGCATAAGGATTTTTTATTAACTAAATATAATAGCCGACATTTATCTCAAATTATTGAGATGACAAAATATTCATTTAAAAACTATGGGCATTATTTTGCAGATGAAAAACTAGATAAGGATAAGTGTCTTGAAATTTATGTCGATTGGATAAAGAGATGTTGCGAAAACACTGATGTGGCTGACAACATTATAATTGCAGAAAAAAACGATTTAGCAATCGGATATCTGGCCTTAAAAACATACGATAACAAAAACGAACGATATGTGGCTGGAGTGATTGGTGCAGTTGATCCAGAATATAGAAAGATGGGGGTGTTTCAGGCAATAAATATTGAAAGTATTCTTTTAGCAAAGGAATTGGGTGCAAATCGTATTGAAAATAATGTTTTAATAACAAATTATCCAGTCATGAAATCTTATACTAGTTTGTCATATAAAATAATCAATTCAGAAATTACTATGCATTATTGGTATGAGTAAAAACATGATACCTTTCAACAAACCATTTCTAACAGGAAACGAATTAAAATATATTAAAGCAGCAGTGAAATCTGGAAAGATATCTGGGAATGGAGAGTTTACTGCAAAGTGTCATCATTTTTTTCTAGAGCGATATGGATTTAAAAAATGCCTGCTTACTACTTCCTGCACCGATGCACTGGAAATGGCGGCTATTTTATTGAATATCCATCCTGGGGATGAAGTAATCATGCCCAGCTATACCTTTGTTTCAACAGCGAATGCTTTTGTGTTAAGGGGCGCGAAAATAGTGTTTGCCGATAGCCGCTCCGATCATCCCGGAATCGATGAGGACAAGATTGAAGAATTGATAACCTCCAAAACAAAAGCCATTGTTCCGGTCCATTATGCGGGTGTGGCCTGCGATATGGACAAGATAATGGATATCGCGGCAAGGCATGATCTTTTTGTTGTGGAAGATGCCGCTCAGGCAATAGATAGTTTTTATACCGGTAAAGATGGAATTAAGAGACCCCTTGGCAGCATCGGTCATCTGGCTGCATTTTCATTCCACGAAACCAAAAATATCATTTCCGGCGAAGGCGGTATGCTTGTTATTAATGACGAAAGATTCGTAAGCCGGGCAGAAATTATTTGGGAAAAAGGCACCAATCGTGCCGCATTTTGGCGAGGGGAAGTCAATAAATACGGTTGGGTGGATCTGGGATCATCTTTTTTACCCTCGGAAATTATTGCCGCCTTTTTGTGGGCGCAGTTGGAAAATATGGATGACATTCAAAAGAGGAGAAAAGAAATTTGGAACAGCTATTGGCATGGGTTAAAAGATTGGGCAGAAGCTGCTGATATTCAACTGCCGTTTATCCCTGATTATGCAAGCAACAACGGTCATTTATTTTATCTGGTTTGTAAAAATCTCGAGCAACGCACGGCACTGATCAACAAACTGAAGGAAAATGATATTCTCGCTGTTTTCCATTACCTGAGTTTGCACAAAAGTCCATTCTATCAGGCCAAACACGATGGCCGAGAGCTTCCCGAATCCGACCGGTATTCGGATTGCTTACTGAGGCTGCCACTTTTTTATGAGCTTAAAAAAACTGATATAAAATGTATTTGTAACCTGTGCAGCGCATTATGACAACGGCAAAAATCAAAGCTATCATTTCCCTCTGGCACTCTTGGAGTAAAATTTGTTAATAGGTTTCAGCATGTGGTATAAAAAATATTTTTCTTATAAACACATATTTGAAATATCTCGGACATTTATGAATATTTCAGGAAAAATACTAGGTGATCCAGTTTTTGGGTGCTTTTTCTTAGGGTTGTCAATTTTTTATTCATTTATATTAATATTCTATGGAATTGATTTTAGTGATACTTTTTTTCATTTGAATGTTTTTAAAAATATCAAATTGCATCCTTTGACAGGCCTCACGTCGCTAATAGGGATTTTTTGGATGAAACAATTTGGAGATTATTTGCTATCTTTTCGAATTTTGAATTTACTATTATTAAATTTATCCATAATAATTCCTTTTATTTTTATTGTACCCAAAACACAAAGGCTAAAAAATTTCTTTTTATTGGGAATTGCGATAATTTTATTTGCTACTCTTAATCCGAATGTTTTTAATTATGACAGTGTTACTTTATTTCTTCTTTCTTTTTCATCAGTTTGGGCAATTAAATACTACCAGAGAGGAAATATATCTTACTTAGTTGCATATGGATTGTTTTCAGCGTTGCTTATCCTGGCGCGCTTTCCAAATATAATCATATTGCCATTGTCTATCGTAATATTGGCGCTGATAGAATACCAGAGGGAAAATAAAGACAAAAAGAAATTTTTAATCAAATATTGTAAAGTCACATTACTCTATCTATTTGTTTCAGTAAGTTTCTTTGTGTTGATTTTGTATATTCTATACGGAAACATGAATGAGTTTTTCCCCAGGGTTGTTAAATCTATTTCAGGTCTTGGAAAACATTATACGTTAAAGAGTTTGGTTTGGAGATATTTATTTAACTTTGTGCGAATATTTCAATATATTGCTGTGATCGTTCTTTTGAATATCATTGGCAATAGAGCGCGTGTCCTTTCCATGAAACTTAAATTCGTATATATTTTTTTTACCCTTTTTTTATTTTCATTGTTTTTAAGGCTTGAAATAAACATAAGGAATTATAATTGGGAGTTGTCTTTATTTTTTTCCGCGATTTGTTACGCATTATTAATTCATTATGCTTATTATTGTTTTAAAAAACATGCCAATGATTTTTTAATTTTTACTTTTATTCTTTTGGGATTTTCAATAATTCCCGCGATGGGTTCAAATACTGGCTTATTAAAGACGTCTTTATTTCTATTATGCTATCTTCCCTTTCTTCTTTTATATCTAAAAAAGAGCCAGTTATTAAATAATAAGTTGATTTACGCAATGCTTTCTATATTGGTCTTTTTTTCTATTTATACAAGAATGCGAAATGTTTATGAAGACTCGGCAATTACAAATTTGAATTGTGAATTAAAAAGCAAATCGCTCCAATACATTTACACAACAAAAAACAGAAGCGATTTTATTGAAGATGTTTTATCTGTGATTGGCACTGAAAAAAACAAAAATCATCCTATTTTATTATATGGCAAGGTGAGTCATATTTTCTACTATCTTACAAATGTAACACCACTTTTCGGTCGTTCATTTTTTATGCCCACTGATGATACAGATGAAATAGCAAGACTAGCGGAAGTTGTGAAAAACATTCGGCCTGTTATTTTTCTAATAATGGATTATCCAAACAAGAATAACCAAAATGGTAAAATAGAACAAAATAGCAAAACGCAATTTGAAGATTTATTACTTTCATATGATTATAGCGTTTCCGTAAGGAATGGTTTTAAAGTTTACTACCCTGAATAATGCTTTATTACATATTAAAATGGAGACACAGAAATAACAATGTTCACGGAAATCGGCAGTAATTTTATTCTAAAACCAAAATAGCTTAAAGAACAGGAATATGCTGATATGGATATTTGATTTGTCAATGAAAATGAGAAAGTTGCTTATACATTCTTTCGAAAGAGATGCTATTTCTTTGTTATTTAACTAAATTAAACTTAGTAAATGTCCCTGAAACAAAAAACTGTTAGCGGATTGATGTGGAGCTTTATCGACAATATGGCCAGCCAGGGGTCTAATTTTATTATTGGAATAATTCTTGCCCGCTTGCTGGTTCCGCGCGATTTCGGCTTGATCGGCATGATCACCATATTCATCGCCGTCTCCCAGTCCTTCATCGACAGCGGCTTCAGCCAGGCATTGATTCGGAAAAAGGATTGCACCCAGGCCGATTATTCCACCGTTTTTTTCTTCAATCTAATCGTCGGAGTTTTCTTTTACTTGCTGCTGTTTTTCTCCGCCGGATCGATAAGTCTCTTTTTCAAGGAGCCGCAGCTCAAGCTGATCATCCCGGTTTTGGGCATAAACCTGATCATCAATTCCCTGACCATCATCCAGCTCACGCAACTGACCAAGTGCATCGATTTCAAGCTGCAGACGCGGATATCCATCCTGGCCGCCATCGGCTCGGGGTTTATCAGCATCGTCATGGCCTTGAAGGGCTTCGGCGTATGGAGCCTGGTCGCCAAGTCGGTCGGCCAGTACGCCTTGAGATCTTTTTTACTCTGGTACTGGAACGGCTGGAAGCCTTCCTGGATTTTCAACAAAAAATCTTTCAAGGAAATGTATGCTTTCGGCTCAAAACTTCTCCTCAGCGGCCTGATCGATACGACGTTCAAGAATATTTATTACCTGGTTATCGGCAAATACTTTTCCGCGGTAGAACTTGGCTACTACACCAGGGCCGATCAATTCCAGAGTTTGCCTTCCCAGAACCTGACCGGCGTTATTCAGCGGGTGAGTTACCCGGTGCTGGCATCCATCCAAAATGATGTTGAAAAATTGAGAGCGGCATATCGAAAATTGATTAAAAGCTCCATGCTCATATCATTTGTCTTGATGTTCGGCTTGGCCGCTGTGGCCAAACCACTGGTCATCACTTTAATAGGGGCCAAATGGCTTCCCTGCGTCATTTACCTGCAGCTCCTGTGCCTGGTCGGCATGTTTTATCCCCTGCATGCCCTTAACCTGAACATGCTCACTGTGCAGGGTCGTTCGGACCTTTTCCTGCGCCTCGAGATAATAAAAAAAATATTTTTCATCCCTATGATCGTAATCGGGGTTATATGGGGCATCAAGATGCTGATTTTGGGCATGTTGGTTGCTTCCATCTTCGCCTATTTTTTAAACAGTTACTGGTCGGGAAAATTGATCGGCTATTCGAGCCTGGCGCAGTTGCGGGACATTGCACCTTCTTTTTTACTGGCCTTGGCAATGGGAATGGCTGCCTATGCAGCCGGAGCAATTCTGAATAAAGCGCCCTGGCTGAATCTGATCATCCAGCTCGCTGTCGGCGGCATTTTTGTATTCGTTGCCGGGGAGATATTTGGCATGGGCGACTACCTGTACATCAAGCGTGTCGCCAAGGAACATCTGTTTTCTGGTTTAAACAGGAAGGAAATAAAAAATGAAACAAAATAAAATTTCAACCAAAACGCGAGTGAAGGCTACTTTCGATCCTAGCAGTTTCATGAAAAAGTTTATACCGGTTACAAGGCCTTTCCTTCCACCCTTAGCCGAATTCGAGCCTTATTTAAAAAAGATCTGGGAATCGCACTGGCTGACCAATAACGGCAAGTTTCATCAGGAACTTGAACAGAAATTATGCGAATACCTGGGGGTGAAATACATTTCGCTTTTCTCCAACGGCACGCTGGCCCTAATCACTGCTTTGCAAGTCCTGAAAATTATCGGGGAAGTAATCACTACCCCTTATTCGTTTGTAGCCACCACCCACGCTCTATGGTGGAACAATATCAAGCCGGTCTTCGTCGATGTTGAGCCAAAATTCATGAGCATCGATCCGGAAAAAATTGAGGCGGCCATTACGCCGCAAACGACTGCCATACTGCCGGTTCATGTTTATGGCAATCCCTGCCGTATGGAAGAAATACAGAGGATTGCAGATATCTATGGACTTAAGGTTATTTATGATGCCTGCCATGCTTTTGGCGTCAGGCAAAATAAAAATTCCATACTGAATTGCGGAGATTTGTCGATTTTGAGTTTCCATGCTACCAAGATTTACAACACGTTCGAAGGCGGGGCCATTGTTTGCCAAGATGAAAAGATGAAAAAACGTATCGACTTTCTTAAAAATTTCGGCTTTGCCGATGAAGTGACGGTAGTGGCCCCCGGCATCAACGCTAAAATGAATGAATTTCAGGCGGCGCTGGGTGTGCTACAATTGAAGTATGTTGACGATAATATTCTTAAAAGGAAAAAGATAGCTGATTTGTACCGCAAAAACCTGGTAAATATTTCCGGCCTTAGTTTCATGAGTGAGATAGAAGCCACTCGTCACAATTACGCCTATTTTCCAATTTTCATTGAAAAGAATAAATTCGGCAAATCCCGGGACCATGTTTATTCATATATGAAGAAAAAAGGCTTCTATTGCCGCCGTTATTTTTACCCCCTGATCAGCGATTTCCCCACCTATAAATCCCTTGATTCCGCTGATCACAAAAACCTGTCCGTCGCCAGTCAGGCGGCGCAGAGAGTCTTGTGCCTGCCGATCTATCCCGAACTGGATCACGGCATATGCGAACGGATTGTAACTGAGATTACAAAGTGCAGAAATGAATAAAACAGAAAAACTAAACATGGTATTCAATAATAAGCTGATGAGGAGATTTATTCCCCTTGTCAACCCCATCATCACTTTTTTAAATAACAACTCTCGTGTAGTGACAAGATATGATCATTCGCATAAGAGCTGGGTTCATACAGAGAATGGAACTGTTATCAGTATTGATAAAAACCCCTGCTGGAATATCTCCTACAAAACAATAGAAAAAACGGTCAGGGCGATCTACTGCAAAAACTATCTTCCAAAAACAGGGGATGTTGTGGTTGATTTGGGCGCGGGGGTCGGTTTTGAAACGGTTTTATTTCAGCGATTGGTCGGCGAAGCAGGAATGGTTTTTGCCGTGGAAGCCCATCCGAAAACCGCCTCCTTTTTGGGGTTATTGTGCAGAAAAAACGGTTATAAAAATGTGACTGTTTCTCAAACAGCGATCGGCGGATCGAACGGATCCGTTTATATCGAGGACAGAAATAATCATGCCGCCAACTCGATCAAGGAATATCAAAAAGACGGAATTCAAGTCCCCATGATGACCTTCGATCAATTTATCCGGGAAAAAAATATAAAAAGAATAAATTATATGAAAATCAATATTGAAGGTGCCGAAGAAGATGCGATCAAAGGTATGAATGAATCGATAAAAATCATTGAGAATATCGCTATTTCCTGTCACGATTTTCTTGAGGCGAACTCCAATGATCGGATCAAAAAAAAAATCATCGATTTTTTATTGAAAAACGATTTCGAAGTGGAAGAGTCCAATGATGAACACTATATCAGAAGAAGTTGGGTTTATGCGAAACAGGGTGCGCAGAAATGAAAATCGGAATCATGCAGCCCTATCTTTTCCCGTATATCGGTTATTTTCAGTTGATTAACGCAGTGGACACCTTTGTAATTTATGATGATGTCAACTACATCAAGCAGGGTTGGATCAATCGCAACCGAATTTTAATGAATAATGCTCCCCATTATTTTACTTTGAGTTTAAAAGAAGCCAGCTCCTTCAAAAAAATATATGAAATCGAGATTGGAACCAATATTGAGAAATTAAAAAAAACCTTATTGCAAGTCTATAACAAAGCGCCCTTCTTTACTACAATCTATCCTCTTTTACAAGAAATCCTCGATTACCATGATACAAATTTGGCTCGTTTTATCACGAATAGTCTGATTAAAATTTCAGAATATTTAGGAATTCAAACTAGATTTTATATTTCTTCAGAACAGAAGATCGCCTGTGACCTTCGCGGACAAAAAAGAGTGATCGCTATGATCAATGCATTCAAAGCTAATGAATATATCAATGCTATTGGCGGAATGGAATTGTATTCCCGTGAAGATTTCAAGCGGGAAGGCATTAAACTTAATTTTCTCAGAACCAGCGAAATTGTATACAACCAACTTTCACCGACTTTTACGCCAAATCTGTCAATAATAGATGTAATGATGCATAACTCTTTTGAACAAATAAAAATACTTTTAAATGATTATGTTTTGGTATAAAATATTTTAATCCGGTGAATAATTTTATGAAAAAAAAATTAAAAACATTACTTATATTTCCGCCAGTTACAAGACCTGGTTATTTTTCAAAAAAAAAGGTTAGAGTTGCACCTTTTATACCTTTAGGTATCGCTTATCTTGGTGCAGTACTTGAAAGTTATGAAAAGTTTGAAGTGAAATTACTTGATGCTTTAATAGAAGGGGACCTTGATGGTATTGTGAATAAAAATACTTATATAAGATATGGGCTTTCTGATAATGAAATAATTAAAAAAATCAAAGATTTTGATCCTGATATTGTTGGAGTGTCGTGTCTTTTTTCTGCCATGGAATGGGATTCCGTACATATTTGTAACCTTGTAAAAAGTATCAATAGCAAAGTAGTTACAATCATTGGTGGGGGATATGCAGGATCCTGTGGCGAAAAAATGTTAAAAGAAAATGACAGTATAGATTTTATTATCATAGGTGAAGCAGAAATAACATTAAAAAAGTTACTGCTGAGTTTAGATAATCAAAACGATCAAATATCGGATATCGATGGATTAATTTATCGAAAAAAAGGAATTGTCACAAAAAACTTTAAAACAAAATTTATTCTTGATCTTGATACAATTCCTTTTCCAGCCTTGCATCTTTTGCCGATGGAGAAATATTTTTCTTTATCAGTATCTCATACGAGTTTTAAAAACAAACCTTATATGCCCATGATAACTTCAAGAGGTTGTCCGGCAAAATGTACTTTTTGTGCGATAAGTAATCATTGGGGAGAGAAACAGAGGCGAAGGAGTGCAAAAAACGTACTTGATGAAATCGAGTTTTTAATTCGCACTTATGGGATTAAAGAAATTCATTTTGAAGATGATAATCTGGCTGCTGATAAAAAACGAGCTCTTGATATTTTTAATGGAATGATTGGAAGAAAATTTAATATTACTTGGACAGTCCCAAGTGGCATGGCTATTTACACTTTGGATGATGAAATACTTGAAAAGATGAAAGATTCAGGATGTTTTTCTGTTTCTCTCCCCGTAGAAAATGCGAATCAAGAAATTCTCACAAAAATTATGTGCAAGCCGGTAAATCTAAGGAAAGTCAAACCTGTCGTCGAAAAAATAAGAAGTTTGGGAATGGAGGTTAGGGGGTTTTTTATTTTAGGATTTCCTGGCGAGACCAAAAATGATATGAATGAGACTATTAAATTTGCAAGGGAGCATGAATTTGATTGGGCTCATTTTTTTATTTTTGCTCCTCTACCAGGAACAAAAATATACGAAATGTGTATTGATAAGGGATATATAAACGAAAAAGATATTGATCCACTTACTTTTTTTTATGAACCGATTATTGAAACTCCAGAATTTTCCAAAGACTATTTAAAAAAATTATGGCAGGATGCGATAATTGATGTTGATTTTAAAAATAATCCAAATTTATTAAAATATGGTATTGATAAGGCAATTAAAAGTTTTAAAAGTGTTTTAAGCACGTATCCTCATTTTGATTTTGCAAATTTCTATCTGGGTGAAGCATATTTAAAAAAGGGTTTGAAAAATGAAGCCATTAGATATTATAAAAAAACCCTTAAATTCAACAAATTGCATAAAGGGGCAATTGAAAGATTAAAAGAAATAGTATCCTAGAATAATTGTTTTTCAATTAATTTTAAATAGTCTTAAAATAATTTCGAAATATTTTTATCTTGCTGAATTTAATTAAAACGTAAATTGAAAAAATAGTGAAAAATAATTTTGAATAAACTCAATAATATTCAAATTACTAAAAAATTTCGATTATTATAAAAATGAACCCAATCGTAAGCGTTCAGATGGTTACATACAATCAAGAGAAGTATATTGCAAAAGCAATAGAATCTGTTTTATCACAGCGTGTAAATTATAATTTTGAGTTAGTTATAGGGGAAGATAATTCTACTGATTTTACTAAAAATATTGTGACTGAATATGCGCGCAAGTATCCAACACTCATCAAGGTAATTAGCACAGAAAAAAATGTTGGAGCAAGAAAAAATTCAAATCGTGTAGCAAAAGCATGTTTAGGTAAATATATTGCATATTGCGAAGGTGATGATTATTGGCATGATAAAGACAAGCTTCAAAAGCAGGTATATTTTTTAGAAAATAATTCCGATTATGGGTTAATACATAGCGACTTTGATCTTTTTTTAGAAGGAGATCAAAGATTAATCCAAAGTTATAATAAAAGGAATAAAAACAATATACCTTCCGGATGGATTTTTTATAAATTGTTGGATCCATCAAAATATTTAATTCGAACGCCTACTGTATGCATAAGAAAAGAATATTTGCTCAATTTTCCAGTATATGAAATCATGGCAGAAAGAGGCTGGCATTTGGGTGATTTGCCATTATGGTTGGAAATATCTCATCATTCAAAAATTAAGTACTTAAATGAATCCTGTGCAACCTATCGGGTACTAGAAGAGTCAGCCGGCAATACTTTGGATCCGCTAAAGAAATCCAAAATGCATCGAGCTGTCTATGATGTGAGATACTATATGATAAACAAATATGGTTGTCCAAAAAAAATAAAAGATAAAGTCGATAAACATTATTCCCGGGCACTTTTAGGAGATGCTTTTCGCTTGCAAGATGTGAATATTGCCAAAGAAGCAATAACCGAACTAAAACAGAAAGGTCTGAAGCCGAAATTTAAAGATTGGTTATACTTTTACGGCGCGAAAAGAAATTTACTAAATAAAATAATTCGTTTATTTAGAAAAATTAAATGAAGATAATAGAAATAGTTTATTCGCTTGGCAACGGCGGGGCCGAAAAGTTCACGGTGGAACTGAGCAATGAATTGGCCAAAAACAATGAAATGAAGCTCTGTTCAGTAAAAGCAATAGCGGGATGGATGATTCCTCCAAAAAAAATAACCGCCGCCGTAGAATTGATCCAGCTCAATTTTAATAAAAAATACAGTATTGTTCTCTTCTGCAAACTATTCAGCTTGATTAAAAAAAACCGTCCCGATGTCGTTCACGTTCATTCCTCCATCCTGATTTTTTATTTTTATATCCTTTCACTATTCTTTAAAAAAACTCATTTTCTGCAAACCGTTCACAATACGATCACTCCAGGCTATGCCAAGCTTTTCAGATTTCTTTCAATGTTGCGCTTCATCGATCGCGGTTTTTTAAATGTCTGTATTTCGAAAAGCATTTTTGAACAATATGTTTCGGTATTCCCCAAACTGCGATTCGTTCACATCGACAATGGGATCGAAAAGCTTTCCTTGACTGAAAAATATGAAGTAACTGAAAAAGAAATTTCCGGTTTCAAAAAAGATAAAAGCACAAAAGTGTTTTCCGCAATCGGCAATTATTCCCCATTCAAGAACTTCGCCATGCTCGCTGAGGCATTCAGGGAATTGGAGGTCGCCGGCCGCAATGTGATTTTATTGCTGATCGGCGGCGGCGAATCGTGCAATCAGATAAATTTTGCCGAAGTCGCCGGCTTAAAAACTGGCAATACTTATCAATTGGGATTAAAAGACAATGTGGCCGATTACCTGAGCTGTTCGGATGCCTTGCTCATGTCATCGACCAAAGAGGGGATGCCATTGGTCGTCCTGGAAGCCCTCAGTATCGGCTTGCCGATCGTATCCACCCCCGCGGGCGGCGTGGTTGATATGGTCGAGCAAGGAGTCAACGGCATCATTGCCAAGGGCTTTGAAAAAAAAGATATGCTCGAAGCGATCAATGCCTTTATGACTTTACCGGACCGGCAGATCCGGGAAATAAAAGAGAATAATCTGAAAAAATTCGCTGAGCGATTTTCGATCGCTCAATGCGCGAAAAAATATATTGAATTAGCATATACAGAACATTGAAATGAAAGATTTTATTCTGGTTGTTCCTGATTTCTGGAGTGCCTTCAGTGTCGGGCCGATGCCTGGGCGCGATGCCTTGAAGGCAATCGAAAACAAAACATATTTCGGCCTGGAAGGCTGTAAACAGGAAAATACGCAAGCCGGTCATTTGGAAATGATTATCGATTTTTTCGATTGCCATTTCCAAGCCAAAGCTTTTAATAAAAACGAATTTGTAAAAAATCAACTCAATGCCGTTGATTTTCACTATTATTTCCATGTTGATTGCGGGCAAAGAAAAATCCTGGCTTCAAGCTGCCTGTTCAGCATTCTGCCTCTTTATTACTACCCGGGCAACGGGGCGACCTATATCAGCAACCGTGCTGGTTTGATCGTCGACGCATGCGGAAAAACATGGAAATTGAACGCGAAATTCCTGGTCGAGCAGGCTTTATTCAATTACTCCTTTCAGAACGAAACTATTTATGAAGGGATCAAGCTGCTGCCGGCCAATTCCTTGCTGATCCTGGATAAAGGCCTAAAAATCGAAAAATATTTTGCCATTTCTGATTATTATTGCAATGAGCCGAAAAGCATCAAGGATTCTATTGGGCCATTGAGAGATCTTTTCATTGAAGAAACAAAAAAATATTTTTCAATCGAAAAAAGCGCCCTCTCGTTCACTTCTGGATACGATGGCCGCACTTTGCTGGCCTGTTCGCGCTTTCACAAAAAGAAGTATGACACTTATTCTTTCGGCGCCATGGACAACGATGATATCTATATTCCCCAGGCCACAGCCCGGAAACTGAAAATACCTTTCCGGGCCATGGTACTCGATGAAAATTATGCCCAAAACGACTTTTTCCCCAATGGCGTCGAATTGATGGATCTGACCGACGGCAATAATAATTTCCTGCAGGTCCACCATTTGTACTCCGCCAAACTCATGGCCATAGATCACGATTGCCTGCTCAACGGCATGTTCGGCAGCGAGCTGTTCCGTGCCTTGCACATAAGTGGTCAAGTAACTTCGGCTGAGCTGGTTTCGTTGTGCAGGCTCGACAGTGTTGATGAGGTGATTGCAGCTTTGAAGAAATCCCCAAAATTGGATTACTTCCATAAAGGACACATCGTTGCTCCTCTGAATCAAGTACTGGAAGAGGTCGCCAGCTACAAGGCGGAAACTGGCAAATCAGGCCAAAATACGAATCAGCAGTTTTACAGCTATATTTTCGAAGAAGCGTTCCGCAAGTATTTCGGTGCCATCATCGCGCCACAAATGAAATACATTAATGTCCGCTCGCCGTTCCTGAATATCAATTTCATCAAGGAACTTTTTAAATCTGAGTTGGCTGGAGTAAACAGCGATTTCTTCACCCATAACCCTTTGAAGCGTTTTAAAGGCCAACTACTGTACGCAAAAATCATAGAGAAAACCGACAAAGCATTGTTTGCGGAAAAAACAACAAAGGGTTATTCCCCCAAGGACCTGCTCATATTGAACGGACGGTTGCGAGTTGGGTATGGGTATTTCAGGAAAAAACTAATTCGACGGCTAGGACCGAGCGAGTTGAACAATCTGATGATCATATCCGGGATTGAATGCAGCCGGCATCATTTCGCTGCCGATTCTCCACAATCTGTATTTGCGGCGAATGCAAAAACTGAAATAATGTCCTCAAGCCTGGATGGCCCGGACCGCGATCTGAAAGTCCAGGTATTAAGCATGATGAATTTCATTAACCGCAATAAGGATAATTTCAAATGAAGATCTTCCACTTGACTGACTACCAGGGCCGCTTTGGTTCCAAACATAACGATGTTCCCTACCGCAGTGGGTTCAACCTGGACCTGCTCAAACGAGAAAATTCAGCATTAGGGATCGAAACTGTCTTTGTCCCTTTTTCGGACATCAATGTGAGTGATAAGAAATATCAAAACCAATATGTTGCCTATACATCAACCGAGGATCCGGGATACCACTATAAGGACTTCATTGAGGACATTGTGCAGGCTCTCGAATTGTCCGGAGCCATTATGTTGCCGAAGTCTATTTTCTTGCGTGCCACCAACAACAAGGTGTTTATGGAAAAGCTCCGAGAGCTTTATTTTCCTGAGCAAGCAGTGCTGTTTGCTACCCAGGCCTTCGGCTGCTTGGATGAGCTCACCCGGGCGAAGATTGACGCTATGGAGTTTCCGGTGATCGTGAAAACCGCGCAAGGCGCCTCGGGCAGTGGAGTGTTCCTGGCGCATGATCCCAGCGAACTGCTGCGTGTGGCAAAAAAAGTGAGCCGAACGAGATATATTGGCGAGGAACTATGGGACATCGGCAGGTACTTTAAGCATACGGGATACAGGCGAGAATCGCTGTATCGCAAGCGCTTCATTGTTCAAAAATTCATTCCCGGACTGAAAAACGATTGGAAGGTATACGTGTTCGGTTCCATGTACTATATTTTTTTCAGACCGATATTGAAACATCGCTTATTCAAGGCCAGTGGCGGCGGCTATCATAATTACGCTTACGGTGATCAGGCTCAGTTTCCTCAGGGAATATTCGACTATGCAAAGGGAATATATGACAAATTAGCTGTCCCTCATGTGTCACTCGATATAGCATTTGACGGGCAGAAGTTTTACCTACTTGAATTTCAAAGTCTCTATTTTGGTACTGCTGGCATAATCAATTCGAACTGCTATTATTCTCAAAAAGATGGAAATACTTGGGCGCCTCGGTTTAAAAAAAACACAATTGAGAGCGTCTTTGCCGGAAGCATCCATGACTTTGTCATGAAGGAAAAAGATCGATGATCTGGCCAAAGCGCTTTTCCCAAATTGCCCTGTTATTCATTTTTATCGTTCTCTTTATTCATTATGCCTTTTTTCCACAGTTCATTATCCCCTTTGAGATCCTATTTTTTGGCATCATAGTCACAATCCTGTTCTTTATCGGGCTCAACTATTTTTCCAAGAAATGGAGCCGGGTCGCTGAAAAATCCTTTGTAAGAAAACTGTTTGTTACCAGTTTTCTGCTTAAGTTGGTTTTCTTTGCCTCCACTTTGCTGCTCATATTCCTCGTGGATCCCAAGAGCTATCCCTATGAGATCGGCGGCGGGGCAGATTCCTATATTTATCATCAGGCAGCTTCTGAAGTTGCAGATGGACTCTTTTCTCATGATTTATCAAGAGTTCTTCATAAATGGTACAAGGAAAGAGCCGATTTTGGCTATCCGACTTATCTGGGTTTTCTTTATCATTTCTTTGGGAAAGATTCCATTCTTATTCGCATTTTATCACTTTTTTTTAGCAGCTTAACGGTGGTCTTTGTGTTCAAGCTTGCGAAAAACATATATGGTGAAGCTGTCGGACGTTTTGCCGGTATATTAACCATGCTGATGCCCGCCCTGCTTTGGTACGATACGGCTTTGCTGAAGGAAAGCGTTATGATATTCCTGATATTTTCATGCCTGTACGGGATATCTGAGATGGTCCTCTCACGAAAATTCCGCATATGGAATATAATCCTTGCGGTGGTGCCGATCTTCCTCCTTTTTTATTTTAGAGCGTTCCTGGCCTGGATGATCATCTTTGTGGCCATGATCTATTTTATTCTGAACTTGAGCAACAGGAGAATATCCAGGCCCATCGTGTTTATCTCGTTCATGCTATTGGTTGCAGTACTTTCTATATCGGTGGTCAACTCAGGCTCATTGGAAGAATTGAACACAATGGTTCAGAAAAGCGGCACTCAACTGGAAGATGAATTGATCAGTTCGGCCATTCAAAGAGGTTTGAGCTTCAATACTTTGGGAATTGCTCCATTATTGTTGCTGGGCTCAATCGTTACCCCTTTCCCATCCCTGCTTTATTTCGATGCCGGACAATTGGTCATGGTCTCACACTTTTTTAATGAGTTAGTCCGCAATAGCTTATATTTTTTTGCTTTTCTCGGGATTTGGATCAGTTATAAAAAACGCTTTAGTGAGTCGTCACTGATCTTGCTTTACACACTGGGCTATATATTCGTACTTGCTGTTTCAGGCAAGTCGTTCCAGGACCGCTTTCAATTGCCTTCTCTTCCCGGAATCCTAATCTTAATCTCAGTTGGCCTATCGGGAGGAAGGATTCATTTTAATAAATGGAAGTTTTACCTCATCGCCGTCGGCATCGGGATCATCCTATGGAATCTGTTCAAGTTGAAGATCAGGGGGATGATCTGAAGTGAAAGTTCTTTTTATAGGCAGTGGGAATAAAAAGAGTACTATCAATTCGATCGTCCTCAACCAGGGTGAATCCCTGAAAAAAGCAGGCATTGAAATCGCTTTTTATCCGATCTCAGGCAAGGGAATTTCAGGATATTTAAAAAGTGCATTTATCCTAAGAAAATTTGCTAAAAAAGAGTGTTTTGACCTCTACCATGCCCATTACTCCCTATCGGCTTTTGCGGCATCTCTGGCAGGGTGCAAGCCGCTGGTCGCATCGTTGATGGGGAGTGATGTGCATGAAAATGATTTTTTCAGGCTTCTTATTCGGGCATTTGCCAAGTTTTTTTGGCAGGCGGTGATAGTAAAATCAGAAGAAATGTCACAAATACTGAAATTAGCAGAATCCCATGTCATTCCGAATGGCGTGGACCTGGAACTGTTTAAACCGCTGGCCAAGGAAGACGCGCTCAGCAAGGTCGGTTTTAAAAAAGGTAAAAATATCATTTTTGTATCCGATCCTGGAAGGCCTGAAAAAAATATTGGATTGGCGAAGGCTGCCGTAGAAGGATTGCATGACATGGAAATCAGATTGCACCCTGTATTCGGCAAGCCCAACTCCGAATTGGCTTGGTATTACAACGCGGCCGATCTGCTGCTTCTGACATCACGATGGGAAGGTTCGCCCAACGTCATAAAGGAAGCCATGGCATGCAACCTGCCGATCGTTGCCACGGATGTCGGTGACGTGAAGGAGATCATTGGCCGTACCGAAGGTTGTTGCCTTTGTTCGGACCGTGTCGATAGCGTGAGCGAAGGAATTCGAAAAACATTGGCCTGGGGAAAAAGGACGAACGGCAGGGAAAGAATAATTGATCTGCAGCTTGATTCCACGTCAGTGTCCCGAAAGATCATCTCGGTTTATAAGGACGTTTTAAAAATGGCTTGAAGGCCGACCGAAATTCAAAATGAATCTGCATATCAGGATCAATGATGAGATTGACCAAAGATTATGGAATGCTTTTGTTTCCGCCCACGATCGAGGCAATATTTTCCAGGCTCCGGAGATGTACGACTTTTTTGTTTCAGTGCGCAATTACCGGCCGTTGGCCATCGCCTGTCTAGATGAGAATGAAAAGATTCACGGCCTGGTACTGGTCGTGATCGAAAAGGAGCACAGGGGATTTATTGGGAAATTCAGTTCAAGGGCTATTGTTTGGGGCGGGCCTTTGCTCGCCGAATCGGCGGATGAAAATGTCTTGGATTTGATAATGGATGCCTTTATTAAAAAACTTGGCAAAAAAACAATTTATCTGGAATTGAGAAATCTTTTTAGTTTCGCTGACAAAATGGCTGTTTTCAAAGACAGTGGCTTTGTGTTTAAGGAGCATCTGAATTTTCACGTGCCAACCGCAGCCGGCGAGAACCCGCAAAAAAAATTAAGCTCCAACCGGAAAAGGCAGATAAAAAAGAGCCTGGCTTCTGGGGCGAGCATAGAGGAAACTGCTACTTTGGAGCAGGTCGATGAATTTTACCGGATTCTTTTTGATCTGTATAAAAACAAGGTACGCAAACCGCTTCCCGATTATTCATTTTTTAAAAACTTTTTCCTTGCGCGGGAAAAACTTGGAATTTATTTGCTGGTCAAATTCAACGGGAAAGTAATCGGCGGCATCTTGTGCCCGATTTTTCAGGATAGAGCCATGTATGAGTGGTATGTCTGCGGCCTTGACGAAGAATACCCTGAGCAATATCCGAGCGTCATGGCCACCTGGGCGGCGATCGAATATGCCCAAAAAAAAGGCATCAAATATTTTGACTTCATGGGAGCGGGCGCGCCTGACCAGGATTACGGGGTGCGTGAATTCAAGGCCAGGTTCGGCGGTGAATTGGTGAATCATGGAAGGTTCATCAGAATAAACAATAGAATTCTGTATAACTTCGGGAAATTCGGCTTAAAAGTCCTTGGCAAGATAAATAAAGTATGAAAGTTCTTATTGATATAGGCCACCCGGCCCATGTCCATCTTTACCGGAATTTTATCCGGGAAATGGAAAAACGCGGCCATCAATTCCGGGTAACCGTAAAAAATGTGGCTGCTTCGCAAAAGCTGCTGGAACTTTACGGCATCCCTTTCATCCAAATCGGTGACAAAAAGGATTCTCTTTTCGGGAAAGCCGCCAGCCAACTTAAGTACAATTGGAAATTAGTGAGGCTTGTTCATAATGAAAATATTGATATCGGCATGGGCACATCCATAACCATCGCCCATGTTTCAAAATTTACAAAAATGAAGTCGGTGGTTTTTGACGATGACGATGACGATGTGCAGCCTTTGTTTGTCTATTTCGGTCATCCGTTCAGCGATTACCTGCTTTCCCCGGATGCGATCCGCGGCAAGCGCCGGAAAAAAAGCACCATATTTTATTCCGGCTGCCATGAATTGGCCTACCTGCATCCCAACCGGTTTTCCCCGGATCCGGCGGTTTTGATGGAATTGGGTTTGCGAGTGGGAGATCCTTATTTTGTCCTACGTTTCAATGCCTTCAAGGCCCATCACGATGTCGGCGCCCAGGGGCTGTCCCTGGAAAGCAAACGTCGTCTGGTATGCCTCCTGGAAAAAAAAGGCAGAGTTTTCATCACCACGGAAAAGGAAATCGATGCCGAGTTTCGGAATTATCAGCTGCGTATTGCTCCTGATAAAGTGCATTCGCTGTTGTTTTACGCTTCCTTGCTGGTTGGTGACAGCCAGACCATGACTTCGGAAGCAGCGGTTCTGGGCACTCCGGCCTTGAAGTGCAATACTTTTGCCGGCAGGCTGGCGGTCCCGAATGAACTTGAAGAAAAATACCAGCTTTGTTTTTCCTGGCAGCCATCCGCATTTGAGTCATTGCTGGTAAAATTGGATGATCTTTTGAAACAGCCGAACTTGAAGGAGATCTGGCAGGAACGCAGAGGGAATATGCTGCGGGACAAAATCGATGTCACGTCATTCATGGTCTGGTTCGTTGAAAACCTGCCTGAGAGCGCCAAGGCAATGAAAAATAACCCGGAGTATCAATTGAGATTCAAATGAAAAAAATAGTTTCGATCGTTGGCGCCAGGCCGCAGTTTGTAAAACTCGCTCCCTTATCCCGGGAATTGCGCAAAAAGCACCAGGAAATCATAGTGCACACTGGGCAACATTATGACGTAAATATGTCGGGCAATTTTTTCAAAGACCTGGATATTCCCTTGCCCGACTACAATTTGGAAGTCGGATCTTGCAGCCAGGCCAGGCAAACCGCGGAAATACTCATTCGCCTGGAAGATGTTTTGAAAAAAGAAAAACCGGACATGGTCATTATTTTTGGCGACACCAATACTACCTTGGCCGGAGCTTTGGCTGCCAGCAAGCTCTCGATCCCCATGGTTCACGTTGAAGCCGGGCTGCGGAGCTTCAACCGAGCCATGCCGGAGGAGATCAACCGCATCATCGCCGACCATTGCGCCGATTATCTTTTTGTGCCCACGGGAACCGCCATGCTTAACTTAGAAAAGGAAAACCTGGGGAAAATGGCCTTTCTGACCGGGGACATCATGGCGGATGTCTTGCTGGAACACATCAAGATTGCCGAAAAGCAGGAAAGCATTTTGGCTGATTTTCAGGTAACAAAAAAAAATTATTACCTGCTGACTTTGCATCGCCCGTATACGGTCGATGATCCGAATAAGCTGAGAAATATTTTAGAAAAACTAAGCGGCCTGGATAAACCGGCGGTTTTCCCCATTCATCCGCGGACCAGGAAAGTGATGGAAAACAATAAAATTGTTGTCGGCGCAAATATAAAATTAATCGATCCGCTCGGTTATCTTGATATGCTGGTTGTTGAAAAGTATGCCGATAAGATCCTGACCGATTCCGGGGGGGTGCAAAAAGAGGCATATTTGTTGGGCGTTCCCTGCCTGACCCTTCGTCCGGAAACGGAATGGCTGGAAACCCTGGATGCAGGCTGGAACAAGCTGGTCGATCCCGGGGCCGATGATTTAATCCAAAATATTTTTGATTTTGCACCCCAAAGCAAGAGAGAGAATATTTTTGGAGAGAATGTTGCGAAAAAAATGGCAGAGATTATTGAAAAGGCCATATGAATTATTTTATTTGACAGTCTCTAAGTCAAAATAATTACAAAAAAATACCGAATAATGTTTATCAATAAAGTTCATCAGGTTGGTTTAAAAAATATTTTAGTTTTTACAATTATGGGTTGTATTTGTCTTTTTTGTTTTATTTCGATTTTCATCGCACCGAGTTATATGGATGAGCAAAATTATCATTATCCGCTGGCCCAGAATAATTCTTTAAACAAGATCATTAATCCCGATTCTGATTATTCCAGTGCCTATACGCCGCTGCCTTATCTGGTGGCGAACCTCGTCCTGAAAATCAGCGGTTCTTTAGCAGCATTGAGAATTTTAAATTATGTGGTTTTTTTGTGCGCGGTTTGGTTTTTTTATTTGCTGGCGAAAAAACTGACCAAAGATCACCTGGTGCTGACCCTTTTATTTTTTTTGAATCCCTATTTATTGAAGGCTTCTTATATGTTTCTATTGTACAACTGGGGACTTTTGTTCCTGTTGATCGCATTGAACATGTATTTTTCCGAAGGCAAGGCACGGCCTTGGTTGGGGGATTTATTTTTGTTGCTGGCGGTTCTTTCCCAGCAATGGATGCTGGTCGTGGTCCTGGCGCTTTTACTGTACCAGTTGGATTTATACTTAAAGAAACAAATCGCGATCAATTTATTAGTGAAAAGTTTTATAGGCAAATTTATTGTCTTCCTGCCAGTTTTACTGTTGTTTTATTCATGGCGGGGTTTGACCCATCCCAATTTTGTTTCCCATTCTTTGCATCCGACTTTTGAACATTTAAATGCGGTACTGGCCAATATCGGTTTGATCATGCTCTTTGTTGTGCTGGCGAATTTTAAAAATTTATTAAAGATAAGCAATGTTTTGTTGCTTTTTCCATTACCTTTGTTTTGGCTGGCTATTCCCAAACACTCTATGGGTCACGGCCCCCGGGAAATAACCGGGATCGTTTCGCAGTTGGCAACCAAGGTCTATGCCAGTTTGCATATCTCTTATGATTTCATAATGTTTTTTTTCATTGTTATAGGATATCTATTTCTTTTTCTTATATTAAATAAAAACGAGAATGATCTATCAAAGATTTTTCAATACGCCTTGCTCGGTTTTTTCATGGCCTTCGTTGCCAGTGCAAGATTGGCGGCCTCGCATATCTATATCAGCCTGCCGCTGATTTTGTTGCTTTTTCGCTCGGAAATCGAAAAAATGAGAACTACCAAAAATTTTATGATCATGCAGTTTTTTCTTTTAAGCATCGTTTACCTCATATATATAACCTTTTTTCGCTCGCAAGGGATCACTTTTTAAATTGATTGGGTTTATAGAGTTAGTTACCTGACTTTTCCCTCAAAAATGTCCACTACAGAATAAATGCCTGAAAGCCCTTGGATTATCAATGATTTGCGGAACGTGCGGATCTTGAGTTTCTGGAACGTAGTGTATACATTGAACACTATGAGCTTCAAAGGAAGACATCCTCAAAGCGGTCTGCAACTTCTTCCCAAGTGTAGTGTATAAAATTGAGGGAAAAGTCAGGTTAGTTAGTGAAAAATGATAAAAATATTGTTTTAGTAGAATTATGAAACTATCAAATCGGGTTTTAAATTGGATGATTATCGGCTATTGCGCAACTATTTTGTTCCTGTCGGTCACGGCTATCAATGGTTCTTTTTCATTGAACAAAAGCAAAACTTTCGGACTTCGGACTGACTATTTGCTGCACGTGCTGTTATTTATCCCCTGGATGGTGCTGGTGCAGTGGAGATGGGGCAAGGACGGTAAGAGAATAAAATGGTTTTGGATTTCATTGGGAGCGGGATTGATTATTGCAGGAGTATCAGCGTTGGTGCAGTTGCTCTTGCCATACAGGACGTTTAACATATTTGATTTTATGGCAAATAGTTTGGGAATAGTTATTGGAGCATTGATTTCGGGGTGGGGGTGGCGAAGCGCCAGGCGATAGGCGAGGGGGAAGACAGAAGACAGACAAAGAGTTCGACGTTCGATGTTCGAAGTTCGAGGTTGAAGAAAAAGAAAAAAAGAAAATAGGTAAAATAAGGGAAGACAGAATACAGAAAACAGAAAGCAGAGGACAGAAAGATAAAGACGGTAGGGGCGCGGTCGGTGACCCGCCCGCTCTTTATCATGAAGCAGTAGTCTGTAGTCAGTAGGAAGAATATAGGCGAGAGGCAATGGGCGAGGGGCGATAGGGAAGAGAAGATAGGTAATAGGTTAGAGGTTATGGGTGATAGGTGATGGGGAAGAAAAAAACAATAGACAAGAAGCTAAATGTTAAAAGAATCAATGCAATATCTGTCCTCGCAATTTGAAGAATCGGAAATTCTGGAGTTGAAAAGATCAACATCCGAGTTAAAAGAAGCCATTATTTCCATTGCGGCCATTCTAAACAAGCATCAAAGAGGTGATCTCTATTTTGGAATAAGAAATAGCGGCGCTGTTATTGGACAAATGGTGAACGATAAGACCATCCGTGATATAGCAAAGGCTATTGGTGACCATATAGAACCAAAAATCTTTCCTGCTATCAATAAAACAAGTCTTAAAGGAAAAGACTGCATACATGTTGAATTTAACGGTAATGAAACTCCGTATTACGCTTATGGCAGGGCCTATATCAGAGTCGGTGATTCAGATCGAAAGCTCAGTGCAAAGGAGATCGAAAAAACGATTCTTGAAAAGCATAAGGACATATTGCGCTGGGATAACAAAATCTGTGACAAAGCCGCCTGGAAGGATATCTCAAGTTCGAAATTGGAATCGTTTCTCAAAAGCTGCAAACTCCCGTACGGCAACAAAGAAAACAGCCTTGACAAACTCGGATTGATTCAAGGCGGGCTGCTGCTGAATGCCGCGGTGATTCTTTTTGGAAAAGACCCATCCGGAATTTTCCCCAATGCGAAACTGAGATGTGCCGTGTTCGGGCGAACAGATACAGCATTCATAATTGACAGGCAGGAATATGGCGGCGATCTTTTTTATCTTATCGAAAAAGCTGAAGCCTATTTCATGGAGCACATTCATATTGGAATGAAGCTTGACGGGTTGTATAGAATTGATGTGCCGGAAATTGACAGGGATGCTTTCAGAGAGGCTGTTATTAATGCTTTTTGCCATAGAGATTACAACAAATATGATTCTGTGAACATTGCCGTTTTCAAGGATCGTCTTGAAATCAAAAACCCCGGCAGACTATACGGCGGCTTGTCTATAGAACAAATCAAAACCAGGATGGTTTCGCAAAGAAGAAACGAACTGATTGCTGATATATTCCACCGTGGGCATTTTGTTGAAAGATGGGGCAGGGGCATCAGTCTGATTTTGTCTAAAGAACCGACAGCCGAATTTGAAGAAATTGGTGAATTATTCAGCGTTACCTTTAAACGTAAAAATCATGAAGACCGAATATATGATGAAATAAAGTTGCCTGGGGGGTTGCCTGTAAAGTTGCCTGAAAAGTTGCCTGAAATCCAAAAAATTGTAATAAACAATATGTTGAAAAATTCCAGAATAACATATACACAATTAGCCGGTATCACCGGCAAGTCAAGAGAGGCTATCAGGAAAAATATCAACAAATTGAAGGAGGCCGGACTCATAAAAAGGATTGGCCCAGATAAAGGCGGTTACTGGCAGGTATTTGACAATATCCCAGAGAAGAGTTAGAAGAAATTTTGAGTTAAAGAAAAAAGAAAAAAACATTTTCAAGACAACAAAATAGTTTGCGAGAAATATTTTATTCTATCTTAAATCTTAAAACTCAAAATTCAAAACTTCCTCAGGTTTTGAGTTGAAAGAAAAGAGAAAACCAAAAGAAAAGAGTTCTAAAGAGAGTTTTGAGTTGTGAGTTTTGAATTTTGAGTTGAAAGAAAAGAGAAAACCAAAAGAAAAGAGTTCTAAAGAGAGTTTTGAGTTGTGAGTTTTGAATTTTGAGTTAAAGAAAAAAGAGTTAAAAGAAGTTTTAAGTTTTAAATTTTTAGTTAAAAAACATAAAAAAGAGCTTGATAGAAGAAATCGGGATAGCGAAATAATTTTAGATCTTAAAACTTACAACTTAAAACTCAAAATTCAAAACTTCCTCAGCGTCTGGGACTGGAATGGCTGCCGTGCCTGCGCCAAGAAAGTGCTTAAGGGAAAATTCCTGTCATTTGAGCAAATTATTCCACTTGACTATTCGATCAAGTTGGCTTATTTAGTCAAACATGAGAGACAAACGTAAACAAAATGATTGGTTAGCCGGTGCAACCCGGATTTTTTCCGAGTTTCTGGGCAGCGAGCCTGATGTCGTGCCTGTTACTCAATCGATTCCCGGCGTAGATCTGGCTTTTCAGGCGCTGGGTAAACTATTTATCGTAATGTACAGGGCTTCCAGTTCGATTATCCTTCTGAAAACGGCGATCGATCAACTCCGTAAGCTGGCTCTTCCTATAGACGTAAAAGTCGTGCCTGTCATTTGCGTTCCTTTTATGGGAGCAGCCGGACGCACAGTCTGCGCAGAGGCTGGTATCGGCTGGTTCGATATGTCCGGTAACGGAAGGATTATAGGTCCGGAGTTTAATTTCCGCGTCGAAGGGCGCCCTAATCAATTCAAAGTCAGAGGCCGGCCGGCCGACATATTTGCCCCCAAAAGCTCGCGAATCGCCCGCTGGCTCCTCATTCACCAGGGGAAGTCTTTTTTTCAAAGGGAATTGGCGCGGGCCACCGGCATGGACGAGGGCTTTGTGAGCAGGATCGTCTCCCGGATGGTTAAGGAAGGTTTGGTCCGGCGCGAAGAATCGGGAAATGTGCTGGCGCAGGATCCCGCAGCGCTCATGGCGGCATGGCGGGAAATGTACCGCATCCAGGCGTATGCATGGAGGCGGGGTCATATCGCGGCGCGAAGCGGCGAAGAAGCGTTGCAACGGCTTGCGGCATCTTGTCAAATTCGAGGGATCGCATATGCCGCCACTGGTCTTGGCGCGGCTTGGCTCAACACTCACTTTGCGGCCTTCCGCATTGCAAGCATTTATCTGCATGAGTCTGCGTCGCCTTCCTGGTTGGCCGAGATCGGTTTTCAAGAGGAACCTCGGGGCGGCAACGTATGGCTGATTGAACCCAAGGACGAGGGAGTATTTCAAGGGGCCGAGGAAGTTGCAGGCATTCGTTGCGTTCATCCGGTTCAGATTTACCTCGATCTCAAGGATCACCCGGAAAGGTCCGCGGAAGCCGCCGAAAAACTCCGCAAAGATTTCCTGAACTGGAGAACAGGTGATCATTAAACCAACACGAGCATCCGATTATACTGCACAGCAAGCGGCGCTTGTTCGCTCTGTTTGTCTTTTTATAGCAACAAAGCTGGGCGACCTGATGGATGAGCTTGTCGTGGTGGGCGGGCTTGTTCCTTCACTCATCATCGATCAGGCAACCCTTTTTCCGGAAACCGAGGCTCATGTGGGCACGATGGATCTGGATGTCTAAAGAAAGTTTTGAGTTGTGAGTTTTGAATTTTGAGTTAAAGAAAAAAGAGTAAAAAGAAGTTTTAAGTTTAAAAATTAAGTTAAGAAAAAAAGAAGAAAAGAGTTATTGGTTATGAAAAAGAGCTTGATAAAAGAAAAAAGTTATGAATTTGCACTGCAAATTATCTCTCTCTATAAAACCTTGCTCAAACAAAATGAGTATGTTTTATCAAAGCAGGTACTTAAAGCTGGCACAAGTATCGGGGCAAATGTCGAAGAGGCCTTGGCTGGCCAGAGTAGGGCTGACTTTCTGGCAAAAATGTCGATAGCGTCAAAAGAGGCACGGGAAACAAACTACTGGCTTAGATTACTTCGGGACAGCGAAATAATCGCAAAAACAGAAATAGATCCGCTCATGGCTGAAGCAGAATCAATCACAAATATACTTACAGCGATTGTAAAAACAACTCAAAATTCAAAAAATTAAGTAGTTAGTAGGAAGATGAAGAAGAAGACAGTAGTAAGAAGATAGGCGAGAGGCAAGGGGCTAGAGGTGATAGGGAAGAGAAGATAGGTAATAGGTTAGAGGTTATGGGTGATGGGGAAGACAGAAGAAAGTAGACAGTAGCCAGTAGTCAGTAGTCAGTAGGAAGAGGAAGAAGTAGACAGTAGGAAGAAAGAAGGCTATGGGCAATGGGCGAGGGGCGATAGGTCATAGGTTTTGAATTATGAGTTTTGGGTTGTGAGTTATGAAGAAGAGTTTTGGGTTGGAAGTTATAAAAAAAGTTTTAAGATTTGAGTTTTAAGTTGAAAAAAAAGAGTTTTGAGACAAACAACAGAGCTTGCTAAAAGAGATTGGAAACCATGATAATCGAGATATTTTATTCTTCTTAACCCTTAAACCCTTTAACTCTTAAATTTAATAACCATGTCAGCAAGATTATTATTTGAGGAATTTGACAAAATTAAATAGTTATCATAGATTTTCACGGGATAAATAGCCTTTAGTTTGAGAAGACCAAATTGAAGTTGCATTTTGGTGTAAAATGCCGTCAATAATCAATTTCCAAAGCTATTTCAGGATATTTAAATCACT